>Ga0194111_10000437_pt1 | contig 50989 bp, 45 predicted proteins | sample TA2KigC300mmetaG_FD_146194 | JGI IMG/M metagenome (GOLD analysis project Ga0194111, IMG submission 146194) | Freshwater microbial communities from Lake Tanganyika, Tanzania - TA2015033 Kigoma Deep Cast 300m | ecosystem: Environmental > Aquatic > Freshwater > Lake | place: Tanzania: Lake...
GCGCCGGCGCATGGCCGCTTTCACCTGGTCCCGGGTGAGGAGGTATTCCGGGGCGCCGGTGGAGCTGATGAGGATGTCCACCGCCAAAAGCTGGGTATCCAGCTCCTCCAACGACACGGCTTCCCCCCGGAAGCGCTCCGCCAGGCGCACGCCCCGGTCCAGAGTGCGGTTGGCGATGACGATCTGAGCCACTCCCTGGCCCCGGAGGTGCTCCAAGGCCAGTTCCGCCATCTCCCCGGCCCCTAACAGCAGCACGTTTTTCCCCGCCAGGCTGCCGAAGATTTTCTTTCCCAGGCTTACCGCGGCGTAGCTGACGCTCACCGCGGCGTCGCCGATGCCCGTTTCCCGGCGCACCCGCTTGGCCACGGAAAAGGACTTGTGCAGCAACCGGTTCATAATAGGCCCGGTGGCGTTTTGGGAAGTGGCCTGGCGATAGGCTTCTTTAATCTGCCCTAAAACCTGGGGTTCCCCCACCACCATGGAATCGAGGCTGGCGGCCACCCTGAATAGGTGCTGCACCGCGTCCTGGTCCCGGCGAACATACAGCGACTCTTCCAGGGCGCTGGCGATCTCCGGGTCCCGGGCGAAGAAGGCCTTGAGCCGGGATTCCGCCTCCGGAACGGCCTCGGTGACGCACAGCATTTCCACCCGGTTGCAGGTGGTGTAGAGGATGAGTTCGGACAGCTCCGGATATGCCTTGAGAACGCGGTAGGCTTCCTCCGGGTCGGGGATGAAAGCAGCCAGCTTTTCCCGCAGGGCCACGGGCGCGGTTTTATGATTGACGCCCATCAGTAGAAGGTTCATGGCTGCCGGATGAAGCTTTCAAAGCTGTGGTAACTACTGAACCACAGGTTGGCGCCCACAAAAGCGACCACCAGGACGAGGAAGCCGCAGATGGACAGGAGCGCGGCCCGGCGGCCCCGCCATCCCGCCACCAGGCGCTCATGGAGGAGCACCGCGTAGAACAACCAGGCGATGAGGGTGAGGACTTCCTTGGGATCCCAACTCCAGAGCCGTCCCAGGGCGTGCTGGGCATACAGGGACCCGGCGATGATCCCCAGGGTGAATAAGGGGAAACCGATGGTGAGGCACCAGTAGTTGAGGGCGTCCAACTGCTCCAGGGACGGCAGGCGGCGATAAAAGAAGGAGCCGAACTTTTTCCCTTTGAGCTGGCGCTCCTGCACCAGATAAAAGATGCCTCCCAGGAAGGCCAGGGTGAGGGCGGCGTAGCCCAGCAGGGCCAGGACAATGTGGACCGCCAGCCAGACGCTGTTGAGGAGGGGCGACGCCGGCCCTTGGCCCGCCGGCAGAATCAAGGCCCCGCATACCATGAGGGCGGCCAACGGCGCGGCCAAAGCCCCCAGGACCTTGATGGGATGGCGCCAGTTGAGGAAGAGAAATGCGGCCACCAGGGCCCAGTCCAGCACCAGGAGGGTGTCCCCCAGGGTGGCCGCGGGGAAGTGCCCGTAAGCGCCGGCGCGCAGGATCAGCGCCAAGCTGTGGGGCGCCAGTCCCAGCCCCATGGCCCATGCCCCCCAGCGGCATAAACTCTCCCGCTGGGCCACAAAGAAGCCCAGCCATAGGGCCGTGGCCCCGAAATACGCGATGAGGCTCAGGTAAAGAAGGGGGTCCGCCATGAATGATGGGGCATCAACTTTTAACTGAATTTAAACACAAGATAATTGTCCCTTACCTGAAGGCCAGGGTCAAGAGATTAGGTTGTGGGGTGGGTTGTTGGGATTAGAGCCCAGGGGTTAATTATTAATCTGGGTTTATCGGCGTGGATCGCTTGAAAAAAAAGAATGCCATTTAAAAACTGCCAGGATGTTGGAGAAGTCGTCGGTCCACAAGACGTTGGCGGAGTTGTCCAGGGGCCGCCAGCGGCTGTCCGCGGCCAGGAGCGCCAGGTCCGCCGGCTGGCGGGCCAGCACCGCCCATAAGGAAGGGGACTTTCGGGGACTATTCTCGATGAGAGGAAAATCCTGCCGGACAATACCGGCCAGGCCCGCGTCTCGGGCCAGGCTGCCGAATACCGGGATGAGGTCCAGATACCGGTTGGTAATATGGCACGCCAGAATACCCCCGTCTTGGAGCTTGGAAAGATAGACCCTCAGGGCCTCCCGGGTGATTAGGTGCACCGGGATGGCGTCGGAACTGAAGGCGTCCAGGATGATCAGGTCATAGGAAGCGTCCGAATGCTGCAGGGCCAGGCGGCCGTCTCCCAATATGACTTCCACTTCGGCGGGGCAGTCCTCTAAAAAAGTGAAGTAGCGGGAATCCCGGGCAATCTTTACCACCCCCGGGTCGATTTCGTAGAAAGTGAAATGCTGCCCCGGCCTGCCGTAGCCGGCGATGGAGCCGGTGCCCAGGCCGATGACGGCAATGCGCCCCTGGGCCAGCTTGGGGGAGAAAGCCGCGAACACCTGCCCCAAAGGCCCGGTGGGATGATAGTAGGTGAGGGGTTCCCGGTAGAGGGCCGGGTCCAAACTCTGGGCCCCGTGGAGAGTGGTGCCGTGGGTGAGCAAATAGTAGGAGCCGTTCTCGTCCAGCTTGACCTGAAGAACCCCGAAGAAGTTGCGGCTGGCGTACAGGATGGAACCCGAGTTCAGGCTCATGGCGCTGGCCAGCAGCAAAGCTCCCATGCCCAGGCCGAAACCCAGGGGGCGGTCCCGAAAGCGGTGGCTGAACCAGGCAATCAGGCCGGCGAGCAGGGCGATTATCCCGGCTCGCAGGAGGGAGGAATCCATGACCACAGGCGCCCTGAGGGCCCCCGCGACCAGGGCCCCCTGGGCCAAAACCAGAAGGAAATCCAACAGCCTGACAGGTTGCTTCCCACCCCAGGATCCGGGCCGCAGAAAGCAAGCCGCCGCGACCATCAGGGGATACTCCGCCAGGGACCGGAAGAGTAGGGGCGCGGCCAAAGCGTTGAACATCCCGCCCAGAACCCCGCCTACGGAGATCCAGAGGTAGAATTCGGTGAGATGCGAAGCCGCCGGGCGCAGCTGCATCAATTCCCCGTGGCAGACCATGGCGATGAGAAAGAAGGCCATCAGGTGGAGAAAGATGAGGGGCCAGGTCCCGGTTTCCATCTGGAGGAGAAAGAGCAGGACCAGGGTCGCAAGCCCCAGGGGTTCCAGGCGCACCATGAAATCATGGGACAGCGGCGGCTTCCGGGCGCACACCAGAACAAAAGTCAGGAGATACAGGGCCAGGGGAATGACCCAGAGCAGCGGCGCCGCGGCGATATCCGTGCTGATATAGGTGGTCACCCCCAGCAGCAGGCTGGAAGGCACCAGACTTAACAGCACCCACCGGGCTTTTCGGCCCCAGGTAAGGGGGCCGGAGCCGGCATCCCCATGCGGGTTCAAGTTCACCCTCGCGGCGGCCGGGGGAATTTCCGTCGGAAACCGCCACAACATCACCGCACATCCCCCGATGAATACTGTCAGCGCCAAGTACCCCCCGCCCCAGGCCCAGGCCTGCTGGCGCAGGGATAGAAACGGCTCCACCACCAGGGGGTAGCATAAGAGGGCCAGCATGCTGCCCAAGTTGGAGGCGCCATACAGGAAATAGGGGTCCGGGGCCGCCGCGTGGCTGGTGTGGGCGAACCATTTTTGGAGCAGGGGCGCGGTAGCGGAGACTACGAAAAAGGGGAAGCCCACTGACACCAGCAATAGCAGCAAGAGCCAGGGTACGGGGTTCGCCCCGGTCGGCGGGGTCCACCCCGGAGCTACGCCGATGGGTAGAGCCAGGGTCGCGGCCAGGGACAGCAGGCCCAGGTGGAGTACGGCCTGGCGGCGCACTCCCAGTCGGCTGGGTGCTCCGTGGGCATAGGCATACCCGGCCAGCAGCGCCCCCTGGTAAAATACCATGCAGGTGTTCCATACCGCGGGAGTTCCCCCCAACAGAGGGAGCACCATCTTGGCAAACATGGGCTGCACCAGGAACAGCAGGAAGGCGCTGACCAGTAGGGTAAGGGCGTAGGTTACCAGCAAGGCGATTTCACTTAAGAAATTTTCTAACCGGGCTTTCTGAGAGATGTATTATTTATCGGCAGATTACAGGAGAGATTGAAGGATTTCAAAAGTTCTTCCACCTCAAATTACCCCAATGCTCATTGCTCACTGCTCACTGCCTTATCCGCCAATTCCGCCAAAACCGCATAAGGCAGAACTTCCTCTAAAATCTCCACCAGGATGCGGCTCACTTCTTCCCGGTCATGGCGGGCCAGGGCTTCCTGCAAGGGGCTGTCCACCAGGCGGAGAAACAGGGCGGCATTGTCCGGATGGCCCCGGCGGGCGGCCAGGACCCGCTCCCGCACCTCCTTCAGCAGGGCCAGGTAGGGGCCGTATTCCGGGCCGAAGCGCCGCTCCAGGTCTTCCCGCAGCCGCCGGGCCAACGCCGGGGACGCCCCGCCGGTGCTGATGGCCACGGTGAGGTCCCCCCGGCGCACCTGGGCGGGGACGATAAAGGTGCACAACTCCGGGGCGTCCGCAATGTTGACCCAGATGCCCCGGGCCTGGGCTTCGGCGCTAACCCGGGCGTTGACCCGGGGGTCGTCGGTGGCCCCGATGACCAGAACCATGCCTTCCAGATGTTTCGGGGTGAAGCCGCCTTCCAGGTAGCGGATTTGACCCTGGCTGGCCAGCTTCGCCAAGGTGGGCGTGAGGGCTTGGCTCACCACCGTTACCTTAGCCCCGGCGGTCAGCAAGTCCTGGACTTTTCTTTCCCCCACGGCGCCGCCCCCCACCACCAGGCAGGGCTTGCCGTCAATGAGGACGAAGATGGGGTAGGTTTTCATTATACGGTTTTCTGTCCTGAAAATTTGTTGTTGGGGGAGGGCAGGGAGCGTTGCTCCCTGGTCCTCCCCCCAAAAATATCCTTCGGCTCATGAGCGACTGCTCCGAAATGTTCTAGATGCACAGGCCGGAAGCCGGCGCCACCAGAAAGCCGGTGCTACTTCACCCGCCTGATGGGCAGCGGGTTCCAGGCGCCCTCCAGGACTTCTTTTTTGGGCCAGTATAGGCGCAGGGTGACATTGAACTCATCCGCCGGCGCGGGGAGCCAGTTGGCTTCCTTATCCGGCCCCGGGGACTGATTTTGCAGGTAAAGGTCCAAAGACCCATCGGGGTTGTATTTGAGGGAGTCGCGATCTCCCAAGGCATACCGCCCGAGGGGGTTGGGGGCCAGAAAACTGTTCTCCCCGTACATGGTCAGGGACCAGAAGGCATTGACCGGCGGCAGCTTGTCCTTGTCGAAGTGCAGCACGTAGCGCTGCTTACCGGTGAGGGTTTGGCCTTCCTGGTCCTTAAAAGAGCTAGGATAAACGGCGTCTTCCATCAGGTTAGCCCCCAGCCCGAAATAGGCGATAGCCGCCCTAATGTCATAGTTAGCGCCGTAAGTTCCGATAGGGGAGCGCATTATTTGCCACCCGTTTTTAACCTCGCCGATTTTCTCGGCCTGGCCTAATATGCGCATCTGGCCGAGCTGCACCCCGGCTTCCAACGCCTGGGCCGTAGCCGGAGGGAGTTTTTTCAGATTAAAATCCTTGCCGGGGATAATCCCCAGGGCGGCAAATTTTTTTAGGGCCGGGGCGTCGGCCGAGGCCGGAGGATTAGCCTTCATGGCCGCGGCCAGGTTTTGGAAAAATACCCCAGCCTTCATATCAGCCACCTGATGCATGGGGGGCGCTTTCATATCAACCTGGGGATCCACCGGGGGGGCAGGCCGGGAGGGCGATTTTTTCTCCCAAACGCTCAAGGGCGTCAAGGTGCATTGATCCTGGATGGCGTGCACCGCCTTATAGTCAGCTTTACCCCGGGTCAGGATACGCCCGATAATCCACACGGTGTTGGTGGGCGCCTGGATTTTCTTAAGCCCCGCCGGCAGCTTTCCTTGCCACTTGGGCCCCACGATGGCGAAATTGCCTCCCTTTTCTCCCAGGGTGCGGGTGCCCGCCCCGGAGGTGACGGTGTAGCGGGCGGTGTCTCCCCAATTGTAAACAAAGGTGGGCTTGCCGTTCTGGACGAAGAGGGCGTAGCCCCCGAACTTGCCGCCATAGGTCACCAGCACCCCTTGGGCCTTGCCGTCGGCTCCTTCTTTCCGGAAAGGACCCTTTCGAGTGGGGTCAATATATCATTTAAGGGTAGGGGAGATAGAAAAAATAATGCAAATCGATTATTGCTTTTACTCCGGAAAGGCAATCCCAGGAGACATCTTTGAAAAAAATCCCTATTTCGAGAGAGACCACCAACCAGAAAAAATATTAGTGGCACATCGCGGCCTAAGGCCGCAACCAAACTCAAAAATTGAACTGATTACTTAATCAGATCAATGGGATACATGCAAAATCTTTGTCAAAAAACAAGAAATTGAAGATTAGTAGCACAGGCCTCTGGCCTGTGGGCGCCGTCTGTTCTGCCAAGAAACCCCCGCCCTTTGCCATTGACAGGCGCGGCGAATCCTGGTTATATGAACCAGGTTAAAGGAATTCTGGCCCCGGCTAATCCGGGGGATTCATGATGCGCCTTCGCCGTCTGCTTCTGACATTCTGCTTGCTCCTGGGAACCGGGGTCTTATTCATCCCCCTTGCCCTGCTGGCCGGGGAGGTACCAAAAGCCATGAGGTATAGCGACTCTGATAAGAAAATGCTGCTCGGGCTGGCCCGGACCGGCATTGAGGCCCGTCTGAAAGGGGAAACGCCCCAGGTTCCCAAAGACCTGCCGCCTTATATGTGCGAGCCTCGGGGGGTATTCGTCTCTCTCCACCGCGGGGGGCGTCTTCGGGGCTGCATCGGCTATCTGGAGGCGGTGAAGCCCTTGACGGAGGCCATACTGGAGATGGCCGCGGCGGCCGCGTTCCAGGACCCCCGGTTCCGTCCCTTGCAGGCTCAGGAACTGGCGGACCTGGAAGTGGAGATCTCCATCCTCACCCCCATGCGCCCCATTAATAACCTGGAGGAAATTCAGGTGGGAACCCACGGTCTTTATCTGGAGCGGGGTTTTTCCCGGGGCCTGCTGCTGCCCCAGGTGGCGGTGCAGTGCGGCTGGAACCGCACCACTTTCCTGGAGCAGACCTGCTGTAAGGCCGGGCTGCCCCCGGACGCCTGGAAAGAAAAGGATACCAAGATTTATACCTTCACCGCGGAAATCTTTGGCGAACATTCCAAGCCTGCCGCTTGCGCCCCGCAGGAGTCCAAATAGCTATGACCCCAAGACGTCTCCCTGTGCCCGTAGCCCCCGAGCCGAAGCCCCCGGAGAGTACCCTGAAGCGCTTGCTGCGCCAGCGGTTCATCCTGGTGGCCCTGGTGATCATCGCGTTTTTCGCCATGCTCTTTGTCTGGGATACCTGGCAGAAGATTCATACTCCCGAATTGACCCCCCCTCCCAAAGCCAAGGCGCTGGAAGCTAAAAAGCCTCCGGAAGCCCATAAAGAGGCGGCGCTCCCTCAAGAACCGGCTCCGGCCAAAGAAACCCCAAGCCCGGCCCCTCTGCCGGCCGCACCTGCGGTCAAGGCGCCACCTCCTCCGCCTCCCCGGCAACCGGTGAAAGGTGAGGTGTTCACCCGGGCCTTGATCAAAATCATGGATGACCAGGTGAACAAGACCTGGTTCGGCTGGCGCCCCAATACCATCCTCTTTGGCAAAATGGGGTTGACGGACAACGTCAACCACGTCCAGATGGGGGTCCTGGAAGTGGCCCGGCGCACCATTATCGTCCTCAATGAGCACCTCACCCGGTTTGCCATCACCGAGGCTTACAACCCTAACATCAATGAGGCTATGAATTTTTTCATGGTCAGCGCCGATAAATACTGGTTCCCCTCGGCCTCGGGCAAGTACCGGGAGGCCATCCGGGACCTGGAAAGCTACGTGGAGGCCCTGTCCCGGGGACGAAGCAGGTTCTACTCCCGGGTGGACAACCTCATGGTCCTGATGAGCAATTACAAAGACCTGCTGGGCAGCAGTTTCCACAACCTGACCAAGGACAAAGAGGCCGACGGCTCGGCCATTTCCTGGTTTGTGGTGGATGATTACTTCTACTTTTCTCAAGGCATCGCCCTGGGCATGGCCCAGATGCTCCAGGCCGTGGAAGTGGACTTCCACGCCGAAATCCAGAAAAAAAACCTGCACAAGCTGCTGGAGGACGCCATTCATGCCCTCCGCGAGGCCTCCCATCTCCGGCCCTGGGTGGTGACCAATGGCTCCAAGGATGGCATCCTGGCTAATCACCGGGCCAACATGTCCACCTACGTAGGGGAAGCGGAGCACGTCATCTCCACCCTGCAGATGGCCCTGGGGACGAATTAGGGGAGCATAATTACCCGAGTATCATTTGGCAATGGAGAGTGCCGTGTTTATTAATTTCACCGCCAAATATTTGGGCCAGTTGGTGGAATGGCCTGAAGTGGTGACCGAAGGGAAAGACTTGGAGGATTGCCGGGTCAAAACCATCCGGTAAAACGACACAAAATATTTGATCGAATGACCGCTAACGAAATCTGTAAGCAAGCTGGGCTCAACCCTAAAATTTTAGCCCAGAATTAGTCTTCCTCCCAAGCCTTCAAGCCGTTTCCCAGGAATTCCCTTGAAATTTCCGGCCCTTTATTTTATGGTGGTCCCCAAGGTAGGCAAATTCACACCAGGAGAAGGCCCATGCGGGTCAGTCAGATCATGAGCCGGGACATCGTCGTCATCTCCCCCGACAAGCGGGTGGGACAGGCCCTGAACCTGATGCAGAAGCACAACATCCGCCACCTCCCGGTGATGCAGAACGACCGCATGGTGGGCTGGATTACCTCCCGGGACCTGCGGGAAGTCCTGCTGGCCTCCATGCTGGAGAAGATCACCGTGGGGGACATGATGATCAAAAATCCCATCAGCGTCAACCCGGATACCCACATCGAAGTAGCGGCCCGCTTGCTCCTGGAACACAAAATCGGGGGCATGCCGGTGATGGAAGGCGAGCGCCTGGCCGGGATCATCACCATGCTGGATTTGCTCTCCGCGTTTCTCACCATGCTGGAACTGCTGCGCAGCAGCTCAAGGATAGATTTGCTCTTGGAGGATAAGACCGAGGCCCTGGAAGCGGCCACGGGAATCATCAAGGCAGTGGGGGGGAAGATTATCAACGTGGCCCTGGGGCCCCTAAAGGACGGCAAACGGGCCTATTATTTCCGCCTGGACCGGTGCAATCTGGCACCCATCATTGACGCCCTGAACAAAGAGGGGTGTGAGGTGGTGGATTTTATTCCTTAAAAAGGGGCGCGGTACGCACCATTCTTTATCTGCGGATTAATACCAAGTTCAGTTTCAGATGCAACAAATTATATGGCTAACTTATTGATAATCCAATCTATTTTAACTGAAAACCGAAAACCGAAAACGGTATAAATCAATCCGCTCCGCACACCCGGTTCTTCCCCGTCTCTTTGGCCTGGTAGAGGGCTTTGTCCGCGGCCCTCACCAGGCCTTCGCTGTTCATGCCCGGCTTCAGTCCCGCCACTCCGATGCTCACGGTGAAGTGCATCTCGCCCTGGGGCAGGGGCACCGCAAGTTGGGAAATCCCCTGGTGCAACCGTTCCGCCAGGGCCAGGGCCTGGTTTTGGGGAGTCTGGGGCAACAGCGTCACGAACTCCTCCCCGCCATAGCGGCAAACAACGTCGGCCTGTCGCACCGCGCCCTCCAGGTAAGCCGCCAGGGTTTTGAGCACCATGTCCCCCATGGGGTGGCCCAGGGTGTCGTTGATGGTCTTGAAGTCGTCGATGTCCATGAAAAGCAGGGACAGCGGAGTGCCGTAGCGCCGGCTCAGGCGGATTTCATGGGGTAAGACGTCCCAGAAGTAGCGGTAGTTGAAGAGCCCGGTGAGGTGGTCCCGGATGGCCAGGTTGCGCACTTGCTCATAGAGCACCAAATTGCGCAGGGCCGATTCCCCCTGGAGGGTGAAAATCCGGAAGAGTTCGGTCTCTTCCGGGGTAAAGGGGGTCTCCCGGGCGGCCCCGATGAGCCCCAGGGTTTCTCCGGCCTTAACCATGGCCCATAGCACCCCGGGCAGGACTGCCTGGCATTGGGCCGCCCGGGCCGCATCCGGATAGACCCGGCCCTGTCCCAGGCTCTCCTGCAGAAAGGATTTAAAGGTCTGGATGGCCTCTTCGGCCACCCCCGGCTGGCACCGGTAGGCCTGGAGGGGCAGGTTTTCCCCTTCGCCGCGGAGTTCCAGACCCAGGAAGGCCAGGGGAATGCTCTCCCAAATGAGGTTGAGCAGTCCTTCGATGATCTGCTCCCAGGAAAGGGGGCAGGAAAGGGACTCGCCGATGCGCCGGATCTGCACCAGCTCCGCGGCTCGCCGCCGGGCCAGTTCATCTCTGGCTTCTTCAATCTCCACTAAAAGTTCCCGGTTGCGCAACGCCAGGTGGCGATGTTCCAGACCTCGGGCCACCACGGCCTGAAGATCGGGCAGGCGCAGGTTCTGCTTTACCAGGTAATCATAGGCCCCCCGGTGCATGGCCTGGAGGACCGTATCCAGGTCGGCGTAGCCGGTGCAGAGAATGACCTCGGTATCCGGGGATTTGGCCTTAATGTGGGACAGTAGGTCCAGCCCCGAAACCTCCGGAAGCCTCAGGTCAACGAGCGCCAGGTGGAATCCTTCCCGGCCCACGGCGTCCAGGGCTTGACGGCTGTCCGGAGCAGTGACCACCGCATACCCCTGCTCCTCCAGAAATTCCTGCACCAGCCCCAAAAACTGGGGGTCATCGTCCACCAGGAGAATTTTCTCCCCCGGCATTAATGCCAGCCCTCTATGGAAATCAGAGTGTCCCGATGAAAGTTGACGTCATCGGCTTGAGGGTAGTCCAGATTGTAGTGCAGCCCCCGGCTTTCTTTGCGCCACAGGGCCATGCGGATGATGAGGTCGGCCACGTACGCGATGTTGCGCAACTCCAGAAGATCGCTGGTGATGAGGAACTTCCAGTAATACTCGTTGATCTCCTTCAGGATGGGGCCGATGCGGGCCTGGGCGCGGAGCAGGCGGGTGTTGGAGCGCACGATGCCCACGTAGTTCCACATGAAACGGCGGATTTCGTCCCAACTGTGGGACACCACCACCGCTTCCTCGCTGTCCGTGGCGCCGTAAGTTTCCCAGGCCGCCACCGGAACCGGGGGCTTGGACTGCAACTGGGGCAAAATTTCCCGGGCGGACTGGGCCGCCTGGTGGGAAAAAACCAGGGCCTCCAACAGCGAGTTGCTGGCCAGCCGGTTGGCCCCGTGCAGACCGGTCATGGACACCTCCCCCACCGCGTAGAGGTGGGAGATGGTGGTGCGGCCCCAGGCGTCCACCACCACGCCGCCGCACATATAATGGGCCGCGGGCACCACCGGGATAGGCTCCCTGGTCATGTCGATGCCCAACTCCAGACACCGCTGGTGGATGTTGGGAAACCGGCTTTCAATAAAATCGGCCGGTTTGTGGCTGATGTTTAAATAAACGCAGTCGTCGCCGCTCTTTTTCAGTTCACTGTCAATGGCCCGGGCCACCGTGTCCCGGGGGGCCAGGTCTTTCAAGGGGTGGTACTTCTCCATAAAGGGCCGGCCCCGGCGGTCGATGAGCACCGCGCCCTCCCCCCGCAGGGCCTCGGAGATGAGAAAATTCTTGGCCTGGGGATGATACAGGCAGGTGGGGTGGAACTGGACGAATTCCATGTTGCCGATCAACGCCCCGGCCCGGTAGGCCATGGCCACCCCGTCGCCGGTGGCGATGTCCGGGTTGCTGGTATAGACATAGACCTTGCCGACTCCCCCGGTGGCCAGCAAAGTGATGCGGGCCAGGAAGGTTTCCACGTGGCCGGTTTCGGTATTGAGGACGTAGGCCCCCAGGCAGGATCGCTCCGACTCGGCCACTACCCGCCCGGTGCGCACCACCCGCTCCAGGGTGATGAGGTTCACCCCCATGTGGTTTTCATAAACCCGGATGTTGGGATGGGCCAGGACTTTCTCCGCCAGGATGCGCTCCACTTCGGCGCCGGTCATGTCGTGGGCGTGGATGATGCGCCGCCGGGAGTGGCCTCCCTCCCGGGCCAGGTCGAAGCCGTTGCCCTTCCCCTCATCGAAGTGGGCTCCAAGTTCCACCAGCTCTTTAATGCGGTCCGGGCCTTGGCGCACCACCAGGCCCACAATGTCCGGGTGGCACAGGCCCTCACCCACGGTGAGGGTGTCCTGGATGTGATACTCGAAGCGGTCGTCGGGGCCCAGGACCGCGGCAATGCCTCCCTGGGCCAGGCGGGTGGAGGTCTCCGTCAGCTCCCGCTTGGTGATGATGTTCACCGTGGCCCCGTCGGCCAGCTTCAGGGCGTAGCTCAACCCCGCCAGCCCCGAGCCCATTACCAATACGTCAGAGTTGTATTCCAAAATGGGTTCCTTTGTTTTTTAGCTTTCAGCTTTCAGAGATCAGCTTTCAGTAACCAGCGCCCCCTGCTCGTTGCCAACCTCTTGGTTGGGTGGGGCGGGCCTCCGTGCCCGCCAAACCTTGCTATGGCCATTGAATTCCATGGAAAGCCATGGGCCTTAACTCGCAATCGCCACTTCCTGTATTATGCTACCTCCGGCGGGCACGGAGGCCCGCCCCACCAATTTTTTATAGAGATCATCCATCGCTTAGCGTATGATGCCGTGTTAAACAGCTGAAAACTGAAAGCTGACGGCTAATGGCTATCCTTCCCAATTCATCAATTTCGCCAGGTTTTTCCCCAAAATCATTTCCTTCCAATCCTCCGGCAGGTTGGCTTCAGCCATGTCATCCAGGTAGCGCTTGAGGCCCAGGAGGGGGTAGTCGCTGCCGAAAAGAATTTTTTCCGGACCTACCATCTCTGCCACCACCCGGTAGATCACCGGGCGGTAGATAAAGGGCGAGGCCGCGGTGTCGTAATAGACGTTTCGCAGGATTTCCGGGGCCTCTTTTTTCAGCAGCCCGTAGAAAGGGAGGCGGCCGCCCCAGTGGGCCAGAATCCAGATGGTTTCGGGGAAGGCCTTGATGGCCTTATAGACCGCGGCCAGGGGCGTCAGCATGCGGCCCGGATACTCCGGCCCGGCTCTATCGGTGGCATGGAGCAGCAGCGGCGCCTGGTAATGATGGCAGAGCTCGGCGATGGGGGCCAATAGGGCGGTGAGGTCTTCGCTCCTATCGGTCATATAAAAGGCCAACTCCCCCACCCCCCGGGCGCCCGCGGCCAGGCAGCGCTCCACCTCCCGCACCGCGCCGGGAAACCGGGGATTCACCGCGCAAAAGCCCATGAGGCGCCGGGGCCAGCGGCGCATGGCCTCCAGGATCACTTCGTTGTGGCGGCGCCAGTTCTGCTCCCGGCGCCAGGGAAATCCCAGGACCACCGCGCCGTCCATGCCTTCTTCGTCCAGGCCCCGGACCAACTCCTCCGGGCCCACCATTTTGGACTTGGGGGAGTCATACAAGAGCCGAAAGCCCGGCTCGTCGGCGAAAAAATCCTCCCGCCGGCTGCAGAATTCCGGGGGGAAAACGTGGGTGTGCGCGTCCAGGATCATGGTGAAATGCTCTCGGGGCGTTATTTTGAGCCTGTTGCAATTACTTGAATAATCCCGAATTGTCACCCTGAGCGAAGCGAAGGTCTCTTTACTTACTGCAAAGAGGAGATTCTTCGCCGCCTGCGGCGGCTCAGAATGACAAGAATTATTACTCGGAGCATTAAAGAAGTTCCTTCCTTTTGCCCCCTCCCCCTTGAGGGGGGAGGGCTGGGGTGGGGGTGAAGGTAATCCATTTTCCGCTCCGAGTAATAACCAGCCATTCCTACTTTGCGCGCTTGTTAAACAGCCTTATTTTATCTTTGATTTCCGATAAACAGCAATCTCCGCAGTAATTTCTTCGTCGGAAAGCTTGTCCAGCCCCGCCTTTTTGGCGCTAAGCCGGATCTTGGTCAAAAGCTCCCGCTGCTTTGTGACGCTTTTCAAATAATCTCGCGCGCTTAAATTCTCCGTTTTGGCTTTACCCCTCGATGAACCCATTAGTCAAATTTAGCAGGCTGACCACCTTTGTCAATCAAAGTTATATCCGAAGCAGATTTCTCCGGTTGCCAGTGGCGGAAACATGATTTTCTTTCCCGTAAAGACTACTTTCTCTTTGTTTTTTCATATAAAATGGCGCGCATGTCAACGCTTCGGAAACTCCTGGGATTTTTCTGCCTGGGATTATGTTTGGGGCAAGTCCCGGCCTGGGGCGCGGGGCCGTTCCATTACCGGCTCCCCCAAGGCTCAGGCGTTGATCCCCAGGCGGTGACGGTGGTGGGGGAATTTCAGTCCCATCACATCGTGCGCTATGAAAGCCTGTACAAGATCGCCCGCCAGTATGACCTGGGCTTCTGGGAGCTGGCCCGCTTCCACCGCGGCCTGGACCATTTTTACCTCCCCTGGGACACGGACATCGTCATTCCCACCCGCTGGATCATCCCGGATAGGAGCAGTTATCCCGGCTACCTCATCAACGTGGCGGAGCTCCGGGGCTACCGCTTTTTTCCGGAGAAACACGAGGTGCGCACCTTTCCCATCGGCATCGGAGTGCTGGACTACAAGACTCCTTTCGGCCGCTTCCGGGTGCAGATGAAGGCGGAAAACCCCGGCTGGCGCATCCCCGCCAGTCTGCGGTGGAAATATGAGAAATCCTACATGCCCCCGGGGGAAGAAAATCCCCTGGGCACCCACTGGCTGGGCCTGTCCCACTACGGCCTCCACGGCACCCACGCGCCCATGGGGGTGGGCCGCCTGGTGAGCCACGGCTGCATCCGCCATTATCCGGAAGACATCAAGGAGCTCTTTGGCATCACCCCCGTGGGCACGCCGGTGGAGATCATTTACGAACCGGTGAAATTCGGCTACCTGAACGGCCGCGTCTTTGTGGAAGTCCACGAAGATATTTACTTCAAGATTCCCGATATGCTCCAGTATGCCGTCAAACGCCTCAAGGACAAGGGCCTGGCCGACAAGATCAACTGGACCCGCTTTCTTCAGGCGGTGGAGGAGCAAAACGGCGCGCCGGTGGATATTACCCGATGACGGTTTGAGCTTTTGCAAAATTTATGGAATTTATGTAGCCGCAGGCTTTAGCCGGCGCCGGCACAGGCTGGAAAGCCTGTGCACCTCAAGAGGTGGCCCATGCAATTCCAAAATGACCTGGACACCTTAAGCCGCATCATGACCACCATCGAGGAGTCCAATCAGCTCAAGGACCTGGACGCCCTTCTGGACCGGGTCTTGCTGGACGCCCGCCGTCTGACCCAGGCCGACGCCGGCTCCATTTTCCTGGTGGAAAACAACGTCCTCAAGTTCAGCTATATTCACAACGATACCCTGTTCACCACCCCCAGCAATAAATACATCTATTCCAGTCAGACCCTGGAGATCAACAACGAGTCCCTGGCGGGCTACGCGGCCAGCACCGGCGAGACCGTGATTCTCGACGACGCCTACCAGATTCCGGCCCACATGCCCTTTTCCTTCAATCCGTCATTCGATGAAGCCTCGGGCTACCGCACCCGGTCCATGATGGTGGTGCCCTTGAAAAGCAGCCGGGAAAAAATCATCGGAGTGCTGGAAATAATCAACGCCCTGGATGGACAAAAAAAAGTCATTCCTTTTAGCCATCGGGACACCCTGGTCTTAAATTATTTCGCCCAACACGCCGCGGGGGGCATCGAACGGGCCATGATGACCCGGGAGATCATCCTCCGGATGATCAAAATGTGCGAACTTCGGGACCCCCATGAAACCGGAGCCCACGCCCACCGGGTGGCGGCCTATGCCGCGGAAATCTACCAGCAATGGGCTCTAAACCGCGGCATTGCCCCGGAAGAGATAAAACGGATGCGGGACCTCTTGCGGCTGGCGGCCATGCTCCACGACCTGGGCAAGATTGCCATCTCCGACTTGATCCTGAAGAAACCCGGAAAACTGGACCCCGAAGAATATCAAATCATGAAATACCACACCATTCACGGGGCCCGTCTCTTTGAAAACGCCACTTCGGACCTGGACGCGCTCTCCGCGGAAATCGCTCTCAATCACCACGAAAGGTGGGACGGCCAGGGCTACCCGGGCAAGATTGGCAACATTTACGCCGATCACCCCCCCATGGGCGAAGGCAAGAAGGGGGAGGAAATCCCCCTGGCCGGGCGCATCGTCGCGCTGGCGGACATTTATGACGCCTTGGTTTCCCGGCGGGCCTATAAGGAGCCTTTCACCGAAGAGCAGGCCCTGACTTTCCTTCGGGAACAATCGGGGCAGGCTTTCGACCCGGAAGTGGTGGCGGCCTTTTTTGCCATTTATGACATCATCGGGGCCATTCGGGAGAAGTACCTGGAAAATTCGGTGAGCAGTGAGCTATTAGCTGAGAGCAGTTAGTGGTTGGCAGTTAGCGGTTAGCGGTCTGGGTCTTAGGCAAAATGAAAGTGCACCGCTTTTTTTTCAGCTTCATTCGAGTTTAGAGTAGGTAAATTCTGATCAGAAATTGAAAACCAAGCATCCCTTAGCTAGAGTCCCAGAGGCCATCCCTTCGCCGTCAGCCTGCTTCCTCCACAGCATGCCCCAGAAGGAGGTGTCAAGGTCGCAAAGCGCCCAAGGGAAATCTTGACACCTCCTCTGCGGGCATGCTAACAGCGGAGCAGGCCAAGGTGGGAGGGGGGTGCACATTCATTTTGCCATCAACCGCAACCGCTAACTGCCAACCGCCAATTGCTAATGATCGACATCCTAATCCATAACGCCCTGGTGCTGACCCTGGAGCCGGGCGCGCCGCCCCTTATGCCGGGGTACGTGGCGGTCCAGGGGAGCCGCATCGCGGCGGTGGGCCAGGCGGGCCCGGACGCCCTACCTGCGGCCCGGGAGAGCCTGGACGCCCGGGGCGGCCTGGTCCTGCCCGGCCTGGTCAACACCCATTGCCATGCGCCCATGACCTGGTTCCGGGGCCTGGCCGACGACCTGCCCCTTCAGAGGTGGCTCCATGATTTCATCTTCCCCCTGGAACGCGACTGGCTCAATCCGGACCGGGCGTATTGGGGGGCGCTGCTGGCCGCCGCGGAGCTCATCCGGGGAGGCGTCACCACCGTGGCCGACGGGTATTTTTACGAGTCCGAGGTCCGGAGGGCCTTCCACCACGCAGGGCTGCGGGCGGTGGCGGCCCAGGGCGTGGTGGACTTCCCGGCGCCGGGAGTGCCCAACCCCCGGGACAATCTCAAAGTGGCCGGGGAGTTCGTGGAATCAGGGAAGGATTTTGAGGGCCGCATCACCTCCACGGTCTTTTGTCACTCGCTGTACACCTGCGGCGCAGAGACCTTGAAGGCCGCCAAGTCCCTTACCCGCACCCGGGGCCTGCCGCTGTTCCTGCACCTTTCCGAAACCCGCCAGGAAGTGGAGGACATCCGCCGCCAGACCGGCCTCAGCCCGGTGGCTTATCTGGACCGCCTGGGAATTCTGGATGAACTGACGGTGGCGGTCCATGCCGTGTGGCTTACCCAAGAAGAGCAAGACCTGCTGGCCCTTCGGGGGGTGAAGGTGAGCCATTGCCCCGAAAGCAACCTGAAGCTGGCTGCCGGGGCGGCTCCCATCCCGGATTTACTGGCTCGGGGCGTAACCGTGGGATTAGGTTCCGATGGGGCCGCATCCAACAACAACCTGGACCTGTGGGGGGAAATGAGCCTGGCCGCCCGGCTGCACAAGGTCTGGCGCCATGACCCCACGGTTATGTCCGCCCCCCAGGTGCTGGCCCTGGCCACCCGGGAGGGGGCCCGGGTCCTGGGGCTGGAAGGCCGAACCGGCACCCTGGCCCCCGGCAAAGAGGCCGACCTCATTGTGCTGGACTTGCGCCAGCCCCACCTCACGCCCCTTTTTGACCCTTACTCCCACCTGGTCTATGCCGCCCGGGCCCGGGACGTGCGGGACGTCATGGTGGGAGGGCGCTGGCTTTTGCAAAATGGCGAGCTAACCACTCTAGACTGGCCGGAAATCGCCGGGCAGATCCGCGCCGGCAGCCGGGACCTGGCCGCGTTCTGCCGCGGTCTGCGCCGCCCTTGACCTGGGCCGCAGCAATTGCCACAATATAAGCAGTTAGCTGTTAGCAGTTTGCAGTTAGCGATCTTTCAATGCCAACCGCTAACCGCCAGCCGCCAACTGCCAACTGCCAACTGCCAATGCCAAAAGACTATGCCCAAAACCCGACTCCAGTACCAGGAATCTCTGGCCGAGCTGCTGCAAATCTCCCTCACCACCACGGAGGTGCAGCGCCTCATCCATGACGTCACCACCTGTACGGTGGAATGGGAGGAGCGGCCGGCCACTACGGTGGCGCCGCACGCCCGGGGGCTGGAGTTTTTCCCCTGCTATGCTCTCTATTTTCAGCGCCACCCTCTGGAAATCAAAGGCACCATCTACCCCAACCTGGCCACCGGCGACGGCGAAGGTCTGTCCCACCTGGTGCGGTTGCAGCTTCCCGACGTGCTCCTGGACATGCGGCTCCACACTTCCCAATCTACCTTTCTGTTGTCGCCTTTTCACATTCGGTTTCTGAGCATCCTCTTCGGCCGCCTGGTGCTGCACCATTTGTCGCAAACTCCCGAAGGCCAAGCCATCCTGCCGTCCTTTACTCCTTATTCCCTGGAGGAGCAGGTGGTGGCCGGGTATCTCCAAAGTCTGGAGTGGGCGCCTTGCGCCACCATCAAGCTGGACGCCCAGGACAACCCTTACATCGGCTCCCTGCTGCACAGCGCCGCGGCCCTGAAGCGCTGCGAGATGCCCGGCAGCCCCGGGGAAGAGGCGGTGATCCGGGCCTGGCGGCTCTTCAAGCGCCTGCTCTATTACTCGGTGGAAGGGGAGCGGCTGCTCACCGGCTTTGCCATCATGTCCGCCATCCGGCCTCTGGAGTATTACCGGAAAAACTGGCCCCAGTTGCTGCTCTACCATCCCGCCAACCACACCTCCCTGGACGAGGGGCTCCAATCCATCAAGCAATTTTTGCTGAACGCCGACGGCCGCAACACCTTCCTGGCCCTTTATGGCGGCAAAATTATCGGTCTGCTCCAGGTGGATCAGGGCACTCACCGCCAGCTTACCACGGTGAAACCCTGGCGGGAGGTGCTACCCCTGGCCACTATATCCTACCGGGGCCGGGTCAACTTCTGGATCGCCCTCAAGGGCCGTCACAGCCCCCGCATCCCTTTGTCGCTGCTGGAGTACCGCCACGGCCACCTCCACATTCCCCTGTTTCAGGACACCTTCTGGCAGGAGCTGGAGCGCCAGTTAAAGGAAGTCTGCCCCGGGGTGCGCTCTGATGCCGTTCCCCGCCTAAAAAATCTGCTCCAATTGATCCGCCGGGTGGGCCACGGCGCCATTATTCTCCTGGGCTTGAATGATACGCAATTGGACTCCGCGGATTTTCCGGTGGAGAACCAGGTGCGCCTGGCCCAATCCGTGCCCCTGGCCGAGAAATGGCAGCGCCACCTCCTGGGCCTGTCCCGCTCCGACGGGGCCTTGATTTTCAACGACCGCCTGGAGGCCTGCCAGTTCCGGGCCCGGCTCAAGGCCACGGTGCTGCGCCTGCCGTCGGAGCCGGGGGACCTGGGGAGCGGCATCCGCCACCAGGTGACCCGGGAATTCACCGCTTTCTGTCCGTCGGTCCTGGGTATTTGCGTCTCCCAGGACGCCCATATTTCCCTGTACCGCCATGGCAAGCTGGTGAGCCGGTTGTTTTAAAGGCGGTCTTCGGTCTTCGGTTAATAAACCTCATTAATAAATCCCAAAATTTAAGGGGCGCGGTCTCACTGCGCCCCTTTCCCATTTCCTAATCATATTCTTTTTGCCGAAAACCGAAGACCGAAAACCGAAAACCGTCTCTATAGCCCCCACACTGCGATTTTGGCCCGGTGGGCCGCGGCCAGCATCTCGTCCCGGTCGAAGATGAGGGTCTTGCCGGCTTCCACCGCCAGGACCGCGGCCTTGACCTCGGCCATCACCCGGATGGTCTCGAGGCCCACCGCGGGCACGTCGAAACGCAGGTCCTGTTGGGGCTTGCTCATCTTGACCACCACGGTTCCCGGCCCGGCCAGGGCGCCGGCCCGGCGGATGGTGTCGTCGGTGCCCTCGATGGCTTCGAGAGCCACCACCACACCCCGGCGCACCACCACGCACTGGCCCAGGTCCAGGCGGCCCAGCTCTTGGGCCACCTCATGGCCCAGTTGCACGTCTTGCATCTCTTCCGGGGTGGGGCGGCGGCGGCTGAGCTGGCCCGGCCCGGCCAGGAGGTCGTTCATGAACAGGGTGGAGGGCGCAATGGTAATGCCTTCCTGGGCCATTTCATCAGCCACGGCCCGGAGCAGGCGGTCGTCCCTGCCGGTCCCGGCCCGGCGCAGGAGACTTAAGGCTCGCAGGTCGGGGCGGAAGTCGCGGAAAAGGCGGCCCCGGGTGATGCCCCCGGCCATCACCGCCCGGCGCACTCCCGCGGCCTGGAAGATGCGGATGAGTTTGTTCAGTTGGCCCACGTAAATCCAGTGGATTTCATCCACCAGGTCCTTGAGGGCCGGCTCGGTTTCACCCCGGTGGGCCACGGCCGTCACGGAAAAGCCTTGGCTTCGGGCGGCCAGGGCGAAGAGGAGGGGAAACTGCCCCTTACCCGCGATTAAACCGATTTTCTCGGACATCCGCGGCCAGGAGGCCCCGCTCCGAGGTCTCAATAAACCGGAGCAGGTGGTTAATCTCAGGAATGTCGGGAGATTCCTGGCGAATCCGGTCCATGGCTTCTTTCAGGTTTATCTCCGACAGGAAAAGGAGTTCATAGGCCCGTTTCAGGGCTTGAAGCGCGCCTTCGGTAAAACCGCGCCTTTTCAAGCCCACCAGGTTCAGGCCCACCAGCTTGGCCCGGTTGCCCACGGCCATGGCGTAAGGCGGCACGTCCCGGTGCACCGCAGAGCAGCCGCCGATGAAGGCGTGGCGGCCGATGTGGCAGAACTGGTGCACCGCGGAGAGGCCCCCCAGGATGGCGTGGTCCTCCACCAGGATGTGACCCCCCAGGGTGGCGGCGTTGGACATGATGACCCCGTTGCCCACCTGGCAGTCGTGGGCCACGTGGGTATAGGCCATGAACAGGTTGCCGTTGCCTATCCGGGTGATTCCGCCCCCGCCGGCAGTGCCTCGGTGCATGGTGGCGAATTCCCGGATGGTGTTGTTATCCCCGATTATCAGAGAGGATTCTTCGCCCCGAAATTTCAGGTCCTGGGGGATTTCTCCCAAGACCGCGAATTGAAAAATACGGCATCCGGCCCCGATGGTGGTGAATTCTTTGATAATCACATGAGGGCCTATCCGGGTATCGGTCCCGATGACCACCCGCCCCTCGATGATGCTGTAAGGGCCTACCGTGACCCCGGAAGCCAGTTCCGCGCCAGGGTCCACGATGGCCGTGGGATGAATCTGGGCCACTATTGTTCTCCCTCCTGGTTGCCCACGGCGGCTAACACTTCCCCTTCACACACCACCGCCTGGTTCACCAGGGCCTTGGCCTGCATTTTCCAGAATTTCTTGCCGCTGCGCAGGGTTTCCACCTCCACCAGCAATTGGTCCCCCGGCACCACGGGCTTGCGGAACCGCACCTTGTCCATGCCCATGAGCAGCACGTAAGGGTTCCCCAGGTTCTCCGGGGTGGACAACAAGGCCAGGATGCCTCCCACCTGGGCCATGGCCTCCACGATGAGCACCCCGGGCATGATGGGCCGGCCGGGAAAGTGGCCCTGAAAAAAAGGCTCGTTGACGGTGACGTTTTTCAGGCCTACGATGCGTTTCCCCACCTCCAGGCTGAGAATGCGGTCCACCAGGAGGAAAGGAAAGCGGTGGGGCAGGATCCGCTGAATCTCTTCCGTGGTCAGAGACTGCGGCTGGCTCATGAGGAGGGCTCCTTCTCCAGTCTGTCTTCCAGCTCTTTAATTTTCTGCTCCGCCTGCTTCAGGCGCTGATGGATCTCCGGCAGCCTTGCCAGCATCGTATAGGCTCTGACGGCTTCCCGATAAGGCAGGGCGGGGGAGCCGCCGACAATCTGCCCGGGTTTGATGGAGCTGGTCACCCCGGCCTGGGCCGTGATCTGGACGCCGTCACCCACCTCGATGTGCCCCACCAGGCCCGCCTGGCCGCCGATGACCACGCCTTTCCCCAGTTTTACCGAACCGGAGATGCCCACCTGGGCCACCAGGATGGAGTTCTCCCCCACGATGACATTGTGGGCTACATGCACCAGGTTGTCCATCTTGGTGCCCCGGCCGATGCGGGTCTCCCCCAGGGCGCCCCGGTCGATGGTGCAGTTGGCCCCGATTTCCACGTCGTCCTCAATAACCGCGACGCCCAGTTGGGGAATCTTGAAATGCCCCTCTTTTCCGGGAACAAAGCCGAAACCGTCGGAGCCGACGACCGTACCGCTGTGGATGATGACTCTCTCTCCCAGGGTGCATCGCTCCAGGACGGTGACCTGGGGGTACAACACCGAGTCGGCCCCGATCCGGACGTCATCCCCCACCACGCAGCCCGGCATGAGGGTGACCCGGTCTCCCAGGTGCACCCGGTCGCCGATGAACACCAGGGGCGCGATGGAGACTTCCTGGCCCAGTTCCACTTCCCGGCCCAGGCAGGCCAGGTTGCTGACCCCGGGCCACCGGCGGCGGGGCGGGGCGAACACCGCGGCTATCTGGGCATAAGCCAGGTATGGGTTGGGGACAACGATCCGGGGCCGGTTAAGGTCCGCCTGCTCCGGGGAAACAATGAAGGCCGCCGCCTGGCTCTGGGCCGCCAGGCGGGCGTACTTACTTCGGGCGATGAAGGTGATGTCCCGGGGAGTGGCCCGGTCAATGGGCGCGATGCCCTCAAGCACCAGGTCTGCCGGGCCCCGGAGCTCGCCTTGAATTACCTCCGCCAGCTCTCCCAGGGTGCGTTTCATGGAACTTATCTGCCGAACTTGCTGCGCACCTTATCCGTTATGTCGAATTTAGGGTCAAAATACAGCAGCCCGGAGCTGCGCTTGTCCAGGACGATGTCCAGCCGGCTCTCCGAGGCCACATCTTTCACGGCTGTCTCCAGCTTTTTATAGAGCGGAGCCTTTTCCCTTTCCTCGTACTGAGCGAACTGCTTCTGGGCATCCGCTTCCTGTTTTCTCAGTTCCTCCATCTTTTTGGACAGCTCCTGTTCCTTGCGCTTCCGCGCTTCTTCTTTCATCACCGCGGCCTGCTTTTCCGCATCCGCCAGTTCCTTGGCAAAAGATTGCTGTTTTTGCTGCAAGGGGCGCCCCAACTCTTCGTACTTCTTTTTCAGGTTCTCCTGGAGGCGCTTGCCCTCCGAAGAATTGAAGATGATGTCGAAGCCGTCGGCAATGCCGATTTTCGCCTGGGCCGCAGCCACCATAGGGGTTAAAGCCACGCCTACAGCCACCAATAAGGCAACCACTTTGACCATTTAAACCTCCTGAGAACCTTCCTGGAATTATCTAAGGTGCGCATGGCGCCGCCGAACAGGTGGGGCGGCGCACCCTCTAGATTTTATCAGATTGTTATTCTTAGCGAAAAATCTTTCAAGATTTTGACCACCGGCCCTTCGCCGCCGATCTAAAACTGCCCGCCCATGGTGAATTCCCAGGCGCTGTGCTTCTCAAAGGGCTTGGGGGCGAGGTTGTAGCCCCATTCCACTCGGAGCGGCCCCATGGGGGAAAACCAGCGAATGCCGGTGCCCACGCTGGTACGCAGGGCCGGATTGACCATATCGGCCCCATACACGTTGCCGGCATCGAAAAATATGGTGCCCATCAGTCCCAACTTTTTATAAATGGGAAACCGGATTTCCGTGTTGAGCTGGGTGAACTTGTCGCCGCCGATGCGCTCCCCGGTTACGGGGTCCCGGGGACTGATGTCCGCGAATTTAAAGCCCCGGATGGAATCGATGCCGCCCAGGTAGAATTTTTCATAAGCCGGCAGCTTGCCCCAGGTGCGATTGATTATACCCGCCCGCGCGTGAATCACTCCCACCAGGTTCCACCGGAAGGGAAAGTACCAGCCTGACTCCGCCACGTACCGCAGGTAGGCCACCTGTCCCCCAATCCCCGCCATTTCTACGGAGATGCTATGATCGGTGCCCCGGGTGGGAGCGAACAACGAATCCCGGGTATCCCGCCGGAGGGTGAGGCTGGTGGCGCTGGTATTGTGAATGGTGGCCGCCTCCCGGAGGACCGGGGACGCGTTGGGCTGGAGGTTGCTCAGGTTGACGTGCTCAAAGCGGTACATCCAGAAAACCCGGGTGAACTTCCAGCGTAAGGGGTGGCTCAAACGGACGTCCCCGCCGGTGCTCTTGCGGGTGTATTCCGGATAATCCCGGGCCCAGTTGAAAACGTCGGCGCCGGCGCCCAAGGGGCGGTCAAAAAGGTAGGGTTCGGTGAAACTGGCCCGGAAACGATGAGAGATCTTGCCCAGGATGCCTTGGAGCCGAAGCTGCTGACCCCGGCCGAAGAGATTATTTTGACTGATGTCCACCATGCCCACAATCCGGTCCTGGGTGCTGTAACCCGCGCCCACCCCAAAGGTGCCGGTAGGCCGTTCCTTTATGGAAATCTTGACATTCATCCGGTTGGGAGCGCTCCCCGGGCTGGTGCTGAAATTCACGTCTTCAAAATACTCCAGGCGCCGAAGATTCTTGATGCTTTCTTTGATGCGGGTGGCGGAGAACAGGTCTTGCTCATAAATGCGCAGCTCTCGACGGATCACCTTATCCCGGGTTTTGACGTTGCCGGCGATTTCGATGCGATCAAAATAAACCTTTTCTCCCTTGTGGATATCCAACATAACGTTCACCACCAGTTTCTGCTCGTCTTCCCGGATGAGCGGAGTGATGTCGGCGTTGGCAAAGCCATGATCGGCGTAAAAGTCGGACAGGGTGGTGATATCTTTCTGCATGGTCTCCCGGCTGTACACTTTCTCTTTGGGAATTTCCAGTTTGGCCAGGAGCTTTTCCTTGTCTTCCAGAAGGTCTCCCTGAATGTCCAGTTTACCAATTTTGAATTGGGGACCTTCCTCTATGGGAATGGTGATATAAATATCCTTGCCTTTAACGGTGACCTTGGGTTCTCCTACCTTGGCCTTGATATAACCGTGGTTGTAGTAATAGGCCGCGACCTTCTCCAGGTCCCGCTCCAGGGTGTCCTTGCTCAACCGCCCCGAGCCGGTGATCCAGGAGATGAGCAGGGTCTTTTCCTTGGTCTCCATCACCTTGCGAAGTTCCTTGTCTTTGAAGGCTTTGTTGCCTTCAAAATCGATTTCCTTAATGGACATCACGTCGCCTTCGTCGATTTGGAGCACCAGGTTTGCTTCGGTCTTGGTGATGGGTTCCAGGCGGTAGTTAACCCTGGCCTCGTAGTAACCCTTTTCCCGGTAGAGGTTGAGGATTTTTTTGATGTTCTCATTGATGGCGGTTTCCGAGGCCACTACAAAGGGTTTGAGGTCCGTGACCTCCAGAAGTTTTTCCTTTTTTATCTTACGGTTGCCCTGGGTGATGATCTCCTTGATGGCCGGTTTCTCTTCCACCATGACCGTGAGGATTCGGCCCTCCGGGGTGTCGCTGACGTCCAGCTTCACATCGGTGAAATAGCCCATCTTAAAGATGGACTTCAAGTCGTCCCGCAGCCGGGGCGGTGAGAGGATCTCCCCCTCCCGGGTCTGCATGACTCCTAGGATGGCGTCTCTTTCAATGCGGCGGTTGCCCTTGACGTTGATTTTGACAATGCGTTCTTTGCCCAGGATTTTGAGGCTCACCTCCTGGGCCAATTGGCGACTGAGGGCCGGCAGGGTTTTAAGCCCGGTGCCCTGAACCTTCATGGTGGTGGCGGGGAGGCGGCCCGTGAGGTCCAGCAGCCGCGCTTCCAAAGACAGGGCTTCCCCGACTTTAATGAGCTGACCGTAAATAACCACGTCAGCCTGAACTTTCCGCCCTATCTCCTGGGCCCGGGCGTCGGTTATTTCCTCATCCTTAAGCGCGGTCAACTCCCGGTGCAGGTCTCCTTCCGGAATCATGGTAAAGCCTTCGGCTTTGAGGCGCTCCATGAATTCCTGGCGGCACTTTTCTCCCAGGGGGGCCAGAGGTTCCTTGGCGGCCACGGAAAAAGGCAAGACCGCTACTTTCTTGAAGACCAGCTCATGTTCCTGGGCTGGAGCCGGCCCCGCCATTCCCACCAGAAACAAAAAAATGAGAGCAATAAGGCTGGGTCCCAATTTACACTCCCTGCAGGATAACCGCTTTGCCGTCGATAAGGGTAATCTGGCGATCCAAAGCCTGGGCCAGGTCCCGGTTATGGGTGACGATAATCGAAGTCAGGCCCCGTTCCCGGTTGAGTTCCAGGATCATTTCCTGCACTCGGGCGCCGCTTCTGGGGTCCAGGTTGCCCGTGGGTTCGTCCGCTAAGAGCACTTCCGGCTCCAACACCAGGGCCCGGGCCACCGCCACCCGCTGCTGCTCGCCCCCCGACAGGGTGGAGACCCGGTGACGGAGGCGCTCCTTCAGCCCCACCCGCACCAGGATGGCCTCGGCCCGCTCCTGCGCCTGAGGCCGGGGCAGGCGGGCGATGAGGGCCGGCATCATCACGTTTTCCAACGAATTGAACTCGGGCAGCAGATGGTGAAACTGGAAGACAAAGCCGATCTTGCGGTTGCGAAAAGCCGCCAGCTTTTGGTCGTCCAGGGTGAAGACGTCATGGCCCTCCCATAAAAGCTGTCCCCCGGTGGGACGCTCCAGAGTGCCCAAAATATGGAGCAGGGTGGACTTGCCCACTCCCGAGGCGCCCACCACCGCCAGGTTTTCGCCGCTGAAGATGTCCAGGTCCACCCCATTGAGCACCTCCACCGGGTTGCCGTTGCTCCAGAAGGTCTTGACCAGCCCCCGGAGCTGGATTTTCACTTTTTCCGAAGGCGCTGTCGCGGCTGCTACCATGCTTCTCCCATACCGGGCGTTCCCACCTTATCACTTTCTTTTTTGAGCGTCAATGGCAGGGGCCAGGGTAATTCATCTGTGTCTATCTGCGTTAATCTGCGGTTAAAATCTGGGTTATTCGTACCTGATCGCTTCCACCGGATCCAACCGGGACGCCTGCCAGGAGGGATAAAGCGTCGCCACGAAGCTGATGACCAGGGCCGCGGCCACGATGGCCAGCAAGTCCAGGCTCTGGATCTGCACCGGCAGAGTGGTGATGGGATAGACCTCCCGGGGCAATTTGATGAACTCATAGCGCTTGAGAAGGCCGCAAAGGCCCAGACCCAGGCCCAGCCCCAACATGGTTCCCACCCCCCCGATGGCCAGGCCCTTGAAGATGAAAATCTGCATGATGCTCTGCCGGGTGGCCCCCATGGACATGAGGATGGCGATGTCCTTGGTCTTCTCCATCACCGTCATGAACAGGGTGCTGGCAATGCCCAAAGCCGCCACCAGGATGATCAGGGTGAGGATGATGAACATGGCGATCTTCTCCAGCTTGAGGGCGGCAAAGAGGCTGCGGTTCATCTGCATCCAGCTCCGGACAATATAGCCCGTGCCCAGCTTTTGCTGAATGGCTTCGGCAACGCGGTCCGCTTCATAGATATCCACGACCGCCGCTTCCAGCCCGGTGACCCGGTCGCCCAGGCCCAGGAACTCCTGGAGCTGGGGGATGCTGGTGTAAACCAGGGTGTTATCAAATTCGAACAACCCCGAATGAAAGATGGCGCTCACCCGGAAGGGCTTCATCCGGGGCAGCCGTCCCATGGGAGTCAAGGCCCCCAGAGGGGAGATGATGTTCAGGTATTCCCCCCGGCTCAGATTGAGGTTCCGGGCCATTTCATTGCCGATGGCGATGCGGGGCGGTTCGTCTTTGGCGGCTTCGGCCAGGTCGGCGAACTCCCCTTGCTGCACCTGCAAGGCCTGGGGACCCCCCTGCTCAATGGTCTCCAGGTCCAGCCCCCGGATCACCCCACCGGAAACGTTCCCCGGCGCGGAAAACATCACCTGGGTGTAAATAAAGGGCGTGGCCTTGACCACCCCGGGCACGGTCTGCACCTGGGCCGCCACCTGGCGGTAGTCCATCAGCGACCCCCCGTGTTTCAGCACCACCACGTGGGCGTTGACACTAAGGATCTTCTTCCTCAGGTCTTGGGTAAACCCGGTCATCACCCCGATGACCACGATGAGGGCCATGACTCCCACCGCCACTCCGGCGGTGGAGATAAAGGTGCTCAAGGACAGGAAGCCTTTGGCGCGCCGGGCCCGGAGGTAACGGAGAGCGACGAAAGTCTCGAAGAAACCCAAAATGCTACCTCTCCGAAGGCCGGAGCTGGGGGAAGAGAATGACATCCCGGATGGACGGCGAATCGGTGAGGAGCATCACCAGCCGGTCAATGCCAATGCCCTCCCCCGCGGTGGGCGGCATGCCGTGCTCCAGGGCGATAATAAAGTCTTCGTCCAGGGCGTGGGCTTCCTCATCTCCGGCCTCCCGGGCGGCCATCTGCTTCTCAAAACGCTCCCGCTGGTCGTCGGGGTCGTTGAGCTCGGAAAAGGCGTTGGCCATCTCCCGCCCGGTGATGAACAACTCGAAACGGTCCACCAACTCCGGGTCAGTGTCGCTCTTCCGGGATAAAGGAGAGGTCTCCAGGGGATAACCCAGGATAAAAGTGGGCTGCTGCAATTCCGCCTCCACGGTGAGGTCGAAGAGCTTGGTCAAGGCCCGGCCGTAGCCCTCGCCGGGGCGCAGGGCCACTCCTGCCTGGAGGGCATGGGCCACCAGGGCTTCCCAGTCATAAACCACCTCCCGGGGGATGCCCCCCGTGGCGGTGAGGGACTCCCGGAGGTCCAAACGGCGCCAGGGGGGAGTGAGGTCGATCTCCGTCCCCTGATAGGTCAAGCGCAGGGTCCCCAGCAGGTTTTGGGCCACATGGCAGATGAGCTCTTCCGTCAGGGTCATCAGGTCTTCGTAAGTGGCATAAGCCTGGTAAAACTCCAGCATGGTGAATTCCGGGTTGTGCTGGATGGACAGGCCTTCGTTGCGAAAATTGCGGTTAATCTCGTACACCCGGTCAAAACCCCCCACCACCAGGCGCTTCAGGTACAGCTCCGGGGCGATGCGCAGGTACAGGTCCATGTCCAGGGCCCCGTGGTGGGTAATGAAGGGCCGGGCCGTGGCGCCCCCGGGAATGGGCTGCATCATGGGGGTTTCCACCTCCAGGAAGCCCCGGGCGTCCAAAAACTGGCGGATCAGGCTGATGATCATGGCCCGCTTGACAAAGACCTCCCGCACCGAGGGGTTGACGATGAGGTCCAGGTAGCGCTGGCGGTAGCGGCGCTCCACGTCGGTGAGGCCGTGGTATTTTTCCGGCAGGGGTCTCAAGGACTTGGTAAGGAGTAGGAAATCTTGGGCCGCCAGGGTCAATTCGTTGGTCTTGGTGCGGAACAGGGTCCCTTCAAACCCCACAGTGTCCCCCAGGTCCAGCTTCTTGAAGAGCTTGAAAGCCTCGCCCCCCACCACCTGGCGCTGGACATAGACCTGGAGCCGGGTGGAGCCGTCCTGGATGTGGCAGAAAGTGGCCTTGCCGAACTCCCGGACCAGGATGAGGCGGCCGGCCAACTTGAAGATCTGGCCCAGGGCCTCTAATTCGGGGCCGCTGAGGGAGCCGTATTGCTCGACTATTTGGGCCAGGGTGTGACTTGGTTTGAAGCGGTTGGAAAAAGGGTCAATGCCCTGGCTCCTCAATTCGGCCAGTTTGTCTCGGCGCTGGCGGCTTATGTAGTCGGAAATGGTCATTTTTAAAAGCCGGTTTTCTGTTTTCCGTTTTCTGTTTTCTGGAGTAAGACAGTCTATGATGACTCTTTCCCTTTGTTTAGAGAAAGGGGCTGAAAAAGTTGGCGGCGATATCAGCTTTTTTCACAAACTTAAATTTTATAGATTATTCCCCGCCCAGAATCAAGTCTTATGCGGTTTTGGGTTTTGGGTTTTCCATTTTCGGTTAAAAGGGGAAGGATAACCAATAGGTTAACAGGTTGCCCGGCCTGGGGGAAAGGCATTTCAATCCAAATTAACCTCGCTCAAAAGACAAATCGGTCCACATTCTTTCATCCTTTGCGCGAATTTCCCGTCCGCGGTCACCAGGGAGCCGCCGGTTTCCACTGCCGCCGCCAGGTAGGCGGCGTCAAAAAAGGTGACGGCCCGCTCCCTCATCCAGGTGAGGCATAAGCGGCACATGGCCGGGGTAAGATGGAGGCTTTTGATCCCCAGATTCAACAGCATGGTGAGTTTTTCCTCCGCCGCCTGGGATAAATGACGCCCCAGAAAGTTGCCCGCCTCATAAAGCCAGAGAGTGGGGGCCATAAGTTCCAGTTCACCCCTCATCCAGGCCTGGAGCAGCATCATGGCCTGCTCCTGGTCCGCTTCCACCGGGTCCCCCGCCACCCATTTAATCATGACGGAGGCATCGACTATCATTTTTTTCATTCAATGATTCCCCCGGTCGGCCGCCAGGGCATCCACGATTTCCTGGGTGGCGATCTTTTCCCCCCTGGCTTCTTGGTCCAAAATACTTTGGACAGCCTTTCGCCGGCGGATCAACTCCAATTCCCGGCGCAGCGCCGCGTTGACTACCTGGCTTCTTTTACCGGAAGGAATCAGCTTTTCCAATTCCTGGTAAACATCTTCATCGATGACAAAATTTAACTTCCTTATTTGTCTCCCCAAATTATCCCTCCTATTTATAAATAATATTTTTATATAAAAAATAGCCATAGTCAATCAAGATTTATTTTTCCCCTTAATTTATTGAGGAGGGTATGGGTTGTGGTAAAATAGCAGCCGGAATCTTGGCCAAATTTCGGTTACTTTGCCGCCGGCCATGATGGAATTTGGAAATTTCCCAACAATATCTTAGACAGATGGAGAAAGGGGTCAAGGATGCGACGCTGGCCTATTATACTGATTATAGTTTCATTATTGACATCCTGCGCCTTGGTGCAAGGAGAGAGAATAGGTGAAATCAAAAGTGGATTAACCTGCCTTGAGTTCAAGGAAGGCATGAACTGGCAGATGGTCAGCCAAAAGCTTGGCGACCCGGACCTCGTGCCTTTGCCCGAACCCGGCACGGACTTAAGCGAGAACGCCAGAGGGTATAAAGGGTGCATCATCATTTTCTATACCAAAAGGCAGCCGGTAAAGCAGGGAGACAAACTGAGGTTCGAGGAAGTGGTTTATAAGGTGGAACTGTGCAAGAGGAAGTGAGGGGGGAGATGATGCTGAGCATTGACGAGTTTATCAATAAGAGCGACCAGCTAACGGTCTACCGGGATTTCAGGGCGGAGGCCATTAACAATCTCGCGGACCGGCTCACCGTGTGCATTCCCGATCTGCACCTCCTGGAAAAGGACGAGAAAGACGATTTTTGGAATGGCCAGGATGCCAATGTTGAGCGGTTTCTGGGGTTTATGGATTTTCTTTACAAATTGAAAGACTCTGAGAAGATCGACCTGGAAGTCATTCAGGTGGGCGACCTTTACGATCTATGGCAGGCCAAGGGGTTCACCAATCTCATCGAAAGCAAATACACGGACATTCTGGGGCTGCTGAAAGAGTTGGGGACGGTCTACGTGATAGGCAATCATGACTTTGGTCTCATCGAGGTTTATAAGGAGTTGGGGGAAACCTTCAACCGCAAGCTGCGCCACTACTCCAAGGTGGACAAATCCCTGCGAGTCATGTATGAACACGGCTACCAGGCGGACTTCTGGAACAACAAGGAGGAATGGTCCGGTATCCTCGGAGAGGGAATAACCAAGATCATCGGCGCGGCTGAGTTTCTCTACCCCGATATCGACGTGGACCTGGGCAATTTATGGGAATCCGTCAAACGCCCCTTTAGCATTTACAATGGCGGACTCACTCCCCAGAAAAATCCCGGATTCAGCGTTCATGAATACACTGATTACTACATTGGGAGAATGGAAAAATATAATTCCGGCGACACCACTGATCCCTATGGCCCCGCAGAACTCATCCTGGCTGTGGTAGGCCATACTCACAACGCCAGGTTAGTGAGAAAAGAGAAGAACGAACCCAAAAGATGGATCTACTACCTGATGGACTGCGGCTCCTGGGTGAATGGAGGGCATGAATTCGGGGTGATTTCCGGGAGAGAACTGGCCATCTGTAAGTGGGGGTGATTCAATTTGCCGGTCTATATTTAATCACGGTTCCCCGCAAATGTGAGGCATTATTCAAGTATAGAGGGCGAAGCCGGGGGCTTCCCCTTCCTCAGGCTATTAAATTACCTTATTGGGTTGGGGGGAGGGGCCGGTGCCTCCGGTTTTCCCCTCAAATCATTTTTTCCCCAGCTTCTCCAGAACCTGATAAATCGCCGCGAAGTCCTCATCCCCCAGGCCCTGGCTCAACCCCAGGCGGTAAAGGTGCAAGAGCAGGTGGGCCACCGGGGCCGGCGCGCCGGTCTGGTACGCGGTATCCACCACGAATTTGAAGTCCTTGGTCATATGTTTTAGGGGAAACTGGGGCGGGAATTGGCCATCCCGGAACATCCCGGCCTTCAACTGAAAGAGGCCGCAGTTCAACGGCCCGGAAAAGATAACGTCCAGCATGGCTTCCAGGTCCAGCCCCCCCTGTTTCCCGAAATTCAAGGCCTCGGACAACCCCTCCATCATCAGGCCCAGGAGCAGGTTGATCATCATTTTCATCATGGAGCCTTGGGGCGCTGGGCCGCAATAGACCACCTTTTTCCCCATGGTTAAAAGAAGCGGCGTCACCTGGTCAACCTGTTCCCGCAGGCCTCCTGCCAGGATGATGAGCGTTGCTTCTTCCGCCGGCTTCTTACTGCCGGACACGGGCGCGTCAATAAAAGCGGCCCCCGTGGGAACCAGCCGGTCTGCCATTTCCCGGGTGAACTGGGGGGAGACCGAACTCATGTTGATAAAGATTTTGTGGGGGTTGAACTCCGCCGCGGCCCCTCCCGGCCCCCAGAGCAAGTCTTGTAAGGCTTCCGGGCCGGTGACCATGGCGATGGTGACGTCCGCGGCGTGGGCCAGGGCCTTGGGGCTGGAGGCCACCCCGGCGCCTGCCTGGGCCAGGGGCTGGGCTTTTCCCGGGGTGCGGTTATAAACCATGAGGGGATAACCGGCCTTCAAAATGTTGGCCGCCATGGGCCCGCCCATAATCCCCAAGCCCATAAATCCGATTTTAGGTTTCATGTTTGTCTCCGGTTTTATGGCATAATGCCGGTGCATGTGATGCGGGTGATGCAACCTTTTATGGTTTTTAAGCGGTGGGGCGGGCCTCCGTGCCCGCCGAACCTAGCTTTCCGAATTGGGTCCGGTTTAGAGAAAATTATATGCAGCTGCAGGCTTCGACCTTCGCTTATGCGGCCATTCTGCGGTTTGAAGGGTTTGGCGGGCACGGAGGCCCGCCCCACCAATTATAGGGATGGGGAGCACATGCCCGGCGCAGCTTTAGCCCTGTTCAGGGTATAAGAAAGTGGCAACTCCAACCGACGCCGAATAGTTCAATGGCCCGACTTGCAGAAATTGAATCAACGGTTCATATTACCAAAGAAAAGTTGATTATGCCAATGAGAGGTTACCTAATGTCAAAGCTCAATCCCGGCGACCCGGCCCCGGATTTTCAGCTTCAGGATCAAAACGGCAATTTGGTGAACCTGGCGGATTTCAAAGGGAAAAAGCTCCTGGTTTATTTTTACCCCAAGGCCGACACTCCGGGCTGCACCCGCCAGGCTTGCAGCGTCCGGGACGCCCGGCAAGATCTGGCGGATTTGGGACTGGCGGTGGTGGGCATCAGCCCCGACCTCCCGGAGAAGCAGATGAAGTTTGACGCCAAATACGGGCTAACCTTTCCCCTGCTTTCCGACCCTGACCACCGGGTGGCGGAGGCCTACGGGGTCTGGGCCGAGAAGTCCTTGTACGGCAAAAAGACCTTTGGCATTGTCCGGTCGTCTTTTTTGATCGGCGAGGGAGGCAAAATCGTCCAGGCCTGGTATAAAGTGAGCCCGGAGGACACGGTCCCCAAGGCCCGGGAGGCCCTGGGTAGGTAAGGACATTCATTCTTCTGGTTCACAAGCTACTGGTCTGAAAAGTCATAGACTGCACAGGCTGGAAAGCCTGTGCCACCAATACTTTTCATTATGTTTAACTGCTTGGGGAGCGGCTTTGGTAGCAAAGCTCTGCTTTGCAAAAACCCGCGAATTATTTATGAGAACTTACGTTCCCAAGCAGGAGCTTGGGAACAAGGGTAAGGGGACCCTAGAGGTTTGATTCAACCATGCCAGACTTATTCGACAAATCAGTGGTTATCTTCGGCTGCGGCAACATCCTTTTCGGCGACGACGGCTTCGGGCCGGCGGTGGTCGAGCACCTTAAGTCACATTATATTCTCCCGGATGATGTCCTGGCCCTGGACGTGGGCACCAGCATCCGGGATATTTTGTTTGACATCCTGCTAAGCGAGAAGAAACCCAGGCGGCTCATCATCGTGGACGCGGTGGACCGTCCGGGCAAGGAGCCGGGGGAACTGTTTGAGTTGCCGGTGGAGGAGATTCCCCCCCAAAAGACCGCGGACTTTTCCCTGCACCAGTTTCCCACGGTGAACATGCTCCAGGAGCTCAAGGATCAGACCGGGGTGGAGGTCACTGTTTTGGCGGCCCAGGTCCAGGAGATCCCCGAGGAAGTGCAACCGGGGCTTTCCCAGCGGCTGCAGTGGGCGGTAAAGGAAGCCGCAGCCCGCCTGGCGGCCACGGTGAATGCGGGAAAGAAGGATTAAATATTCATCCACAGATGTCACAGATTGACACAGATTAACCCGGATTTAGGAGAAAGCCATGACCATGCCGGAAATTTTGCCGGAACTCCCCGGCCTCCTGGAGGTTTTGGGGCTGGAGGAAGAGCCCCTGGGAATCTACTACGCTTCGGAAGCCCCGGCTGAAGCCCTGACTCCCAAGGCTGCGGTCCTGCCCACCGCGGCCCAGGAGGCCCGGGGGGAAGTTGACTGGGAAGAGGTATTCAGCAATTTCGCCTGCATCATGGGGGTTATCTGGCGGGCAAGGAAATCGGGGAAGGCGGCCTGCTTCGACCGGGACCACGTGGGCTGCCTGGGAGGCGCCTTTTACCTGGGGTTCCTCAAACCCCAACTGGAGACCATCATTCACTACGTCTCCACCGGCATTCCTGGGGTCATGGAAGGGGAGCACTACCTGGCCTCGCCGGAGGCCATGCGCCGCTTCTTAGCCTTAGTCGATCCCCGGCCGGCGCCGGCCCGGTTCTGCATCTTCAAGCCCTTGAGCCAGTTCGCCCCGGGAGAGACACCGGAAACGGTATCTTTCTTCGCCCGGCCCGAGTCCATCTCCGGGCTCCACTTCTTGGCCTCCTTCGTCACCGACGATCCGGAGGCGGTGGCCGCGCCCTTCGGCGCCGATTGCTCCTACGTGCTGACCTGGCCCCTTACCTATCTGGCCCGGGGCCAGCTCAAAGCGGTGCTGGGCGGCTGGGACCCCTCGGCCCGCAAATTCCACAAGCCCGATGAACTTTCCTTTTCCGTCCCCTGGGAACTGTTCACCCGTATGGCCACGCGCTGGCGGGAGTCCTTCCTGACCAAGCATACCTGGGCCACGGTGCAAAAAAAGATCGCCTTAAGCCGCAGGGCCTGGAAGGAGTAGCAGAAGAATTGGGGGGCCAGGGGCGCATGGCCCCTGCCCTCCCCCAAACCACCACCCCCAACCCTTGTAGGGGCGGTTCGCGAACCGCCCCTAAAGAGGGCCAGGAAAGGGAGCTTGAGGGTAGGGCGAGGAAGTTGTTCTCCCCCACCCTTTCCCTTAAAATTAAGACCTCTGCAAAATTAGCCACCTTTTGTCAAAATGCCCCCAAAAAGCAATTACCTGAGTGGCACAGGCTTCCAGCCTGTGTGAAAAGTTCATGATTTATGCAGAGTTAACCACAGGCCAGAGGCCTGTGCCACTAGGTTTTTTCTGGTTGTCTGGCATTTTGATATTTTTGTAGAGTTCTCAACTTGGTATTTCCACCTTGCCAACTCCCCTTCGGCATAATAAGTTTTAAAAGGTGGGGATTATATCCCGCCATTTTCTTGCCACTGCCATAAACCGATACAAGGAGGAGTCTTCTCCCATGGAAAAATGCCCATCCGGCGCGGACCCCGCCACTTGCGGGGTGGACCCCAAGTCCTGCCAGGGCTGTGATCCCCAGGCCCATGCCGAAGAAAAGCAAAAAGAAGAAATCACCCTCACCCGAGCCTTAAAGCAGATTCGCCACAAAATCCTGGTGATGAGCGGCAAAGGCGGGGTGGGGAAGTCCAGCGTGGCCGTAAGCCTGGCCTTGAGCCTGGCTCGCCGGGGCTACAAGGTGGGCCTCATGGACGTGGACCTCCACGGCCCCAACGTACTGAGGATGCTGGGCCTGAAACAACCCTTCGACCTGGTGCACGCCCAGTTCCACCTGCCCCCGGACCTTTTCGATAACCTGAAGGTCATCTCCATCGAAGTCCTGATGCGCGACCGGGAGATGGCGGTCATCTGGCGGGGGCCCCTGAAGCACCAGATGATCCGCCAGTTCATCACCGAGGTGCAGTGGGGCGGTCTCGATTACCTGGTCATCGACGCGCCCCCGGGCACCGGCGACGAACCCATGAGCGTGGGTCAGACCATCCCCGACGCCCAGGCCGTCATCGTCACCACCCCCCAGGAAATCTCCCTGGCCGACGTGCGCAAATCCATCAACTTCTGCCGGAAGATCAACCTGTCCATCCTGGGCATCGTGGAGAACATGAGCGGCTATTTCTGCCCCCACTGCAGCAAGGAACTGCCTTTATTCCGCAAGGGCGGCGGCGAAAAGACGGCCCAGGCCGCCAAGGTCCCCTTCCTGGGGAGCCTTCCCTTCGACCCCCAGGTGGTGGAGGCCGCGGACCAGGGCCAGCTCATGGACCTGAAAGAATCCGATAGCCCCTTCTTCCAGGCCCTGGCCCCCATCGTGGAATATATCGCGGAGGTCCTTCCTCCAGATGCCAAGAAAGAGCGGGCACCGGGAGTGATGAAGTTCGCCGTTCCTATGGATGGCGGCAAAATGGCGGCCAAAATCGCCGACGCCCAGTATTTCGCCATCTTCACGGTAAAAGACGGGACCATCACGGACCAGCAGATAATGCCCCGGCCGGCCCATGGCTTCGGGGGCTTCCCCGAATGGCTGGACGACCTGCAAGTCACCCACCTCATCGCCGCGGACCTGAGCGACAAGGCCCAAGAACTGCTGAAACGCAAAGACATCCAGGTGCTTCCCGGCGAACCCCAGAAGCCGCCGGAAGTACTGGTGGCAAAGTATGCGGGAGTGAAATAGAGGCGGTTTGGCGGGTTAGCGGGTTAGCAGTTGGTGCAATACTTCAGCTGAACCGCTGAACCGCCGAACCGCTACTACGAGCTTTTCACTTTCAGGATTTCCAGATCCTGCGCTTGCCCTTGATCTAACCCGAAAATGGCAGCCAGGGCGTCGGCGGGCTTGAGGTTGTCTTTTTCCGCCAAGAGCATTTCCAGTTGGACTTCATGGGGGTCCAGGAATTCCAGGCGGGCCACCTGGGGCCGCAAGTCCACGGTGCGTTCTTCTTTGGGGCGCTTGCGGGTCACCGGAAATTCTTCCTGACTTAAGAAACGCAGGGCGGCCTCTGGGGAAAACACCGGCTCCGGGCTTTCCACCTGGTAGGTGGCGCTCTTCACCCGGGGCGGCGGCAGGCGTTTGGGGAGGCGGGCCGCGCTGAGAATTTTTAGCCCCGGAGGCATGGCCCGGTTCAGAACCTCCACCAGGCCGCAGGCCCCCATGGCCGCAGCAAGTTCCACGTCCATGGTTTCCCCCAGGCTTTGCATCCCCACGGGCAGCGCCCTGTGGAAGGAGACCCGGGGCAGGGGGTGGAAACCCGCGGTGAAGACCAGGGGCAGCCCGGTGCGGCGCAATGCCCGGTACACCGCGGCCACCAGCTCCAGGTGACTGAGCCATTTGGCTTCATCCAGCTTGCAGTAGGTGAGGCGGTACCAGACAGTCGGGGCCGGGGCTGGAGCAACTGTCTCTAACCGGGTCTTCAAGGTCGTTTGGGAATCATGGAGCTTCAGGGCCACCCGGCCCCCATCGCACACCCCGCAGTCCTGGCAGCCCTCCTGGCGGCAGTCGGGGGTTTCCAGCCCCTGGTAGGCCCGGTCCCGTTCCGTGACCAAAAACTCCCGGCTCACCCTGCAGTTTAGGTGATCCCAGGGAAGAGGCTCGTCCAGGCGGCGCTCCCGCAGATAGAAATCCGGGTCCACCCCGGAATCCTGAAATGCCTGGCGCCACATGTCCAGGCGCAACTCTTCGCTCCAGGCGTCCAGGCGGCAGCCCCGGAGGTGCGCCGCCATAAGCACTTCCGCCAGCCGCCGGTCCCCCCGGGAGAAGACCCCCTCTAGCCAACTCTGGGCCGCGGAATTCCATTTGGCCTGCACCTGGGGCCGCCGCAGCCGATCTTTTACCTCATAGAGGCGGGCCCGGCTGGCCTCCAGGCCCTCCTGCCGCTCCCACTGAAACGGGGTGTGGGACTTGGGGATGAAGGTGGACAGGCTGACATTGAGTTTCGCCCGCCCCCGGGGTCCCGCCTGAAGAATCTTATTGGTGAGGCCGGCGATGGCCTCCAGGTCTTCTCCGGTCTCCCGGGGGAGGCCGATCATAAAGTAGAGTTTGAGCAGATTCCAGCCGGCCCCGAAGGCCCGGGCCGCGGCAGCCATGATCTCGTCTTCGGTAAGGTTCTTGTTGATTACCTTTCTGAGACGCGGGCTGCCGGCTTCCGGGGCCAAGGTCAGGCCGGTGCGCCGCACCCTCTTGATCTGGGCCATCATTTCCGGAGTCAGGGTGTCGGCCCGGAGCGACGGCAAGGACATGGCCACCCGCTCCTGGGAGAGGCGGTTCATCAGTTCTTCCAGCAGCGGGGCGAGAGGCCCGTAATCCCCCACGCTGAGGCTCAAAAGCGATGCCTCTTCGTAGCCGGTGGCGGCCAGGGCTTCTTCCACATGGGCCAGGACGGCCTGGGGGTCGCGCTCCCTTACCGGCCGGTAGAGCATACCCGCCTGACAGTAGCGGCAGCCCCGGGTGCAACCCCGGGATACTTCCACGCTGAGGCGGTCATGAATGATCTGGCAAAAGGGCACCAGGGCATGGGGAGATGGGCCGAAACGGTTCAGATCGTCCAGGACCCGCTTATGGATGACCCCCCGGCGGCCCGTGGGGAGGATTTCTCGCAGGAACCCGGATTCATCAAATTCCATCCGGAAGAATCCGGGCACGTAAACCCCTTCCACTTCTTCCAGGGCTTGCCACAACTCCCCGCGGGTTCCCCGGGCGGCCCGCCAGGCCTGAACCACCCGAGCCACTTCCAGAACCGCTTCTTCGCCGTCCCCCAGGACCGCGGCGTCCAGGAAGGGAGATAACGGCTCGGGATTGAAGCAAGCCGGGCCGCCGCCGATGACCACGGGGTCTTCCGAAGTGCGTTCGGCGGCCAGGAGCGGCACCCCCCCCAACTCCAGCATATTGAGGAAATTGGTATAGCCCAGCTCGTACTGGAAACTCACCCCCAGGAGGTCGAATCTGCTCAAAGGAGTCCCGGACTCCAGGCTGGTGAGGGGTTGCCTTCGGACCCGCAGCTCCGCCTCCAGGTCCGGGGCCGGGGCATAGGCCCGCTCCGCCCAGATGTCCTCTTCCCGGTTGAGGATGGCGTAGAGCAGACTCAGACCCAGGTGGGACATGCCCACTTCATAAAGGTCGGGGAAAAGCAGGGCCGCCCTTAAGGTAACGTCCCCGGGAGATTTGAAGACCGCGTTGATTTCCCGGCCCAGGTAACGGGTGGGGCGCTGGATGCGCGAGAGAAGGTTTTCGATTTTCGATTTTCGGTTTTCGGTAAAAGAATTCATCGGATACGGAGAATGATTTCTGGAAAAAAAGAAGGCATCAAGAGAAATATTCTAAAAGAAGGGTCAGTAACCCGCGGCCACCCCGATGGCCTCGGGCAGGCTGAAGTTGCCGTCATACAAGGCCCGGCCGACGATCACCCCCATGACCCCCAGGGGTTCCAGGGGCAACAGGGCCCGGATATCATCCAAAGAACTGACCCCGCCGGAGGCGATGACCGGCAAGGCTACCGCCTGGGCCAAGGCCCTGGTGGCCTCTATGTTGACCCCCCGCTGCACCCCGTCCCGAGCGATGTCGGTGTAAATGAAGGCCGCGGGCTTCAACGGCTCTAGGGTTTTAGCCGCGTCCAGGACTTTCAACGTGCTGGTCTCGGTCCAGCCTTCCACCGCCAACAGGCCGTCCCGAGCGTCCAGACCCACCGCGATGCGGCCCGGATAGTCGGCGCAGGCCCGGGCCACCAGGTCCGGGGCCTTCCAGACCACGGTGCCCAGGATGACCCGGTCGATGCCTAAGTCCAGGTAGGCCCGGATGGTGTCCAGGGTGCGGATGCCGCCCCCCAGTTGCATGGGGATGGTCAGAGCCTGGCGCAGGCTGCGGATTACCTCCAGGTTCTGGGGCCGGGAGGAAAAGGCCCCGTCCAGATCCACCACGTGGAGCCAGGCCGCGCCCAGGTCCTGCCATTGGCGGCCCATGGCCGGGGGATCGTCGCTGAAGACCGTTTCGTCCTCTTTCCGTCCCTGCTTAAGGCGCACACACTTGCCGCCTTTGATATCCACCGCGGGAAAGATGAGCATAATAAAAGATTAACCAAACTTCATAACAATAACAACCCTTATCCCCAGCCGCGTTGCCGAAACAAAAAGGGACCGCCAGGGGTCCCTTTGGTTTCATTGGGCAAACTTGTCCTGTAAGGATCAGATTGCCGCGAATAAGTCTTTTCTAAGAAGAAGCCTTGCGGCGGAAGCCCCGTTCGCCCAGGCCCTTTTCTTTGGCCAGCTTGCGGCGCTGTTCCGAATACTCTTTGCACACCAGGGGATATTTCTTGGGATCCAGGCTGTATCTCTTGAAATAGTCCGCCGGCGCCAAATGGTGGGCCTTGCGCAGATGAGCCTTCAGGGTCCGCATTTTCTTGCCGCATTCCAGACAGACCACGTACTTCTCTTTAACGATCTCATCCAGCGGCACCGAGGGCTTCCTTACTACTTCCTCTTTGACTTTTTCCGGGGCGGCCACGGCTACGGGGGCCGCCATGCCCTCTTCCAAAGATGACAGAAGATTATAAACTTCTTTAATCTCCTCCACTAATTCTTTAGGAGCGAGTTCAGTCATAGAGGCATGAGAAATTACTATCTGGGCCGTTAATTTTAAAATTTCGCTGGCCATAAGCTTCGATCCTCTCATTTATTTTATTTTACAAATGTAATTCCGAAAGTTTTATTGTTTTATAATAACACTCCTTTTGCCTTGTCAAGATATTTTTTTGCCCCACTTTATTTTTTCAACGGTCAAGTTATCTTTCTTGTCTGTGAGAATGTATAAAAGGGTTAGTGCAAAGCTAAGATTTATTTACCGCCTCGTGCTATGTCCTGCAATGCCGCCGGATCGGTGATGGTTATCTTTCCCTTGTCCACTTCAATCATGCCTAAGCTTTTAAATCTAGCTAAAGTGCGGGACAGCGTCTCACTGATGGTGCCCAGGTATGCCGCCAGGTGGGTTTTGGTGGTGGGTAATTCCACCGCCAATCCCGGAGCAATTCTTCCATGGGTCTCTTTACACCTTTCCAAAACATAGCGGGCCAGACGGGCGGATACTTCTTTTAACGACAGGTCCTCCAACTGACGGGTCAGGTGATACATCAGCTTGCTCAAAGTGGCCAGCATGTTGCGGGCCAAAGCCGGGGAGGCTGCCAGATATTGGAGGAAGGGGGCCTTGGGGAAAAATAAGGTCTGACTGTCCTCCAGGGCCACGGCCGTGGCCGGATAGGCGATTTCCGCAAAAACCGCGGCCTCCCCGAAGGTTTCCCCCGGCATCACCAGGCGCAGGATAAATTCCTTACCGTCGGGAGAGCTTTTCACCAGCTTAACCAGCCCCTTAACCAGGATGTGAAACCCCTGGGCCTCTTTGCCTTCCCAGAAGATGACCCCCTGGCGGGGGAAATTGCGGCTCACTGCCATCTGGGCCAAGGCTTGCAAGTCCGTTTCCCTTATCCCGGTGAATAGATAGATCCCCTGGAGGATTTTTCCTTTGTCAATGGACGGCTCCATGGTTGGCCTCTTAAAAGAGAGTTTTCTATTTTCCGTTTTCTGTTTTAAAGCACCTAGCGGGGCTTTTTCTCCGGTTTATACCATCTTTACAGTCTTAATGCATAACTTATTGATATCCTTTATTCTTTTAACAGAGAACCGAAAACCGAAAACGGTATTAAAAAAGGCAGGACCCCCTGCCCCCATTAAAGACCAAACAAAAACCTCGAAACTTGAAACTCGAAACTACTGAATCGCTTTCCGTTGGACTCTCATCCGATTCAGGAGGTAGTCAAAGGAATGGCTGCGGATAACCTGGCCGAATTGGGTCTTGTAGTTCTCCAGGATGCTCACCCCGTCCACGATGACGTCGTAAAGGACCCAGCCCTGCCCCGTGCTCCGCAGCAGATAATCCACCGGGATGGTTTCATTGGCCCGGATGAGGGAGGTATTCACCCGGGCTTCATTGCCGGTGATGCGTTCCTGGGTGTATTTGACGGTTTCCTGTTTGAGGTAGTTTAGGACCAGGCGGGTATAGGAATCCTGGAAGAGGTAGGAGAAGGTATCGGTGAATTCCCGGCGGGGCCCGGCCCCGAGGCGGCCGTACACCGGCCCCAGGGAGGTCTGGGCCATGCGGTCAAAGTCGAAGCTCTGGCGGATGATCTCCCGGATGGCTCTGGCCCGCTCCGCCTTGTGGGCCTCTCCGGCCAGGGCGGGGTTATTTTGAATGGCCAGCACCTTATCCATTATGCCCCGTACGGACGCGGTGGGGCTTTCCGCAAAGCTGGCCGTTGCGATAAGGAGACCGGCCAGGACTGCAATCCCTGCCATAAGCGTTATGCCGGTCCATTTATAGGTTTTTCTTTTAACTGAAAACTGAAAACTAAAAACTAAAAACTGCCTTTTCATGGCGCCTCTTTTCGCAGGTGTTGCCAGAGCCAGCGCTTCAACCCCAGGATGGGATTCATTTCCGCCTGGGGCGCCGCGGTCCGCCTAGCCAACAGCCGCAAGAACGCGGGGAAAATGCTCAAGGAGGCCAGCAGCACGCTCAAGGCTCCCACGGCGGACAGCAGCCCCAGGCTGAAGGTGCCCCGGTGTCCCGAAAGCATGAGGCTGCCGAAGCCCACCGCGGTGGTCAGGGCCGCCACCGCCACTCCCTTGGCGGTTGAAGCCGGCAAGGTGATGGCCCGGGCCGACTCCTCCAACTGCCACCGCACGATGATAATTATACCATACTCAATCCCTTCCCCCAGGATCAAGGGTAAAAACAGGACATTGGCCTGGTTGAAGGGAATATCCAGGAGCCACATGAGGCTCAACGTCAAGGAGGTGCCTACCAACAGCGGGACCAGGGACAGCAGGGTGAGCTTCAAGCTGCGCAGCAGGAGCCACAGCATCAGGGTAATGCCCAGGAGGGCCACTCCCGCGGCCCACAGGCAGGCGTAGCGGAAAGCCAAGGTGAAGACATACAGGAGCACCGGGTCGCCCACCACGCTGGGGTCAACCTGCCTGAGGTTCTCCACAAATTTCGCCAGGTTTTCCGTGTCCCAGATATTCTTGGAGGGAAAGACCCGGATGAGGTAGAAGCCATTGGGGCTGATGAATCTTACCCGCACGTCCTCGGGCAGATCTTCCACCTGGGGCGGGTTGCCGGCATTTTTCAGGTTTTTCTGGATCAGGTCCCACTTGTCCTTAAGATCGGCAAAAAACTTCTGCTCAAACCCGGATAGCCGGGAGGCCGCCGTAGGATGGGATTGGGGGTCCAGAAGGGGAATCAGCTGGGACAAACCGGCATGAGCCTCCGTAAGTTGCTTTTTGGTGGATTTCCCATCCTCCCACTCTTCTTCCAAGGCCTGGGAAACTTTGTAGCGCAGGCGGCCCAAAATGATAGCCAGCTCTTGGGGGTTGGATAGGACCGGCTGGAGAGGAAAATTCACTCCGGCGACAATGGGGCGCAATTCTTCGATGGCCTGTTGTTTAGCAGCCAGATGGCTGGGCAGGAAAGACAGGATGGATTCCACGTTGGAGACGGTGTCCAGCTTCTTCAGGGCCTCCGTCTTTTCCGGCAGGTCTTCCAGGCGGGAGGCGATCATGGTGCCGTAGGTGGTGGAGTAGAAGGAATCCCGGATGAGCTTCAGCTCCCAGACCACGGATTCCGTATTCTGGTTCTGGAGGTGGAGAGGATTCAAATCAAAGGGCACTCGCATCAGGCTTACCACGCCCAATGCGGTGACCACCAACCCTAAGACCACCAGGGCCCCGGGACGCTGCCAGTGGAGGGAAAGGAAAGGTTGGGGTTGCGGGGCCTTTTCTTCCTGGGTTGCCGCGGCTTCCAAATGGCATCTTTCGGTGACTACCGCCAGGGCGGGGAGCAACACCAGAGAGGCGAAGATGTGGAAGATAATGCCCAGGGTGATGATGAGGCCCAGTTCCGCCAGACCCTTGAATCCGGTAAAAATCAGGGGAGCGACGGATACCGCGGCGGCCAAAGCGGCGTATAAAACCCCCGGAGTGGCCCCCTTGACGGTGCGGCTGAAGTTGACGGCAGTGCAGCGGGGACTTTCCCCTTCCTCCTCTTCCAGGCGGCAGTACCAGTGGATGCCGAAATCCACCGCAATTCCCAGCATCAAGGGGCCGAAGACGATGGACAGGAGGTTGAGGTGGCCCACCATCAGGGTAGCCAGCCCAAAGGTCCAGCACAAACCGATGACCAGCACTATCCCTTGCACCAGGGTCCGCTTAATGCTGCGGAAAAACAAGACCATGATGAGCATTTGGCCGAAGAGGGATACCCAGGAGGCCAGGTTGATGTCCGCCATGGCCCGGTCCATTTCATCGTCTTCCAGGGCCTCGGGCCCGGTCACCCCCACCTTCAGGTCGGGATACCGGGCCTTGGCCCGGCTCACCAGTTCCCGGAGCAGTTGCAGTTCCCGGGTGGAAGTGAGATAGCCGTCTTTGGCGGTGGTCACCAGAAAGAGCAGGTATTTGTTGTTTTCAGTATAGAAGTAGCCTTCCTGGCTGAGGTCGGAAATTTCTCCCGGGAACAGACTTTTCAAGGGGGAGTGATAAGGCCGGCCTTCCTGAATATAAAGGTAAAGCTCCTTTAAAGTGCTGTTCAGCAGGCCCAGGTCGGGGAGCTCCTCCTCCTTTTTTTCTTCCAGGAAGGAGGTGAAAACTTCCTTAATCAAGGCCCGGGTAATCTCTTCGCTGACTACCTGAAAGAACCGGGTAAGGCTAGGGTCCGCGGCCAGGGCGTCCAACTCCCGCCGGTGCTCCTGGAGACTGGCCTTGAGCTTGCTCAAGTCCGCCGGCTCCATGTAGAGCAAGGCCCAATGCTTCAGGGGTTCCGGGTCCACCCGGTAAAAGATTTCCGGGAATTCTCGGGGATGCTTCCGAAGTTCCCGGGCCAGGTCTTCGGCAAAAGCCGTGGCCTGGGGCCGACTGTTTTCCACCACCACCACGAAATTGTCCCGGGAGCCGAATTCCCGATCAATAGCTTCGCTCTGGCGGATAAGGCTCAAGTCACTGGCCACCAGCTCGCTGCGGCTGGTGTGCATGGCCAGGTTGTTCACGGTGTAAACCACCGACCAGGCCGCGGTGAGGACGCTGATGATGATGATGGGCCAGGCAAAACGCCGCAGCCAGTTATATATGGCCTGGTTGGTGATAATGCCTTTGTCTCGGTTAAACAATGCCGGTCCCCGGTGGATGAATGGAGATGAGGCAGGACAGGAGGGTTACTTCAAAAATAGCTGTTTCCCTGGCTTCTCCTAGCAACAGCCAGAGCGCGCTTTCCCCCCATGGCCCCCGCCGGTGGACATCCCCCTTATTTAGCCTAAAAAGTTATATTTAAAAATCATATCAAGTCAAGTAATTTTCTGACAACTTGGGCCATCTTGGATCCTCCCAAAAATATTTTGGGGCTCAATAAAGAAACGATCTTATACTTCAATATTGTTTTATTACTCAGGTCACTTAATTGTTCTCATTTCAAATCAGTTACTTGATATTTTAGTAATGAGGACTGAGGACTGAGTCTTCGCCATCTCTATCTTAAATTACTCAGTCCTCATTCCTCATCACTCAGTCCTGCCTTGGATAATGGGAACAATTAATCGCTTCGAGTAATAGGTAATTGTTAAAAGATGATCGGGGTCAATTTAGGGCATTCTTTCATGGTAATGAATTTGTCAAGCATCCAGGTTCAATCTCCCTTAAATCTCTTACTAAAAATTCCCCGGATTATAAAATGGGGATTATTCCGTACCAGGATGGCTGGAAAAAATGTGAAAAAATAATCGTTCAATACTTTGTTGTTTAATTTTAACTAATCAGGGGACGACCGGAACCGAAGTTGCTTATTGTTATTTTGACCCGGGGGCAGGCGCTAATACCAAGATGAGACCTCTACAAAATGTGGCGGGCTTGCAAAAATCAAAAATTCACATTCGCTTAAGGTTGGGAGTTACCACTATTTTTTATATGTCATTTTTTTGCCTCAATTAATCCCTTCTCCTCTTGGGGGAGAGGGTCAGGGAGGGATAAGCGGGGTCCTCTTCCGCCAAACCCGGGGAACCTGCTCAAATGAGGTTCCTGACCGGGGAAAATTTGACAACCTGTTGTTCTAATGCTAAGGTATTCTTCCAAATAAATATTTTTGCCAAGCGGGCATCACAGGGGGGGAGCATGATGCAGAGAGCTTGTGGCAAATGGATAGTGGTTCTGGCGCTGGCGGTTGCCCTGATTCTGCCGGCAGGGGCCTGGGGGGAAGGCTTCTCGCAGGAACTGGGGCTGCGCCTGGCCTATGGTCAAAGCGCCTCCAAATCCACGGTGCGGTTATACAGCCTGTTGCCCCGGTGGGGAATTGCGCTGGTTCGCCCCGGTAATATCATGGGACCTGTGGGAGTTTCCTTTGTCCTGGAAGGGATTTTAAGTTTGGCGGAAGCTGAGGGCAACGGCGCCGAATTCGGCTTCACGCCCCTGATCAAAGTCAGCGCCCGTCTGTTTCCCCATGTTACGGTCTTTGCAGAGGGGGGCGCGGGGATAATCTCGGAAAGTTTTGACAGCCCGGCCGTCCCCCATGCCTTCAATTTCACGCCCCAGATCGGAGCAGGAATCGACATCCACCTGCAGCAGCGCCTGGCCTGGACGGTGGCCTACCGGTTCCGCCATTCCTCCAACGCTGGCATTTACAAAGAAAACCCTGCCTTTAACGTTCATTTTGTCCAGACCGGCCTGACTTATTATTATTAAAGTTAAAGGGTCAGGGGCCAGATTTCAGGGGTCCGAGATAACTTGGTTCCCTGGTTTCCTGGCCCCCGACTTTTGCTGGCGCTTTTATTCTCTTCCCTCCAGACTGGTGCAAAACCGCCGGGGCCGCCGGTCTTTCAGTCATACCGGCAACCCCCACAACAGGCGGGCGCCTGACACCCATAAAGCCTGAAAAGTTATTTTTTGGGGGAGGGGGCCAGGGCTGGCGTCCTTGGCCCCCTCCCCCAAGAACAACTTTTCAAGGCAATTCTTTGGCCTTCAGCGCCAATTTGTCCAGAAAAATCCTTTCTCCGAGACTAAAGGGAGCAATTCCATGTATAATAAAATGTGCATCCCGGCCCCTGCCGGTCTGGTCTTTTTTCCGAAACCATTCCGGGCAGAGCCGGGGCTCTTCTCACCCAATTTCCCCGGTTTTGGGATGAATAAATTGTGCCTACAATGAATTGGGGGAGGGATAAGGGAGAGGGGTAAGGGCGGGCGCCCTTAGCACCCTTCCTTGCAACCAAGCCCCAATAAAAGGAGGACACAGGCGTGCCGAAGTTGGAAGTGAATGTGGATCACGTGGCCACGGTGCGCCAGGCCCGTCTCATAGACGAACCGGACCCGGTGACCGCCGCGGCCCTGGCGGAGCTGGCCGGGGCCGACGGCATCATCGTGCACTTGCGGGAAGACCGGCGCCATATTCAAGATCGGGATTTGATTCTGCTGCGCCGCACCGTGAAGAGCCGTCTCAACCTGGAGATGGCGGCCACTGAGGAAATGCTGAACATCGCCCGGGAGGTGAAACCCGACCTGGTGACTCTGGTGCCGGAGAAGCGGGAAGAACTCACCACCGAAGGAGGCTTGGAGGTGGCGGGCAACCTAATGTTTCTCCGGGATTATATCCACAAGCTGAAAGAGGGCGACCTGGAGGTGAGCCTCTTTGTGGACCCGGTGGCCCGGCAGATTGACGCGGCCAAGGACGCGGGGGCCGGGTGGGTGGAGTTGCACACCGGCACCTATGCTGAGGCCCAGAGTGAGGACGAAGCCCAGAAATTGTTTGAAGAGCTGCTGTTGTCCGCCCGCCACGCCCGGAGCCTGGGCTTAAGGGTCAAGTGCGGCCACGGTTTGAATTATCGAAATATCAAGCGCTTCCAGGGCCACCCGGAGTTCGAGGAATTCTCCATCGGCCACGCCATCATCGCCCGGGCGGTGCTGGTGGGATTGGAGCGGGCGGTGCGGGAAATGGTGGAGTTGATAGGGGGATGAAGGAAAATTAAATACTATAATACCCAGCTGCAAATCGATTGGCATGATAGGTTCCTTCTTCTACCCCAATAGGAGCTGGAGAACGGGAAGGAACTGGAAAGATGATCATTGCGGGAAATCACCATGAGAATTTCCATGGACCTTTCAGAAGAACAAGGCGCAGTCCTTAAGCAGGCTGCTTCTCGGCCGAGTAACTGAAAGCTCCAGTTTAACGAGGCAGAGCCAGGGATGGCAAAGAAGCCAGGTGGCACAGGCGTCCCGCCTGTGCGATCTTTTAAAGTTACCCAAAGATACTTACCCCACTGGCAGGAGCCCGGGAGTGTTTATTTTATTACTTGGCGTTGTATAAAAGGAAATATTCTGTCTTCCGAAGATCGGACTATAACTCTGGAAGCTATCCGCCATTGGGATGCCCGAAAATGAAGGTGTATGCCGCGGTGGTCATGCCGGATCATGTGCATGTTTTAGCTCAGCCCTTGAAACAAGAGGAGGGGGGAGTGTTTGATCTGGGTGAGATCCTCCATTCCATTAAAAGCTTTACTTCCCATAAAATCCAGAAGCAAAGGGGCCAAAAGGGAAGTGTCTGGCAGGATGAAAGATATGACCGGATTGTCCGGGATGAAGTGGAATTTGGGGGAAAATGGGAATATATCAGGCACAACCCGGTGAAAAAGGAATTAGCGCCGGATCCGAAGGAATATCCCTGGTTATATGAGAGCACTTGAGAGGATATTTAATTTTAGGCACAGGCGAGACGCCTGTGCCACCAATATGCTTTAGGTAATAAAAAATTAAATCTTTGTGGCGAGCTTCATAAAGGAAGTCAAATAAAATCGAAGTAGCTAATAATCAGAACAAGCTCTTGGTGGCACAGGCGTCTCGCCTGTGCATTAAGGAAAAATGGCTCTATTCCAGCGCCGGGAATTATGCCGGCTGGCGGGGCCTTTGGAGGTGGACATCTTGGAGATTTAGGGCGAAGCAGGAGCTTCCCCCCAATGGCATTCCCAAGCGGTAGCTTGGGAACGAGAGTAGAGTGTCGTCTAATATTCCATCGGCCAAGAAAGGAAAGTTGATGAAATTTACCTTTAAATATAGTACTTGGGAATCTCCCAAAAATCAATGCCCTTATTGTGCCGAAGAAACTAATAATAACCAGGTTAGATGCGATTCTTGCGGAGAAAGATTAATAAAAAGCGAACCTCTGAATAAATACAAAGAAAATAATTCCAAATTAGAATTGATAGATATTACTAATGGTAAAATAATTATTTATTCATTGATTATCTCGCTATCTGTCATCTTGTTAAACTATCAACTTTTAAAATATTATCATAAAATAGCCAATGAGGACCACTTTTTTATAAATTTAATGATTTACTATTTATATTATTCATCTATGGCAATATTAATTGGATATGAAATATATAAATATAGAAGGGCTAAGATGATATTAATTATATCTTTTTGCTTTTATTTGTTTCCAATTATTTTAATGGCTTTATCTAAGCCGTATGATATCGTATATGCAATAATAGACCGTATAGATGGGTTCGTTATTGTGTTTGCTTTTCCATTATTTTTTATTAATGTATTTAGAAGAAGATGGGTAAGAAATGACTATGAAATAATAACAGATAATAAAGATTACAGTATAGGGATTTGTAGATATTGCAATGAAACAACAAAGGTTGGGGATAAAAGATTTTATGGCTTTATAGGAAAGAAACAAAGGTATTTTTGTGATAATTGTGGAAAATTCATAATGGGGGATCCGTTTGCAAATATTTTAGTAGGGTTAAGCGGAATTATAATATTTTGTATGATAGCAATAGGATACACATTATCTTATATCGGACATCAAAAAATAAATATTACCGATAATTTAATATTGTTTTTAATGCTTATTATTGCTTATGATTTCCTAAGACGATTAATCTATTCAATAATTGCTATTATGAAAATAAATAGATAGAAGAAATGAACCTCATCGACCTGCACACCCACTCCACTGCCTCCGACGGCTCTTATAGGCCCGCGGAAGTGGTGCAGCTCGCCAAGGAGGGCGGCCTTAAGGCCATCGCGCTGACGGACCACGACACCATTGACGGCATCCCCGAGGCCATGGCCGCGGGGGCCAGGTGGGGGGTGGAAATCATTCCCGGGGTGGAGATCAGCGCCCACTTCCCCGGCGGCACCATGCACGTCCTGG
>Ga0194111_10000440_pt1 | contig 50861 bp, 55 predicted proteins | sample TA2KigC300mmetaG_FD_146194 | JGI IMG/M metagenome (GOLD analysis project Ga0194111, IMG submission 146194) | Freshwater microbial communities from Lake Tanganyika, Tanzania - TA2015033 Kigoma Deep Cast 300m | ecosystem: Environmental > Aquatic > Freshwater > Lake | place: Tanzania: Lake...
GTGGGGGAGGTGTTGCGGTTGCGGATACGGCACATGACGGATGGGGTGGTGCTGGGGTCAAAGGGGTTTGTTGACGCGGTGTGGTTGGCGCATCGGGAGCGGTTTGGGGTCAAGCGGCGGAGTGGGGCGCGGCCGATACGGGGCGGGGGTGCGTCACTGGGGGGCTTGAGTGCGTTGCGGGATCTGCGCGTGGCGGCCATCACGTGAGTGATGGGTGAGTGATGGGTGTGCTCGGGTAGTTACGCTCGGCGGTTGGGCTTGGGTGGGCTAGTGGAAGAGGACAGCGAGCGCGAGAGCCTTCGAGGCGGCGCTGGTGAGGAGAGTGGGCGGAGCTCGATGTTGACGCATTGGCGGTGGGCATGGGGCGTAGATCTCGGGGGGGCAGGATCGCGGGTTGGGTTGCGGCGTGCGAGGGTGAGTCCCAGTGCAGGTCGTTGTTCTTCACGAGCACGCTCAACTTGAGCAAGTGCGACAAAGCCGGCCGTTCCCCAGACTAGCTGCGTCCCCGCAGCCTGGGCTGCCTGGGGCGGACCCACCTCTCCTCAGGGAAGTACCCGTGGCGGACCTCGAACTCCATCTTCCCAGCCACTCTATCGAGCCTCGCAGCCCCACCAACTCAGCCGCCGACAGCCGGCACCCCTGCCAGACGATTAGCGTGTCCACCACCCCACCCTGACACCGCCGGGAGACGGTAGTTCAGCGAATTCACCAACGACTTTGGGACGCACCGGTCTGGGGGGGCACGGGGTGCGCGCTTAGACGAGTCTTGTCACTTTCACAAGCTCAGCGCATTGAGGAGCTTGGCGAAGACGCTGGCCCGAAGCCGTTCACAGCCCCCGCGAGTGGAACGGAGCGGGAGCGGTGCTGGAAGCGACGGGTGTTGCCCTTGGTCTTGGGGCCTCGGGGGGGCTCCACACCGCGCACGTTCCGGTTACAGACTCGTGTCAACTACATAAAACCAGTGAGATAATGAGATAATGAGATCGTAGCTCGGAGCACGCGACTCTGGGCTTGATCTGAATCAAGGTGCCTCGTGCGCCGTCACGCTGGAATGGCGGCGCAAGGGGCAGCGTGCCGTGTGGGGTGTGCAAGGATGCGCTGCCCTGCTGGGTGACGCGTTGGTGCTGTCGCACCGGCCTGGGAATTCCGAACGCTGCACCCGGCCGAGCCCACCCCAAGGCTGCAGGATGCAGGCCACAACCGATCAAACTTGGACCAGTCGCCGCCGTGTCGAGGCGGTCTTGAACCATCAAGAGCCCGACCGAGTGCCCTTCGACTTGGGCGGAACGACTCTCACCGGGATCCACCACGTTGCTTACCAGCGCTGGCGCCGAAGGTTGGGCTTGCCCGACCTCGAGCTCGAAATCGAGGACACCATCCAACAGCTCGCGCGCGTGCATCAGGACGTGAAAGATCGGTTGGGCGTGGATGTCTACGGCCTCAGTCCGGCCAGGCCGCGTGGCATCAGCCAACCGCCCCGGCGCGAGGACGGGTACGACAAACTCACCGACGAGTGGGGTATCGAATGGTGGAAGCCGGTCGAGGGCGGATTCTACTACGATATGCGGCGGCATCCGCTGGCGACTGTGGACACGCTAGACGGACTGGCGGCGCATGCATTCCCCGACCTAGTCGATCCGGCCCGGTACGTCGGCCTGGCCGAGCGCGCCGACGACCTGCTGAACCGGCGACAGGTGGCCTCTGTGCTCGGGCGCAACGCCGCGGGCATTTGGGAGATGGCCCTCCGGTTGCGCGGCTTCGAGAACTTCTTTACCGACATGCTCACGAACGTCAAGTTCGCCGAGGCCCTCCTGGACCGCATCCTCGAAGTCAAGCTGGCCTACTGGGCGCGCGCACTCGAACGGGTCGGCCCCAACGTCATGATCGTTTCCGAAGCCGACGACCTAGCCAGCCAGGACCGTTGTCTCTGCCGCCCGGAGCTCTACCGTCAACTGATCAAACCGCGCCATACCCAGCTCTTTGCCTTCATCAGAAAGCACGCCCAGGCGCCCGTGAAGATCTTCTTTCACTCCTGCGGGGCGGTCGCGGCCCTGATCCCAGACCTGATCGAGTCCGGCATCGACATCCTCAACCCCGTCCAAGTCAGCGCGCGGGGGATGGATACGCGCGAGCTCAAACGCCAATTCGGCCGCGACCTCACCTTCTACGGCGGCGGGGTGGACACTCAGCGGGTCCTGCCACGCGGCACCCCGCAAGAGGTCCGAGACGAGGTCAAGCGCCGCCTGGACGACCTGGCGCCGGGGGGGGGCTTCATCTTCGCCACCGTGCACAATATCCAGGCCGATGTGCCGCCGGAGAACCTGCTGGCCATGTGGGAGGCGTTCCGGACCCACGGGGTGTATTGACGGCGGCGCGGCAGGCTGGTGGGAGCCGATCTCGGTGACTGTTCAGTAGCGGAAGCCGCTTCCCTTCTGCAGTCGTCCGCCAGAAGCTTGCAGCCCGGCCTCGATCGGCTACGGTGTCCGCCATGAAGCACCCAACCGCACCCGCTCACACCCCTCCTGCTCTTACCCGTCGGCAATTTCTCGCCCGCTCAGCCTCCGCGGGCGCCTTCACCGTGGTCAGCGCATCGAGCATTCGCAGCTCGGAAGCCAACACCCGCGTACGGGTCGGGTCCGTCGGTCTGGGCGGGCGCGGCGCGTGGATCGCCGAGCACGTGGCGCAGCACGCAGGATTCGAGATCACCGCCGTCGCCGATTACTTCCCGGCGGTAGCGGAGGCGGTCGGCGAGCGGCTTAGCGTGCCAAAGGAGCGGCGGTTCTCGGGCCTGAGCGGCGCGCGACGGCTCCTCGAGAGCAAGGTCGAGGCGGTGTTCCTCGAGACCCCGCCCTTTTTCTTCCCCGCACACGCGCAAGCGGCTGTGGCGGCCGGCTGTCATGTCTACATGGCAAAACCCGTGGCAGTGGACGTGCCGGGCTGCCTCGCGATCCTCGAAGCCGGCCAACGCGCTACGCGCAACAGTCAAGTGTTCCTCGTCGATTTCCAGACGCGCACGGACCCGTTCCACCAGGAGGCCCTGCGGCGGGTACACCAGGGGATGCTCGGCCGGCTCGGGTTACTCACCGCGTTTTATCACGACGAGTGTTTCCGGGACCCACCCCCTGAGCGGACTATCGAGAACCTGCTGCGCGGGTTGGCCTGGGTGAACGACACCTCGTTAGGGGGCTCCTACATTGTCAACTGCGACATCCACGCGGTGGATGTTGCGCTCTGGATCGCGCAGGACGTGCCCTCGAGCGCGGTCGGGTATTCGTTCCGCAACCGACCCGACGCGCACGGCGACTCCCACGATTGCTACGCCATCAGCTACGAGTTCCAGAGCGGCTTGGTCATGACCAATCAAAGCGAACACGTCCGCAACGCGACGGAGTTCAAATCCGGCTGCTTTGCCTATGGCCAACGGGGCTGGCTCGAGGCGCACTACGGGGGCAAAACCGCCATCCGCGGCCTCGACGACGGTTTCGCGGGCGGTGAGGCCAATGACCTGTACGCCGACGGCATGCGGCGCAATGTGGACGCCTTTCACCGGAGCATCGTGGGCCGTGACTTTACCAATCCGACCCTCGCACCGTCCGTCAACAGCACCTTAGCGACGATCTTGGGCCGCGAGGCTGCGCTTAAGGGACGGCGATTGACCTGGACCGACCTGCTGGCGGACCGGCACCGGATCGAGCCGGATTTAACCGGACTGCGCGCCTGACCGAGAGCGGCGGACTGGACACGGAGGACCCGGCAGACCCGGCCTGCTCGCCCTGCCTGTCATACCCACTGCACCGGCGTTCGAGCATTGCCAGAACTCGCCAGAGTCGTTACTGCTACCGCCCGTGCAAACCTGGGCGGCAGTATTCGATTGGGACGGCGTGATCGTGGACTCGTCCCGCCAACACGAAGAAGCTTGGCACCGATTGGCGGCCGAGGAGCATCGCCCGCTGCCACCGGGCTTCTTCCAGCGCAGCTTTGGGATGAAGAACGACAAGGTGCTCACCGAACTGCTCGGCTGGACTGAAGATACAGACGAACTGCGCTGCCTGTCGCTTCGCAAGGAGAGTTTCTTCCGTGAGTCCGTGCGCCAACAGGGCGTGCGCCTCGTGCCTGGAGCAATTGCCTGGCTCGATAGCCTGCACGCCGCCGGCATCCCCTGCGCCGTCGCCTCGTCCACACCACGCGAGAATATTGACTGCGCCCTCTCGGCGCTGCCATCGGCCAACCGCTTCGGAGCCGTTGTAACGGCCGAGGATGTCACACACGGCAAACCGCATCCCGAGGTGTTTCTGACCGCGGCCGCGCGCTTGGGCGTCCCCCCAACCGTGTGCGTGGTCTTCGAGGATGCTCAGGTCGGCATCGCGGCGGCTCGCGCAGCAGGCATGCAGGTCGTCGCCGTTGCCACCACTCATCCTGCAGACTCCCCCGCGCTGGCGGGTGCCGACCGGATCGTGGCGGGCTTCACCGAACTTCGGTTGCGCGACTTCGAGTCGTGGCGATCCGCTGGCGCCCGAGGGGGCCGTGTGGGAGACGGCTTCTAGGTCGATGGAGCGGCGCTGGGCTTGGGTTCGGGGGTCGGCTCGGGGGCGGCGGTTTGGGCCTGGGCGGCAGGCTCGACCCACTCGAGGATGGCGACGGCAGCGGCGTCGCCCTGGCGCTGCTGGAGCTTGACGACGCGGGTGTAGCCGCCGTTGCGCTCGCGGTGTGTGGGTGCGAGCTCGTTGAACAGAACGCGAACGGCATCCTCGTCCTGGAAGAGGCGGGCGGCAGCCAACCGGCGGTGATGGAGCGTGCCGGACTTGGCCAGGGTCATGATTTTCTCGGCGACAGAGCGAGCGGCCTTGGCCTTGGCGAGGGTGGTCGTGACGCGGCGATGGCGGATGAGGCTACAGACGAGGTTGGCCAACATCCGGTTGCGATGTTCGCCGGTCCGGCCGAGTTTAGCGGTGCGTTTGCGGTGGCGCATGGCTGGGGAATGGGATTAGGGCTTGGGCGCCTCTTCTTTCGGTGCCTCGAGGAGGGAGGTATCGAGGTTCATGCCGAGGGAAAGGCCGAGGGTGGCGAGTTTTTCTTTGATTTCGTTGAGCGATTTCTTGCCGAAGTTGCGGTACTTAAGCATCTCCTGCTCGGTTTTCATGGCCAACTGCCCGACGGTGGTGATGTTGGCGTTATTGAGGCAATTGGCGGCGCGCACGCTCAACTCGATTTCGTTCACGCTCATGTTGAGGAGCTTCTTCATCCGCAGGCGTTCTTCGTCCTGGGTGTCCACGATCTCCTCGAATTCGACCGCGTTCTTGTCGTAACCGACGAAGACGTCCAAGTGCCGTTGGAGGATGGCGGAGGCCTGGACGAGGGCATCGTCGGGGGAGATGCGTCCGTCGGTCCAAATCTCGAGGAGGAGGCGGTCGTAGTCGGTCTTCTGGCCGACGCGGGCGTTTTCGACGCCGTAGCGGACGCGGACGACTGGGGAGAAGAGGGAATCGACGGCGATGACGCCGATGGGTTGGTCGGGCTTTTTGTTTTCGTCGCCGGGACAGAAGCCGCGGCCGACTTTGACCTCGAGTTCCATCTCGAGTTTCTTCTTTTTATCGAGAGTGCAGATGAGTTGGTCGGGGTTGACGACCTCGAGGTTTTGGCAGAGCTGGATGTCCGCCGCCTTGACCGGGCCCTCTTTGTGGACGGAGACGTGGAGGAGGGGGAACTCGCGGACATTGCCATGAGCCAAGAACTTCACTTTCTTGAGATTGAGCACGATCTCGGTGACATCCTCGACGACGCCGTCCACGGTGGTGAACTCGTGCATAGCGCCCTCGATTTTGACGGAGGCGATGGCGGCGCCTTCGAGGGACGAGAGGAGGACGCGGCGGAGGGAATTGCCGATGGTGTGGCCGTAACCGGTTTCGAACGGTTCGGCGACGAACTTGGTGAAGGTGGGGGTGGCGGTGGCGTCCTCGCGCGACAAGCGCTTGGGCATTTCGAAGCGACCTAATCGGACTGGCATAACTTAGAGTTGGACAGCAATTGTAATCTGATGGGCGCCGTTGCTCCCGCCAGGGCGCCGATCCGTGTAATTGCTACGGCCCCCACTCGGGGGCCAAGTGCTAGCGGGAGTAAAACTCGACGACGGCTTGTTCGTTGGCGACGGGCTGGATATCGTCGCGCGTGGGCAACCGCACGAGAGTACCCTTAAAGGCGTCCTTGTTCAGGGACAGCCAATCCGGCACGGGCCGGCTGGTTGAGGTTTCGAGGTTCTTGGTAGCCATTTGCCGCGACACGCTGCGGTCTTTGACTTCGATGACGTCATTGACTTTCAGCGCGTAGGACGGGACGCTGACTTTGCGACCGTTGACCTGGACATGGCCGTGGACGACCATCTGGCGGGCCGCGGCGCGGGTGTTGCCGAAGCCGAGGTGGTAGACGACGTTATCGAGCCGCGTCTCGAGGATCTGCAGCATCGTTTCGCCGGTCACCCCCCGTTTTTGCAGGGCGCGTTCGTAGACGCCACGGAATTGGCGTTCGAGCAGGCCATAGTAATAGCGGAGTTTTTGTTTCTCGATCAGGCCTTGCCCGTACTCGGTGGTCTTCCGACGCGCCTTAGGTCCGTGCGTGCCGGGGGGGTAGTTGCGCCGTTCGAGGTATTTGGAAGCGCCGAAGATGGGCAGGCCAAATCGGCGGCTGATGCGAACGCGAGGTCCAGTGTAACGCGCCATGAGTCAGTTGGTGAAATGGGGTGCTAAGAGCCGAGGTATAGAGAGCGGAGACAGGAGTGGGTCTAGACGCGCCGTTTCTTGCGGGGGCGACAGCCGTTGTGCGGGATGGGGGTGACGTCCTTGATGATGGTGACTTCGAGGCCAATGGCCTGCAAGGCGCGGATGGCCGACTCTCGGCCCGAGCCGGGGCCGCGGACTTGGACTTCGATTTCGCGCATGCCGTGCGACATTGCTTGGCGGGCGGCATCTTGGGCGACTTGTTGAGCGGCGAAGGCGGTGCTTTTGCGGGAGCCTTTGAAACCCACCTTACCTGCGCTTGACCAACCGATGACGTTGCCCTGCATGTCGGTGATGGCTACCTGGGTGTTGTTGAACGTGGCCAGGATATGCGCCACTCCTGCGGTGATGTTCTTAGAGCCCTTGGCGCGGATGATCTTCTTCGTGGCTTGGTCATCCGCCAACAACTCGGCGGCCGTGGGCGCAGTGCCCGCGACGGGCGCGCCAGGCTCGGCGGGCTTAGCCCCCGGGGCGGGAGGCGTGCCTGGTCCCGGAGGTGCGCCATCGGCCGCCGGTTTCTTCGGGCCCTTCTGGGAGGGCTTGTCTGCAGCGGCGGGCTTGTCGGTGGGAGCCGGCTTACCGCCGCCAGGAGCTTTATCGGCGCCTGGGGCGTCGGGTTTGGGCTCTTTCTTGGGCGGGGGGGGCTTCTGGGCTTTGGTTTCGTCAGCCATAGGAGGGGTAGAGGCCTAGTGAATGCCGGTTTTGGCGTTGGGATTACGGACGACGCCGACAGTTTTGCGTGGGCCTTTTCGAGTGCGGGCGTTGGTCTGGGTTCGCTGGCCGCGCACGGGCAGGCCGCGGAGGTGTCGGATGCCGCGATAGCACTTGATGGCCTGCAGGCGTTTGAGATTGATGCCGGTCTCGCGACGCAGGTCGCCCTCGATGACGTACTTACCCTCTTGGAGGGCATGGACGATCTGGGAGAGCTGCTGTTCGCTGAGGTTCTTAGCGCGGAGTCCGGGCTGGATTTGGGCGCGGGCGAGGATCTCGCGCGAGTTGCTCGGGCCGATGCCGTAGATGTAGCGGAGCGCGATTTCGATGCGCTTATCGCCGGGGATATCCACTCCGAGGATGCGTGCCATAGGATCGATATAATTGGGTTAGCCCTGACGCTGCTTGTGGCGTGCGTTCGAGCAGATGACGCGGATGACGCCTTTGCGCCGCACGATCTTGCAGTGCTCGCAAAGCCTTCTCACTGAGGCGCGTACTTTCATGACTTTGATGCGTTACTGATTACCAACCGGCCCTTCGACAAATCGCTGGGCGACACTTCGAGCGTGACCCGATCGCCCGGTGCATAGTCCGCGGGGCGTGCCCGGTCGCGGCCGGCGCGGTAGGCCCACAGGCGGTGGCCATTGGCCAGCGCCACACGATACACCGCGTTGGGCCGCACAGCCACTACGACGCCCTCAACACGGAGGCGATCCGGTCGCAACACGTTAGGATCTCAGGTTCAGCTTCGGTGATCAACACCGTATGCTCGAAATGTGCGGAGGGCAGGCCGTCCTGACTGACGACGGTCCACCCGTCGTTTAAGACGCGGACGGCGGCGCTGCCGGCATTGACCATGGGCTCGATGGCCAGGGTCATCCCAGGGCGCAGCCGGGCCGATTTCTTGCCGTCGACATAGTTGGGCACCTGGGGGTCTTCGTGCATGGTGCGGCCCACGCCATGGCCAACGAACTCGCGCACGACGCTGAAGCCATTAGCCTCGACGTATTGCTGGATGGCGCGGGAGATGTCCTGGACGCGGTTGCCGGACACAGCCTGGGCGATGCCCTCGTAGAGGGCGCGCTCGGTCACGGCCATGAGTTTCTGGGCCAGCGGGCTGCAGCCGCCGACGGCGACGGTGCGGGCGGTATCCCCGATGAGTCCATGGTAGTAGACCCCGACATCCAGGCTGACGATGTCGCCGAATTGGACGCGGCGCTGGTTGGCCAGCCCATGAACGACCTCTTCGTTCACGGAGATGCAGAGGTGGCAGGGATACTTGCGATAGCCGAGGAAGGCGCTCCGCGCGCCGTGGTGTTTGATACGGCTGGCGGCGAACGCATCGATGTCCTTGGTCGTCACTCCCGGGGCGACGAAGGTGCAGACCTCGTCGAGGACGGTCGCGGCGATGGCGCCGGCGGCGCGCATGCAATCCTGGTCACGCTCGTTTTTCAGGACGATCATGACCTGGACCGCCGTCGCAACAGCGAATGTAAAAGAGCAACGGCACAGCCGGTTAGTCCGGCGGGCCTGGCCCGGACGGGTCCGGGAAATCGGTTCATAGTGCGCGGATCAGAAGCGGCCTTTGATGCGTCCCTTCTTGAGGAAGCCGTCATAATGGCGCATCAGGAGGTGCGATTCCATCTGGCGCATCGTATCGAGCATGACACCCACCGAGATCAGGGCGCTGGTCCCGCCGAAGAACTGGCCGATCTCGAAGGGGACATCGACCCAAGTAAACAGCAGGGTGGGTATGACGGCGATGACGACCAGGAAGATGGCGCCGGCGAGGGTAATCCGGCTCATGGCTCGGTGGAGGAAATCGCTCGTGGCCTGGCCGGGCCGGACGCCCGGGATGTAGCCGCCATATTTCTTGAGGTCATCGGCGATCTGCAGTTCGTTGAACTGCGTGGCCACCCAGAAGTACGAGAAGAAGAGGATCATGAGGCCTTCGAGGGCCAAGTAGGTCAGGGACCCATGCTGGAGCGCGACGGCGATGCCCTCGAAGACTTTGGAAAGGGCGGTGGCGGTTCGCTCGACGCCGTCGGGACTCGAGATGGTCTTCTCGGTAAGGCGGGCGAGGGTGAAAAAGATCTTCTCCGGGAACATGAGGATGGCCTGGGCGAAGATGATGGGCATCACACCGGAGTAATTGACGCGCAGGGGCATGAACGAGGTGCCTCCGGCGTAGACCTTACGACCGACGGCACGCTGGGCGTACTGGACGGGGATTTTGCGCTGCGCCTGGGTGACGGCGATGATGGCGGCGACCACGGCCAAGAGGAGGAGGAGCAAGGCCACGGCGTGGAAGATGTTCCAGCGCAGCAATGTGTCCTTGGGGGGGAAGAACTTGAGCCAGAGCTGGGTAACGGCCATGGGCAAGCGGGAGAGGATGCCGATGGTGATGACCAAGGAGACGCCGTTGCCGATGCCGCGCTCGGTGATCTGCTCGCCCAACCACATGAGCAGGAGTGTGCCGGTAGTGAGGATGAGGACGGTTTGGATGCGGTACCACCAAAGGTTCTCGGTTAGGACCAAACTGCCGGTGAATCCGGTAAAGACCTTCTCCGGGTTTTCCCATCCCAGAGCCATGACGAAGCCCTGACCCAGACAGAGGACCACGGTGAGGTAGCGGCCGTACTGGACGATCTTGGCGCGGCCGCCTTCCTCGCGCATGAGTTTGCTCAACTGGGGGATCACGGCGCTGAGCAATTGGATGATGATGGTGGCGCTGATGTAGGGCATGATGCCCAGCGAACCGATGCCACATTTCTCGAGGGCGCCGCCGGTGAAGAGGCTGTACATCCCCAACAGGCTACCTGCCTTGCTGGCATTCTCCTTGAAGAACGCGGCCAGCGCGGCGCCGTCCAAGCCCGGGATCGGGATCAAGGCCACCAACCGGCAGACCGTCAGCAGCAGAACGGTGAACAGGATCCGCGATTTGAGTTCGGGGATCTTGAAGCAGTTGGCGAAGGTGCTGAAGATGGCCTTGAACATAAGTCCGGTGGGCGGGGCTTCACGTCTGCGGGGCGACGCCGACCTTCTCGCAGGCCCCCCCGAGGCTCTCGATTTTGGCACGGGCCGAAGCGCTGAAGGCGTGGGCGCACACGGTCAGCTTCCGCTTGAGTTCGCCATCGCCGAGGATCTTGATTCCCGCGGCGCGGCCGTTGACCAAGCCGACCTCGCGCAAGGCGGCTTCGTCGACGCGGGCGCCGTCGGCGAAGCGGTTGAGGGCGTCGAGGTTGACCGGGAGATAGCGGATAGTATGGCGGGCGTTGTTGAAGCCGCGCTTGGGGATTCGGCGGATGAGCGGCATCTGGCCGCCCTCGAAGCCGATGCGGATCGAACTGCCCGAGCGAGCGGACTGGCCCTTGCCGCCGCGGCCGCTGGTGCGGCCGTGGCCGCTGGATTCGCCCTGGCCGAGTCGTTTGCGTCGGGTTTTGGCGCCGGGTCGAGGTTTGAGGGTGTGGAGGCGCATAAGTCTAAACAGAGGCGGGTTCCAGGCTCGGAGCGGCTTTGGCGGGCAGGCTCAGGCCGCGGAGTCGGAAGACATCTTCGCGCAGTCGGAGTTGCAGGAGCGCATCCAGGGTGGCTTTGGCGACATTCGCCGCATTTTTCGATCCCAGAGACTTACTCAACACGTCGCGGACGCCGGCCGATTCGAGCACGGCGCGGACGGTTTTCCCTGCGATCACGCCGGTCCCGGGAGAGGCCGGGCGCAGGAGCACGCGCGCGCCGCCGTAGGTGGCGGTGACCGGATGGGGGATGGTGGCGGCGAGCAGGGCCACGGGGAGCATGTTACGGCGGGCGTTGTCGCTGCCCTTGCGGATGGCGTCGGCGACTTCGCCAGCCTTGCCGAGGCCGATGCCGACGCGGCCCTTGCGGTCGCCGACGACCACGAGGGCGCTGAAGCTGAAACGTCGGCCGCCTTTGACGACTTTGGCCGAGCGATTGATGAAGACGACCTTTTCGGTCAGTTCCTCGCCGGCTTGGCCGTCAGCGCTGCCCGCTGCTTCCGGGCTGGGTCGACCGCGCCGGCCGGGCCGCATGGGTCGGCCGTGGCCGCGGGTCTCGGGTGAACTGGGTTTAGTGATTTCCGCCACGTTAGCCTCTGGGTGGGTTAGAATTGCAGACCGGCCTCGCGCGCCGCATCGGCCAAGGCCTTCACCTTGCCATGGTAGCGCGCGCCGCTGCGGTCGAACACGACTTGCTGAATTCCTTGCGCACGAGCCGCAGCGGCGGCTGCGGTGCCGAGTTTTTGGGCGCTGGGGACGTTCGCCTTGAGTTGGGCTCGATCCGTCAGCCGCTTACTGCGGGTCGAGGTCTCGGCCAAGGTGCGGCCGGCGACGTCATCGACGAACTGGACATAGATATGTTGGCCGGTAAAGCGGACACTCATGCGAGGGCGTTGGGCGGTGCCCTGGACGTCTTGGCGGATCCGCCAACGGCGGCGTTGTTCCAGTCTACGCTTATCTTCCGTTCTCATCGGTCATCAGTCACAGGTTACGGGTGCGACGGTCAGGAGGCCCGCGCGGGCTACTGCACGGTCTTGCCCTCCTTCCGCACGATATGTTCGCCGGCGTATCGGACGCCCTTGCCCTTGTAGGGTTCCGGGGGATAGAAGGCGCGGAGCTCGGAGGCGACTAGGCCTACCAGGTGTCGGTCAGGCCCTTCGACTGTAAGCTTGGTGTTCTCCTCGACGGTGACTTTAACTTGTTCGGGGAGGGGGTAGACGATCGGGTGCGAATAGCCCAGGGTCAGGGTGACGGTCTTGCCTTGAACGGCGGCCTTGAAGCCGACGCCATGGATCTCGAGCTTCTTGGCGTATCCGACGCTGACCCCATGCACCATGTTGTAGAGGATGGCCCGGCTCATGCCGTGGAGGGCCTTAGCGGCGGGCTCGTTTCCTTGGCGGGTGACGGTCAAGACGGGGCCGTCGACCTTAGCCTGCGTTCGCTTAGGCAAGGCGAAGCTGAGTTTGCCTTTGGGGCCTTCCACACTGACGGTGCGGTCTTTGACCCCCACCTTCACTTGGGGGGGAATGCTGATGGGCAATCGGCCGATGCGGGACATATTGGGTCAGTGGCTGAGCTTACCAGATATACGCGAGCACTTCGCCGCCCAGGTTTTGCTTTTGGGCGTCCGCGCCGGTCATGACCCCGCGCGGGGTGGACAAGATGGCGACGCCGATGCCACCCAGGACGCGGGGGATCTCGGTCGCGCGGACGTAACGCCGCAGGCCTGGGCTGCTGACGCGTTTGAGGCCGGCGATCACGCCCTTGCGGCCCTGGAACTTGAGTTTGAGCTTGAGCTTCTTGATCTTGGCGCCTTCGACGGCGCAGTCGGCCAAGTAGCCCTCGCGCAGGAGGAGGCGAGCGATGCTCTCTTTGAGGCGGGAATGGGGCATCTCGACGGCGGGGAGCAGGGCCTGATTGGCGTTGCGCACCCGGGTCAGCATGTCGGCGATGGGGTCGGTCATAGGCTTACCAACTGGATTTGGTGACACCGGGGATGAGCCCCGCCAGAGCCATTTCGCGGAAGGCAAGCCGCGAGATGCCGAACTTGCGCAGGAACGCGCGTCGGCGGCCCGTGACGCGGCAGCGGTTGACCAAGCGGGCCGGGCTTGCATCGCGCGGCAGCTTGGCGAGGGCGGCGTAGTCCTTCTTCGCTTTGAGTTCGGCGCGCAAGACGGCGTATTTCTTTACGGTGTCGCGCTTCCGCTTATCGCGTTCGATCCAGGAGACTTTGGACATAGGGATTACTTGCTTTCGGCGAAGGGCATGCCCAGGAGCTTGAGCAGGTCGAGGGCTTCGTCGTTGGACTGGGCGGTGGTGACGATGGTCACGTCCATGCCTTGGTGGCGCTTGATTTTGTCCAGGTCGATCTCTGGGAAGATGGTTTGGTCTTCGAGACCGAGGGTGTAGTTGCCTCGTCCGTCGAAGGACCGCACGCTCAGTCCGCGGAAGTCGCGGATGCGAGGCAGGGCGGTGGCGATGAGGCGGTCGAAGAACTCGAACATCGCTTCCCGTCGGAGGGTGACGTGGCAACCGATGGTTTGGCCCTTGCGGAGCTTAAAGTTGGCGACGCTTTTGCGAGCGCGGTCCAGGACGGGCTTGCGACCGGTGATCATGCTCAGATCCTTCATGGCATCCTCGACCGCTCCTTTTTCGAGGGCGGTGCTCACGCCCATGCGGATGACGATCTTCTCCAAGCGCGGCACTTGGTGGACGTTGCCGTACTTACGCTTGTCCATGAGTGCCGGCCGGATGGTCGTCGAGTATTTTTGTTGCAGTCGCGGTTTCATGGTAGGGATCAGGCCGCGGCCGGGGTGGCGGGTTGGCTCTGGCGCGCGTCGAAGCGCTCCGCCTTCATCACGTTGGAGAGGTGGATGGTGCCTTCGCGCTTGAGGATGCCGCCCTGCGGGTGTTTGGGGTTCTTGCGCGTGTGGCGCTGGATGATCTTGAGGCCCTCGACGATGACGCGTTGTTTGCGAGGCAGGACGGCGATGACGCGGCCACGGCGCCCCTTTTCGGTGCCGGCGATCACCACCACTTCATCTCCCTTTTTGACATGGGCTTTGGGCATAGGCGGGCTAGATTACTTCCGGCGCCAACGAGATGATCTTCATGAACTTCTTATCGCGCAGCTCACGGGCGACCGGGCCGAAGATGCGGGTTCCCCGCGGGTTACGCTCGTCGTCGATGATGACAATGGCGTTGCTATCGAAGCGCAAGTAAGACCCGTCGGTACGGTGGATCGCCTTGCGGGTGCGCACGACGACCGCGTTGACGACCTCGCCCTTTTTGACCGTCCCGTCGGGTGCGGCCTCTTTGATATGGGCTTTGATGATGTCGCCGACGTGGGCGTAACGTTGGTTGCGCCCAAGGACGCCGATGGCCGCGGCTCGTTTGGCGCCCGAGTTATCGGCCACATCGAGAATGGAGCGAACTTGCAACATAAGGTCAGACTCCTGCCGCGGGTGCGGCGGCGGGCTCGGCGAGCGTGGGGCGGTCTAGGACCGCGACCAGGCGCCAGCACTTGAGTTTGGAGATCGGCCGGGTTTCCTGGATCCGGACGCGGTCGCCCACCTTCGCTTCGGCCCGCTCGTCATGGGCGTAGAACTTCTTGTAGCGCGTGAGCACCTTCTTGAAGCGCGGGTGGCGGAAGCGCCGCTCGACGCGCACGACGATCGTCTTGGTCATCTTGTTGGAGATGACCTCGCCGATGCGTTCCTTTCGATGGGTCCGTGGGACAGTCGTGTCAGCCATAGCCAGGGAATCAGGCGGGCTTGTGGCGCAGCTCGGTGAGCCGCGTTTCCACCCGGGCAATGTCGCGCCGCAAGGTGCGCAAGCGCGCGGGTTTTTCCAATTGGCTGCTTGCCTTTTGCAGCCGGAGATTGAACAGGTCCTGGCGCAAATCGCGGCTCAGGGCGGCCAACTCGACCGCGGTCTTCTCTCGGATCTCGGACATCTTCATGGCTAGCTTAGTGGCGGCGCTCAACCCCTGCCGTGGCGCGAGATGAACTTGGTGCGAATGGGCAGCTTGGTGGCGGCCAAGCGCATCGCCTCGCGCGCCACAGCCACGGGCACGCCATCCACCTCGAACAACACGGTCGCCGGCTTGACCACGGCCACCCAGGATTCGACCGCGCCCTTGCCGGTGCCCATGCGCACCTCCAAGGGTTTCTTGGTGACGGGTTTGTCAGGGAAGACGCGGATCCACATTTTGCCGCGGCGCTTCATGTAGCGGCTAATGGCGACGCGGGAGGCTTCGATCTGTTTGGTATCGAGCCAGCACCGCTCCATGGCCTGCAGGCCGTACTCGCCGTAGGCGACCGCGTTACAGCGGGTGGCCAGACCGGCACGGCAGCCACGCTGCTGTTTACGGTACTTGACTCGAGCGGGCATCATCGGCATAGGCTATTCTCCTGGAATGGTTTAGGTTGTAACCGCGCCGGCGCTGGCTCCGGCGGGCGCAGCGGCCTTGGCCGCTTGCGTTTCGCCTTTGCAGATCCAGCATTTGATGCCCAACTTGCCGTAGACGGTATTGGCCTCGGCGAATCCGTAATCGATCTTGGCGCGCAAGGTATGCAGCGGCACCCGTCCCTCATGGTACATCTCGGTCCGGGCGAGCTCGGCACCGCCCAGGCGGCCGGCGCAGCGGATCTTGATGCCTTCGGCGCCGAAGTCCATGGCGGTTTGGACCGCTTTCTTCATGGCGCGGCGGAAGGAGATTCGGCGTTCGAGTTGGAGGGCGACGTTTTCAGCGACCAACTGGGCATCGAGCTCCGGCGTTTTGACCTCCTGGATATCGACGTAGATCTCTTTGCCGGTCATGCGGCTGAGTTCCTCCTTGATCTTATCGATCTCGGCGCCTTTGCGTCCGATGACCACGCCGGGGCGAGCGGTGAAGATGGTGATGCGACAGCGGTTTGCGGCGCGCTCGATGAGGACCTTGGGCACGGAAGCCGATTCGAGCTTCTGCTTGAGGATGCGCCGGATCTCGCTGTCCTCGACGAGGAGCTTGTGGTAGTCCTTCTTGCCGGAGTACCACTTCGAGAGCCAGTCGCGGTTGACGGCGACGCGCAGGCCAATTGGATTGGTTTTTTGACCCATAACCTTACTACTCGTCGGACAAGACAATTCTGATGTGGCAGCTCCGCTTCAAGACGGGCCCGGCCGATCCGCGCGCTTTGGGGGTGAACCGTTTGAGGGTGGGGGCGGCTCCGGCCACGGCCTCTTTGATGCGCAGGTTTTCGGGCTTGAGTTGCTTGTTGTTTTCCGCGTTGGCGATGGCGGACTTGAGGGTCTTGGCGACCCAGCGTGCGGATTTGCGCGGGACGGCGGCCAGCACGGCCAGGGCGGTTTGAGCTTGCAGCCCCTGGATTTGGCGGACGACCTCCCGCATCTTCTGCGGCGACATGCGCACACGGCGCGTGATAGCGTGAACTTCCATAGGCTTACTTGGCCTCGGCCTTGGCGGTGTGGGCGCCGTGTCGGCGGAAGGTGCGTGTCGGGGCAAACTCGCCCAGTCGATGTCCGACCATATTCTCGGTCACGAACACGGGGTGGAAGAGTTTGCCATTGTGGACGTTGAAGGTGAGTCCGACAAAATCGGGCGTGATCATCGAGCGTCGCGACCAGGTCTTGATCGGCGCTTTCGACTTGGCCTCTTTGGCCTTGAGGATTTTGTCTAGGAGATGGTGGTCCACGAAGGGACCTTTTTTGATTGAGCGCCCCATAACCGGTTATTTCTGTTTCATGGGCCGGCCATCGCGGCGTACCACGATAAAGCGGTTCGACTGTTTGCGCCGGGTCCGGGTCCTATACCCTTTGGCGAGCACGCCCCACGGCGAGGTGAGCTGCTGCCAACCGCCACCCCCCTTGGATTTGCCGGCGCCTCCCCCGTTGGGGTGGTCGACCGGGTTGCGGGCCACTCCTCGGTTCACGGGGCGAATGCCACGATGCCGCGAGCGCCCGGCCTTGCCGAGGGTGACGTTCTCGTTATCGAGATTCCCCACCTGCCCGATGGTGGCGTAGCATTCCTCGTGGATGCGGCGGATCTCGCCCGAGGGCAGCCGCACCAAGGCGTAACCCTGGTCGCGGGACATCACGGTGGCGGATCCGCCAGCCGAGCGCACCATTTGGCCGCCTCGGCCCGGGAACAGTTCGAGGTTATGGATCGGCAGGCCGACGGGGATGACCTTCAGGGGCAGGCTATTGCCCACTTCCGGGGCGGCATGCGGACCGCTGAGCACCTTGGCGCCGACTTGCAGGCCGTTGGGGGCGATGATGTAACGTTTCTCGCCGTCCTGGTATTCGAGGAGCGCCAAGCGGGCAGTGCGGATGGGATCGTACTCGATGGCCTTGACGGTGGCCTCGATGCCTCGTTTGTTCCGCTTGAAGTCCACCAGGCGGATTTTCTGTTTGTGGCCGCCGCCGATGCCGCGGGCGGTGACGCGGCCGTAGCAGTTGCGTCCGCCGGTCTTCTTACGGATGACCACCAAGCGCTTCTCGGGCTTGGTCTTGGTGATGTCGTCGAAGTTCGCTACGGTGATGTAGCGCGTGGACGGTGTCAGGGGGCGGAAAGTCTTAACGGGCATAGGTTCCTCCGCATCAGGTTAGCACGATTTTGTCGCCCTGCTTGAGCGTCACGATGGCCTTCTTCCAGTCGGCCGACTGGCCCGCCTGGTGGGTGCGCTGGCGGCGCAGCTTGCCGCGGACGTTGAGGGTGCGGACCTCGGTGACCTTGACCTTGAAGAGTTCCTCGACGGCCCGCCGGATTTGCACCTTATTGGCGCGCCGGTCCGCCACCACAGTGTACTGGTTGAAGCGCTCGGACTGGATGCTGCCCTTCTCGGTGAGCCGGGCAGATTTGATGATTTCAAAGGGGCTCATGTTACTTGAGACGGGCCTCGACCTGGGCGAAGGCCGGCCGGGTGAACAGCAGCTTGTCGTGGCGCAGGACCTGGTAAGTGTTCAACTCGGTGCCGCTGGTTAGCTCGACGTCCGGCACGTTGCGCGCGGCCAGATTCAGGTTGGGGCTCGTACCAGCATGGACGACCAGCAACGTACCGTCGACTTCCAACGCCCGCAGGAGCGCCACGAACTCCCGCGTCTTAGGCGCGGTCAAAGGCAGGTCCTCGACCAAGAGCACATCGCCGGCACGCAACCGTTCGCTCAGGGCTTTGCGCAAGGCCAACTTGCGCGTGCCCTTGGTCACTTTCTTGCCGAAGTCCCTCGGTTTGGGTCCAAAGACCACCCCGCCACCCCGCCACAGCGGCGAGCGAAACGAGCCCGCGCGGGCGCGGCCGGTGCCTTTCTGGCGCCAGGGTTTCTTGCCGGAGCCGGTCACTTCGCCCATGGTCTTGGTACAGGCGGTTCCCATGCGCTGGTTGGCCTGGTAGGCCACGACGGCATCGTGAACGGCCTGAGTACCCTTGCCGCTGTCGAGCAGGGCGAAACCCACCTCGAGTTCCCCCGCCGCATTTCCGTGGATGTCTTTGACCGTAAGTTTCATGAGCTGGCCGGTTATTTGCCTGCCTTAGCGCCGCCTTTGGCGGCCGCTTTCGCCGCCTCCTTCGCTTTGGCGGCAGCCGCGGCTTTGGCCTGGCGGATCGCCTCCGAGGCCGCTTTGGAAATCTTCTTCGCTTCGCGAATGACGAGGTAGTCGCCCGGCGCACCGGGCACGGCGCCGCGAATGAGGAGCACGTGCTCGGCCTCGATCACTTGGACCACCTCGAGGTTCTGCACGGTGCGGCGCACTTGCCCCATATGACCGGGCATGCTTAACCCCCGGCGGACCGTGCCGGGGAAGAGGCGTTGGCCAATGGCGCCCGGCCGGCGGTGCCAACCTTTGGCCCCGTGAGTCGAGTCGCCGCCGCGGAAGTGGTGTCGTTTGACCACGCCCTCGAAGCCCCGGCCTTTGGTGGTGCCGATGACATCGACGAAGTCGCCCGCGGTGAAGAGGTTGGGGCCGACGACATCGCCCGGTTTGACCGGCAGAGAGAAATCGCGGAACTCACGAATCCGGCGGACGGGGGTGCCGTTATGCTTGCGCAGGTGTCCGGCGAGGGGTTTGGTGAGCCGGCTTTCTTTTTGGGGGTCAAAGCCCAACTGGACGGCTTGGTAGCCGTCGGACTCTTTGGTCTTGCACTGGAGAACGTGATTGGGGCCCGCGAGCACGATGGTGACCGGCACCAATTTACCGGCGGCGTCATAGACGCGCGTCTGACCCATTTTTTTGCCGAGCAAGCCAATCATAGCCTAAATCTTAATGGTGATGTCCACGCCGGCGGGCAGGTTGAGCTTCTTGAGTTCGTCCACGGTTTTGGCGGTGGGTTCGAGGATATCGAGCAACCGCTTATGGGTGCGTTGCTCGAAGGTCTCCATGGACTTCTTATCGGCGTGCGGGGAGCGGTGGACGGTGAAGCGCTCGACCCGGGTGGGCAGAGGGATCGGGCCGGCGATCATGGCGCCGGTGCGTTTGACGGTCTCGACGATGTCCTTGACCGACTGGTCAATGACTCGGTGGTCGTAGGCCTTGAGGCGAATGCGAATGCGTTGACCAGCCATACAAAGAACAATTCATCCAAGGTTAACTGCGCGCGGGTTTCGGCTTAGCCGAATCCAAAATAGTCGCCAAGATGTTGGCCGGGACCGGTAGAAAACAGAACGGTTCCATCGAGTAGGCCGCCCGGCCCCTCGAGAGCGAGCGAATGGCCGTGGCGTAGCCGAACATCTCCGCCAGCGGGACGTGCGCGTGCAGACTGGTCGCGCTGTTCTTGGCCTCGATGCTGACGATCTTGCCCCGGCGCCGGTTCAGGTCCCCGAGCAGGTCGCCCTGGTACTCCTCGGGCGTGGTGCACTCGACCTTCATGATGGGCTCGAGCAGGATGGGTTGGGCGTGTTTGACGGCCTCTTTGAGGGCGAAAATCCCGGCCATCTTAAACGCTAGCTCGCTGGAATCCACCTCGTGGTAGGTGCCGTCCACGATGGCGATCTTGAGGTCCACCATTGGATACCCTGCCAGCACGCCCCCGGCAATCGCCTCGTTCAGGCCGTCGATCACTGCCGGGATGTACTCCTTGGGAATGGCACCGCCGACGATTTTGTTTTCGATGACCAAGCCCTTGCCCCGTTCGTTGGGTTCGAGGGTGATCAAAGCATGGCCGTATTGACCGCGCCCGCCGGATTGCCGGATGAACTTGCCTTCGCCTTCCGCCGCGCGCGTGACGGTCTCCCGGTAGGCGATCTGCGGCGCGCCGGCGCTCGCCTCGACCTTGAACTCGCGGAACAACCGGTCGCGGATGATTTCGAGGTGCAGTTCGCCCATGCCGGCGATGATCAACTGCCCGGTCTCTTCGTTGGTGAAGACGCGGAAGGTGGGATCTTCTTCGGCCAACCGCTGGAGGCCCTCGCCCAGCTTGTCGCGGTCGGCCTTGGTCTTGGGTTCGACGGCCATGGAGATGACCGGCTCGGGGAAGGTGGGCGGCTCGAGCAGCACCTCGGCGTCCTCGTCACACAAGGTGTCGCCGGTGGTGATGTTGCGCAGGCCCACGAGAGCGGCGATGTCTCCGGCGTAGACGGCGTCGACCTCGATCCGCTTGTCTGCCTGGATCATCATGACTCGGCTGACTCGTTCCCGTTTGCGCGTGCGCGGGTTGTAAATGCTCTCGCCCTTCTTAAGCTGGCCGCGGTAAACGCGGAAGAAGACCAGTTTGCCTACGTACGGATCGGTCCACAGCTTGAAGGCCAACGAACAGAACGGGCCGTGATCGTCCGCCGCCACTTCTTGGTCCACGTCTGGCCGGCTCGGATCCTGCGCGGTGGCTGGGGGGACATCTAAGGGCGAGGGCAGGTACTCGACGACGGCGTCGACGAGGGGTTGGACGCCGCGTTTCTTGAACGCGGACCCGCAGAGGACCGGGACCAGCTCGAGGCGGCACGTCAGGCGCCGGATGGCTTCCTTCAGGACGAGGGGCAAGATGGGCTTATCCTCGAGCACCAGCTCGGCGATCTCGTCGTCCTTGTTCGAGACGGCGTCCACGAGTTCCGCCAAGGCCATTTCCGCCCGTTCGCGATGTTCGGGGGGCACGGGGGAGACGGCGTAGCGCAGGCCGAGCTCGTCGCTGAGGTCGTAGCGGTAGGCCTGCTGGTTGACGACGTCGATCACGCCCTCGAACCGGTCTTCTTTGCCGATCGGGATGAAGACCGGGTAGGCATAGGCGCCGAGCTTCTTGCGCATCTCGTGGACGGCGTGCTCGAAATTGGCGCCCACACGATCCATCTTGTTGACGAAGGCGATGCGGGGGACGCGGTACTTGGTGGCCTGCCGCCATACGGTTTCGGACTGGGGCTGCACGCCAGCCACGCCGCAAAACACGGCTACGGCGCCATCGAGCACGCGCATGGAACGCTCGACCTCGGCCGTGAAGTCCACGTGGCCGGGGGTGTCGATGATGTTGACGCGGTGGGGGACGCCCTCGAACAGTTTGGCGGGGCCTTCGTCCTTGACGGTCCAGTAGCAGGTGGTGGCGGCGGAGGTGATGGTGATGCCGCGCTCCCGCTCTTGCTCCATCCAGTCGGTCACGGTATTGCCGTCATCGACGTCGCCCATCTTGTGGATGAGCCCCGTGTAGTAGAGGATGCGCTCGGTCGTGGTCGTCTTGCCGGCGTCGATGTGTGCCGCAATCCCGATGTTGCGGGTACACTCCATCGTGTATCGCCGGTGGGGCGAGTTCACTGGCTGAGCTGTTTCCATCACGGTCTGCATCAAAACTGGTCTGGAACAAAAACGCCCCGATACCCATCGGCCTTCGGGGCGCTGGTCTGGCAGCGGTCGCTACCAGCGGAAATGCGCAAAGGCTTTATTCGCCTGCGCCATCTTGTGGACGTCATCGCGCTTGCGGATGGCGTTGCCCTGGCCTTGATAGGCCTCGATAATCTCCGCGGCGAGGGCCTTCTGGACCGGTATGCCCTTCCGCGCATCGGCGAAGTTCACAATCCACCGCATGGCGAGCGAGACCTGGCGGTCGGGGCTCACCTCGAGGGGCACCTGGTAAGTGGCACCGCCCACCCGGCGCGGCTTGACTTCCAGGCGCGGCTTCGCGTTGTCCACGGCACGCTGGAGCACGTCCAGGGGGTTGGCGGCCGGGTTCTTGGCGCTGATCTCGTCGAAGGCGCCATAGACGATGCGCTGGGCGACTCCTTTCTTTCCCCACTTCATCACCACGCTCACCAACCGGGACACCAGGGGCGAGTGGAACTTCGGATCGGCCACCACGGGCCGTTTAACTGCACGACGACGACGCGACATAGTCTCTGCTAGGCGGCCGCGGCCGCGCTGGCGGCCGCCGGTTTGGCGCTCTTGGGCCGCTTGACGCCGTACTTGGAACGGCTCACGCGCCGTTTCTCGACTCCGGCGGCATCCAACGTGCCCCGCACGATATGGTAACGGACCCCCGGCAAGTCTTTCACCCGGCCACCGCGCACGAGCACAATGGAATGCTCCTGCAAGTTGTGGCCCTCGTCCGGGATGTAAGCGATGACCTCGAAGCCATTGGTTAGGCGCACCTTGGCCACTTTCCGCATGGCCGAGTTCGGCTTTTTGGGCGTGCGTGTCATGACTTGGAGACACACACCCCTGCGGAACGGCGACCCCTGAAGGGCCGGCGCCTTACTCTTAAAATGCAACTTACTTCGCCCTTTGCGGACGAGTTGGTTGATGGTCGGCATCGCAAAAACTCTCCGGTGGCTGACCCGGTTGAGCCCGGGGGATTACGGCTTCCGGGACAAAACGGAGCGCAGATGTTAACAGCGGCCGGCGGTCGTGCAACAAGTATTTGAATTTTTTTTCGCCGCCGTTGCCTACAGGATGGCCGGTTGCTCCTCGGCCGGGGTGGGCTCGCTCTCCTCAGCCGGTTCCAGCTCCACCAGCGGCTTGAGTTCGAGGTTGCGATGCTGGTGGAAGCCGGTGCCCGCCGGGATGATGTGGCCCATGATGACGTTCTCCTTGAAACCGCGCAGGTAGTCGATCTTCCCCATGGTGGCCGCTTCGGTCAGGACGCGGGTGGTGTCCTGGAAGGATGCGGCGCTTAGGAAGCTTTCGGTCTCGAGGGAGGCTTTGGTGATGCCGAGCAAGACCGGTTGGGCCTCGGCAGGTTTGCCGCCCATCTTCTCGACGCGTTGGTTCTCTTCCTCGAAGGCGATCTTATCGATCTGTTCCCCCCACAGGAAGGTGGTGTCCCCCGGATCGGTGATGCGCACCTTGCGCAGCATTTGGCGGATGATGATCTCGATGTGTTTGTCGTTGATCGTCACGCCCTGCAGCCGATAGACTTCCTGGATTTCGTTGACCAGGTGCTCCTGCAGCTCTTGCGGTCCGCAAACGTCCAGGATCTCGTGCGGCACCACGGGGCCTTCGGTCAACTGCTGCCCTTTCTTCACAAAGTCGCCCTTGAAGACAATGACGTGTTTGCCGATCGGGATGAGATGTTCCTCTTCCACCCCGGTCTGCAGGTCGCGAATCACGATGCAACGCTTGCCGCGGACGCTTGACCCGAAGTCCACCGTCCCGTCGATCTTCGAGATCTCCGCCGCATCCTTGGGCCTGCGCGCCTCGAACAACTCGGCCACGCGCGGCAAGCCGCCGGTGATGTCCTTGGTCTTGGTGGTTCGGCGCGGAGTCTTGGCCATGAGGGTACCGGCCACGATGTGGTCGTGCTCGTTGACCACGATGTGGGCGCCCGAGGGGATGGGGTAACTGGCGGTGGCCTCGCCTTGCTGGTCGCGGATGATGATCTGCGGGTGCAGGTCTTCCTTGTGCTCGATGATGACCATCGCCTCTTGCGCCGTGGTCTCATCCACTTCCTGCTTCATGGTCACGCCCTCGATGATGTCGTGGAACTGCACCCGGCCAGCCTTCTCGGACAGGATTGGCACATTGTACGGGTCCCACTGCACGAAGGTGTCGCCTTTCTTCACCCGGCCGCCGTCCCGGATCGAGATGACCGCGCCGATGACGACCACGTGGTTCTCCAACTCGCGGCCGTCGTCGCTGGCGATCGAAACGGAACCGTTCTTGTTGAGCACGATGTTGCTGCCGTCCTCGAGGCGGACGGAACGAATTTCGTTGTAGCGGACCAGGCCATCGTACTTGGCCTTGATTTGCGGCTGCTTGAACACCTGGGAGGCGGTGCCTCCGATGTGGAAGGTGCGCATGGTCAACTGGGTGCCGGGCTCGCCGATGGACTGGGCGGCGATGATGCCCACCGCCTCGCCCATCTCGACGGCGCGGCCGGTGGCCAAATTCCGACCATAGCAACACCGGCAGATGCCGTACTTGCTTTCGCAGGTGAGCACCGAGCGGATGCGGACGCGTTCGAGTCCGGCCGCCTCCAGGTTGCGGGCCTTGATTTCGTCGATCTCTTCGTTCGCTTGGATGAGCTTCTGCTTGGGATCGCGCGGGTCGATCACGTCGTCGCACGCGAACCGTCCAATGATGCGTTCGGCCAGCTTGACGACTTCGTCTTCGCCTTCGTAGATGGCTTGGACCCAGATGCCGTTGGTGGTGCCGCAATCGTGCTCGCGCACGATGACATCCTGCGAAACATCCACCAGCTTCCGCGTCATGTAGCCGGAATCGGCCGTCTTGAGCGCCGTGTCAGCCAACCCTTTGCGGGCGCCGTGGGTCGAGATGAAGTACTCGAGCACCGAGAGACCTTCGCGGAAGTTCGACAGAATGGGTTTCTCGATGATGGACCCGTCGGGCTTCGCCATGAGCCCGCGCACGCCGGCCAACTGGCGGACCTGGGCTTTGTTGCCGCGCGCGCCCGAGTCGACCATGAGCCAGACCGGATTGTACTCTCGCTTGCCGTGATTCTGCTCGAGGGTCTTGATCATCACGTTCGAGATCTTGTCGGTGCAATGGGTCCAGATATCGATGATCTTGTTGTAGCGTTCGCCGGGCGTGATGATGCCGCGCCGGTATTGTTTCTCGACATCGGCAATTTCGCGCTGTGCGTTTTCGATCTCCTGCGTTTTCTCGCGCGGGATGATCATGTCGTCGATGCCGATCGATGCGCCGGAGCGGGTGGCCTCGCGGAAGCCCAGTTCCTTGAGGCGATCCAGGGCCGCGATGGTGGCCTCGTGGCCGCAGACCTTGTAGCAATTCCAGATGATCTCGCCCAGTTGGGCCTTACCTGCGACCCGGTTGATGTAGCCCAGTTCCTGGGGCCAGACCTCGCTGAAGATGACGCGTCCCACGGTCGTCTCGACCACCGCCTTTTGCGCGTCGCCAAAGACGGTCGAGCGACCGCGATCCGGGTTGGCCAACAGCAACCGCTCGTGCGTGCCGATTTCGCCGTCCATGTGCGCGAACAGGACTTCTGCCTTCGAGCCAAAGAGAAGCTTGCGCCGCCGCTGGCGCGAGACCGAGCGCGGCTCGGCGGTCAGGTAATAGCAGCCCAGGGTGATGTCTTGGGTCGGGGTCATGATCGGCCGACCGCTGGAAGGGCTGAAGATGTTCAGCGGGGCCATCATCAAGAGGCGGGCCTCCATTTGGGCCTCGACCGAGAGCGGCACGTGCACAGCCATTTGGTCGCCGTCGAAGTCGGCGTTGTAGGCGGTGCAGACCAAGGGATGGATGCGGATGGCCTCGCCTTCGATCAGCACGGGCTCGAAGGCCTGCACCGAGAGCCGGTGGAGCGTCGGGGCGCGGTTGAGCAAGACCGGGTGGCCCTTGGTGACTTCCTCGAGGATGTCCCAGACCTCGGGCGACTGGCGCTCGATCATCTTCTTGGCCGAGCGCACCGTGTGCACGTAGCCGAGCTCCTTGAGCCGCCGAATGATGAAGGGCTCGAAGAGGACCAGGGCCATCTTCTTGGGCAGACCGCATTGGTGCAGCTTCAGCTCCGGGCCGATGACAATGACACTTCGGCCGGAGTAATCCACGCGTTTGCCCAGGAGGTTCTGCCGGAATCGACCGGACTTGCCCTTGAGCATGTCCGAGAGCGACTTGAGGGGGCGGTTGCCGGCGCCGGTCACGGCGCGGCCATGGCGGCCGTTGTCGAAGAGGGCGTCGACCGCTTCCTGCAACATGCGCTTCTCGTTGCGGATGATGACTTCCGGCGTCTTCAACTGGAGCAGGTTCTTCAGCCGGTTGTTCCGGTTGATGACGCGACGGTAGAGATCGTTGAGGTCGGAGGTGGCGAAGCGGCCGCCCTCCAGGGGCACGAGCGGGCGCAGATCGGGGGGGATGACCGGCAAGACGGTCAGGACCATCCACTCGGGCCGCATTTTCGAGCTGAGGAAGCCCTGGAAGATCTTGATGCGCTTGGCGAGTTTCTTGCGGATCTGTTTGCTCTTGGTCTCGGTCATGGCCTGCTGCAGGGCTTCGATCTCCCGCGGCAGGTCGGTGTGCGCCAGGGCATCGCGCACCGCTTCGGCCCCCATCTTGGCCTGGAAGGCCTCTGGGCCGTAGGTCTCGCGCGCCTCGCGATACTCCATCTCGCTGAGGAGTTGGTGTTTGTGCAGGGGGGTGTTGCCCGGATCGACCACCAGGTAATCCTCGTAGTAGATGACCCGTTCCAGGTTGCGCGCCGTCATGTCGAGCATCAGGCCGATGCGCGAGGGCATGCACTTGAAAAACCAGATGTGGGAAACCGGCACCGCCAGGTCAATGTGCCCCATCCGCTCGCGTCGGACCCGCGAGAGGGTGACTTCGACGCCGCAGCGGTCGCACACCACGCCGCGGTGTTTGATGCGTTTGTATTTGCCGCACGAGCATTCCCAGTCCTTCACGGGGCCGAAAATGCGCTCGCAAAACAGGCCGCCTTTTTCCGGCTTGAAGGTGCGGTAGTTGATCGTCTCCGGATTCTTGACCTCTCCCTTGGACCAGGAACGCACGGTCTCCGGCGAGGCCACGCTGATGGCGACGTAATCCACCAGGTTGACCTTGTCCAAACCGAGCAGCTCGCGAGCGGAATCTTTGGTGTTGATCATACGGTCGGGTTTTCGGCAACGGATGCCTTGACAGAGGTTCTAAGCTAAGACACCGAGGGCCGTCGGTTGGACGGGCTGATCGGCCGGGTTGGCGTAGCCGACCTTCACGTCTAGGACCAGCGACTGCATCTCCTTCACCAGGACGTTGAAGGACTCCGGCACGCCGGCCTCGAGCGAGTTGTCGCCCTTGACAATGCTTTCGTAGATGCGGGTGCGCCCCTGGACATCGTCGGACTTGACCGTCAGGAGCTCTTGAAGAGTGTAGGCCGCCCCATAAGCCTCCATGGCCCAGACTTCCATCTCCCCGAAGCGTTGACCGCCGTACTGCGCCTTGCCTCCCAGCGGCTGCTGCGTCACCAAGGAATAGGGACCCACCGCGCGCGCGTGGATCTTGTCGGCCACCAAGTGGCCCAGTTTCATCATGTAGATGAATCCCACCACGATCTCCTGGTCGAACGGCTCGCCGGTGCGCCCATCGTAGAGCATCGTCTTGCCGTGTTCGCCCACCAGCGGCTGCCCTCGGTCGGTCTTGGCCTGATCGGCCGCCTGCTTCAGGTACCCGCGAATGTCCTTCTCTTTGATGCCATCGAAGACGGGTGTCGAGAAGCGCAACCCCAGCAAGCGGGCGGCCCAACCGAGGTGGGTCTCGAGCACCTGGCCCACGTTCATGCGCGAGGGCACGCCCAACGGGTTGAGCACGATGTCGACCGGGGTGCCGTCCGCCAGGAACGGCATGTCTTCTTCCGAGACGATCTTTGCCACCACCCCCTTGTTGCCGTGGCGGCCGGCCATCTTGTCGCCCACCGAGAGCTTGCGCTTGGAGGCGATGTAGACCTTGACCGACTTGATGATGCCGGTGTCGACCTCATCGCCCGACTCGACGCGCTCCATTTCCTCGTCGAACTGCATCTGCAGGTCGTCGAACTTTTTCTTAAAGCTGCCGATGATCTCGTTGATCTTGTTGCGGATGGGGGAGGGATCGATCTCGATGCGGTCGTAGACCTGGGCGAGTTTGCGCAACAGCGTCTTGGTAATCTTCCGGTTGGCCGGGATAATGATCTCGCCGGTCTCGGAGTTGACCACGTCCAACGGGATCTTCTCACCCAACAAGATGTTGCTGAGCGCCTCGGTCAACTGCTCGCGCAGTTCCTCGATCTTCTGTTTGTGCTCTTCCTCGACCTGTTTGGCCTGCTTCTTGGAGTCAGCCGAGACCGGGCGTTCGTCTTTGCCTTTGTCGGCCTCCTTCTTCGCGGAGACTTTAACGTCCATCACGATGCCGTAGGTCCCCGAGGGCACCTTGAGGGACGTGTCCTTCACGTCGGCCGCTTTCTCGCCGAAGATCGCCCGCAATAACCGTTCTTCCGGCGCCAGCTCGGTTTCGCTCTTAGGGGTGATCTTGCCCACCAAGATGTCGCCCGGCTTGACTTCGGCGCCCACGCGAATGACGCCGTCCAAACCCAAGTTCTTGAGCGCTTCTTCGCCCAGGTTTGGAATGTCGCGCGTGATTTCCTCGGGCCCGAGCTTGGTGTCGCGGGCGCTGACCTCGAACTCCTCGATGTGGATCGAGGTGAAGACGTCGTCCTTAACAATGCGCTCGCTGATGAGGATGGCGTCCTCGAAATTGTAGCCGTTCCACGGCATGAAAGCGACCAGGACGTTGCGGCCTAAGGCGAGCTCGCCATCGCGCGTGCAGGGACCGTCCGCGATCACCTGGCCCTTCTTGACGGTGTCGCCGCGAGCGACCAGGACCTTCTGGTTGATGCAGGTCGCGGCGTTCGACCGCATGAACTTGCGCACCGAGTACACGTGGGTCCCGGACTCAGGGTCATGGCGGATCTTGCGTTTGCCCTCCGGGAGTTTCCCGTCGCGGGTAATGACGATCTGGCTGGCGGTCACCGAGGCCACCTTCCCTGCGTCCTCGGCCACCATCACCGCCCGCGAGTCGCGGGCCACGCGATCTTCCAGACCGGTCGCCACCAGCGCGCACTCGGTCGCCAACAGCGGCACTGCCTGCCGCTGCATGTTCGACCCCATCAACGCGCGGTTGGCGTCGTCGTGTTCGAGAAAGGGGATCAAGCCCGCCGCCACCGAGACCAACTGCTTGGGCGAGACGTCCATGAAGTCCACCCGGGTCGGCTCGACTTCGACGAAATCGCCTTTCCAGCGGCAGGTGACTCGTTCGGTGAGGAAGTGGCCCTTGTCGTCGATAGGGGCATTGGCCTGCGCGATGACGAATTGTTCCTCGCGATCTGCTGTCAGGTACTCCATATGGGCGCTGACGCGGCCCTTCTCGACTTTCCGATACGGCGTCTCGATGAAGCCGAAGCCGTTCACTCGAGCAAACGTGGCGAGGGAGGCGATCAGGCCGATGTTCGGCCCTTCGGGCGTCTCGATCGGGCAAATCCGACCGTAGTGTGACGGATGAACGTCTCGCACCTCGAAGCCCGCCCGGTCTCGGGACAACCCGCCGGGGCCGAGGGCGGACAAGCGCCGTTTGTGCGTCAACTCCGCCAGCGGGTTGATCTGGTCCATGAACTGGCTCAGTTGGCTGCGCCCGAAGAAATCTCGGACCACGGCCGAGAGCGCCTTGGGATTGATCAACTTCTGCGGCGTCATGGTGTCCACGCCTTGGTCAAAGAGGGTCATCCGCTCCTTGACCAGGCGCTCGGTCCGCGCCAAGCCGACACGGCATTGGTTCGCGAGCAACTCGCCGACGGTGCGCACGCGCCGGCTGCCCAGGTGATCGATGTCGTCCAGCGAACCTTCGCCGCGTTTGAGCCGCAACAAGTACTTGGTGGCCGCCACCAAGTCCGGCTTGGTCAGTATCCGAGAGTCCGTTCCTTCCAGCCCGAGTTTCTGGTTGATCTTATAGCGGCCGACCCGGCCCAGGTCGTAACGTTTAGGATCGAAAAAGAGGCGCTTGATCAACGCCCGGGCGTTGGCTGCCGTCGGCGGATCGCCCGGCCGCAGGCGCCGGTAGATATCCTTGAGGGCCTCATCTTCGTTCTTGGTGGGGTCCTTCTTCAGACACTTGATGACGATGCCGTCGTCGGCCCCGGTGTCCACCACGCGGATCTTGCTCACCCCCAGTTCGGCGATCTGCCGCACGACGGCCTTGGAGAGAGGCTCGAAGGCCCGCGCCACCACGATCCCTTTGTCCGCATCGATCGCATCCTCGACCAACACTTTGTTGGTGAGATCGTCCAGTTGTTCGGCTTGCCGGACGGTGAGATCCTCGATCTCGTAGAAGAGCCGGATAATCTCTTCGTCGGTTCCCCGCTGTTTCTCGGCGTCTTTGGCCTTGCTGTCGCTGTCCAGAAAGGCCAACGCACGGAAAAACGTCGTCGTCAGGAACTTCCGACGCCGCTTCTTCCGATCCAGGTACACGTACAACAGGTCGCTGGTGTCGAACTGCGCCTCGTACCACGAACCGCGGTCGGGAATGATGCGGAAGGAGTGCAGGATCTTGCCGTTGGCATGCTGGGTAGCCTCGAAGGCGATACCCGGGGACCGGTGCAACTGGCTGACGATCACGCGCTCGGCACCGTTGATCACGAAGGTCCCCTGAGGGGTCATCAACGGCAACTCGCCCATGAAGACGTCTTCTTCCTTGCTGGCGCTCTCCTCCTTGAGGCGGAACTTGACGTGCAACGGGGCGCCGAAAGTCAACCCCTCGCGCAGGCATTCGAGCCAATCGACCTTAGGCTCGCCGATCTCGTAGCTGACATACTCCAGGATCGTCTTGCCGTCGTAGCTCTCGATCGGGAAGACCTCGGTGAACACAGCCTGCAACCCAACGTTCTTGCGCTTGGAGGGCGGCACCTCGGCCTGGAGAAACTCCTTGTAGGAGTTGACCTGCACCTCGATCAGATTAGGAGGCGCCGTCACTTCCTTGATGCGTCCGAAGTTGATTCGTTCAGGGGCTCGCGTTGCCATGTTTTCCTCTCAGGATGGGCCGGTCAAATATCGGCCCGGCTATCCGGGGCCAAACGGCACAAGGCCGTCGCCCCTGAATCGCCAGGGACCGGCCAACGGTACCGTCTCCGACTTGTCGACTGCGCTTCTGGATGCAGCTTAGAAAGCTAAGATTACGAGTTCTGACCGGCTGGGGCCGACGGGAACCGCCCGCCGCCCCAGGCCGGCAATGCGTTACTTGAGTTCGACCTTGCCACCGGCCTCTTCCAGTTTCTTCTTGGCGGCTTCGGCCTCGGCCTTTTGGGCGCCCTCCAACACCGGCTTGGGCGCCTCTTCGACCAGCTTCTTGGCCTCGGCAAGCCCCAGGCCCGCCTTAACCTCGCGGACCGCCTTGATCACGGCGATTTTCTTATCCGCCGCCACCGAAACGAGGACCACGTCAAACACGGTCTTGGCCTCGGCCGCCGGCGCCGGGCCCGCCGCCCCCGCGCCCCCTACCCCGCCCACCGCCGCGACCGCCACGGGCGCCGCTGCGCTGACGCCCCAGGTCTCTTCCAGCTTCTTGACGAGCTCGGCCGTCTCTAGGACCGTCAGTTTGCTCAATTGTTCAACTAAGGATGCAATGTCTGCCATGTTGCTTGTCTTTCCGTCTCGTCGTCATCCGCGGCCACGAATGGTTTAAGCCAACGGCCTGCTGGCCGACGATCTACTTTGTTGGGTTGCGGTTCACACTGCCTTGACCTTGCTCAGCCAAGGCGAAAGCATCGCGTCACGTCACGCCGACGCGGGAGCCGGCTCGCCCGACTCGGGCGACGACTTCTCGAGGTGGGCTTGCAGCACCCGGGCCAACTGGCTCGCGGGCGTGTTGAGCAACCGCACCAACCGGCGCGCCGGCTCCTGGAGCACGCCCATGAACTGGCTGCGGAGCACCTCCAGCGGCGGCAGGTCGGCCAGGGCCGTGATTTCCGCCGGCCCCAACCGCTCATCGCCCAAGTAACCGAACTGCACCTTCGGACGGTCAAACTCGGCCCGGAAACTCTTCCAGGCCTTCGCCGCCGCCGAGATGTCCCGCTGCCCAGTCACCACGGCCAACTGCCCCGCGAGCAGTCCGGACAAATCCGCCAGGCCGGCTTCCTTGGCCGCCAGAGCGAACATCGAGTTCTTGACGACGTGCAGTTCCGCCCCGACTTTACGCAGCCGATTCCGCAGTTCGCCGAAGTGGGGCACGCTCATGCCCCGATAATCCACCACCAGGAAGAACGGCGAGGCATGAAGCCGCTGCACGTACTCTTTCGCCAAAAGATTCTTTTCCGCGCGCATTGTTAAGCCAATTGGTAGTTCAAGATTTCTGGAATTCCCGCACCTCGAGCCGCACCGGCGGGCTCATCGTGCTCGCCAGCGTGCAGGACCGGATGAACGTGCCTTTAACACTCGCCGGCCGGGCGCGCAGCACCGCGTCAACGACCGCGCGGGCGTTGTCCACCAACTGCTCCGGCGTGAAGGCGACCTTGCCCACCGGCACATGCAGGTTGCCAGCCTTGTCGACCTTAAACTCGACCCGGCCGGCCTTGACTTCCTTGATCGCCTTTGCCGTGTCCTCGGTGACCGTACCGGTTTTCGGGTTGGGCATGAGGCCCCGCGGCCCGAGCACCTTGCCCAGCTTGCGGACCTCGACCATGGCCTCAGGGGTAGCCACGGCCACGTCGAAGTCCGACCACCCTTCCTGGCACTTCTTGATCAGGTCTTCGTAACCCACGAACTCAGCCCCAGCCCCCCGTGCCGCTTCGGCGGCGGCGCCCGGCTTGGCGAACACCAGCACCCGCACCGTCTTGCCGCTGCCGTGCGGGAGCGGCACCGTGCCGCGGACCATCTGGTCGGACTGCTTGGGGTCCACCCCCAAGCGAAACGCCAACTCGACGGTCTCGTTGAACTTAGCGCGAGGGAACTTACCCAGGACCTCGACGGCCCCCGGGAGGGAATAGCTCTTGGCCGCGTCGACGACCTGGAGCGCTTTGCGGTAACGTTTGCTTGCTTTCTCAGCCATCAGGATGTGCGGTGCTAGCGAGCGTTTGGCGCTCTCCCGCCGTTAGAGTTAATCGACCACTTCCAGCCCCATGCTGCGGGCTGTGCCGGCCACAATACGCAGACCCGCCTCCTCGTTCTGGGCGTTGAGGTCCTTCTGCTTGAGCCGGACAATCTCGAGCACCTGTTGCCGGGTCACTTTGCCCACCTTCTCCTTGTTCGGCGTCTTCGATCCGGTCGCGATCCCGGCCGCCTTTTTCAGGAGCACCGACGCCGGAGGCGACTTGGTGACAAAGCTGAACGATTTGTCCTGGTACACCGTGATCACCACGGGGACCACCATGCCGGCCTGGTCCTTGGTCGCCGCGTTGTACTCCTTGCAGAACGCCATGATGTTCACGCCGTGCTGCCCCAAGGCCGGCCCCACCGGCGGCGCCGGGTTGGCCTGCCCCGCCGGGATCTGCAATTTGATCTGCGCTGTGACCTTCTTCGCCATAAATCAGACTACGCTTTCTCGACTTGCCAGTACTCCAGTTCGACCGGCGTGCTCCGCCCAAAGATGTTAACCGTCACCTTCAGTTTGCCCCGGTTCGGATCGATCTCCTCGATCACCCCGCTGAAGTTCAAGAAGGGGCCGTCATTGATCTTCACCGTCTCCCCCACCTCGAAGTTGACCTTCGGCCGTTCGGTGTCTTCAGACTCGCTGATCTTGGCCTTGATGTAGTCAATCTCGTCCTGGGGCGTCGGCGTGGGCCGGTCCCCCCCCACAAAGCCGATGATCCCCTGGGTGTCGCGGATGAAATACCACGGTTGCTCGATCACTCGGTTGTTCTCGTCCAACAACTTCATGTCGATGAACACGTACCCCGGGTAGAGCTTGCGCCGCGTGACGGTCTTCTTGCCGCTGCGCACTTCGGCCACCTTCTCTTCCGGCACCAACACCTCGCGAATATAGGCTGCCATCTCCTCGGTCTTGAGGCGCTTCTCGATGCTTTCCTTGACCTTGTGCTCCTGTCCGGAAAGGGTATGCAACACAAACCACTGACTGCGCATAGGAGCGTCCCTCGACAACGGTTTCCAGCCTATAGCTTGGGCAAAATGCCACGGACGAACTCCAGGATCACGAAGTCCGCCGCCACCGTCAGCAGGCCCAGCATGGCGATGCTAATCATGACCACTACGGTCGATCCTTTCAGTTCCGCAAGCGACGGCCAGGTGCATTTGCGCAGCTCCTCGCGCGTCTCGGCGACATAGCCGGACAACCTCAACAGGTGGCCTTTGCGCCAAAGGTAGAGAAAGACCCCACCAATGATGGCCGCCCAAACACCCAATTTGATGTACTCGTTATTCACGCTGCTTCCTGATGGCGGAGGGGGAGGGATTCGAACCCCCGAGGGCGATGAACCCTAACGGTTTTCAAGACCGCCGCATTCGACCACTCTGCCACCCCTCCGCTCGCAAGCGGCTCGGCTGGCAGGGCGGGAGGGACTCGAACCCCCAACCGACGGTTTTGGAGACCGCTACTCTGCCAATTGAGCTACCGCCCTAGCCTCTGCCGCGCTGCGTTCATGAATGCGTCGTCGCCTGTCCCACCGCACGAGCTGGCCCCACGGTCCGCTGCCGGCCGTCCGGGGTTGCCCCTGCGCGATTCAACTATTCTATGACTTCGGTCACTCGACCGGCGCCGATCGTCCGACCACCCTCACGGATGGCGAACCGCTGGCCGCGCTCCATCGCGATGGGCGCGATCACTTTGACCACCACCGACACGTTGTCCCCGGGCATCACCATTTCCACTCCCTGGGGCAACGTCACCGTCCCGGTCACATCCGTGGTGCGGAAGTAGAACTGCGGCCGGTAATTGGTGAAGAAGGGCGTGTGCCGACCGCCTTCTTCCTTCGAGAGGACGTACACCTCGGCCTTGTAGTGCGTGTGCGGCGTGATGCTGCCCGGCTTGGCCAACACCATCCCCCGCTCCACAGCCTCCTTTTTGACGCCCCGGAGCAAGACGCCCACGTTGTCGCCCGCGCTCGCCCTATCCAGCAACTTGCGGAACATCTCGATGTCCGTCGCCACCGTCTTCTGCGTCTCGTGCAAGCCCACGATCTCCACTTCCTGCATCCGATTGAGCTCGCCGCGCTCGACCCGGCCCGTCACCACCGTGCCCCGGCCCTCGATATTGAACACGTCCTCGATGCTCATCAGGAACGGCTTATCGACCTCCCGCGTCGGGAGCGGGATGAAATCGTCGATCGCCGCCAGCAACTGCTGAATCGACTCTTCACCGGTCGCGTCCCCGGCCAGCGCCGCCTTCGAGCTACCCCGCACGATCGGGATTTTCTCCCCCGGAAAACCGTACTTGCTCAGCAAATCCCGCAGCTCCATCTCCACCAACTCCAACAACTCCGGGTCGTCCACCAGATCGATCTTGTTCAGGTAGACCACGATCGCCGGCACCCCAACCTGCCTGGCCAGCAGAATGTGCTCGCGCGTCTGCGGCATCGGCCCCTCGGACGCATCCACCACCAAGATGGCCCCGTCCATCTGCGCGGCCCCCGTGATCATGTTCTTGATGTAATCCGCGTGCCCGGGACAGTCCACGTGCGCGTAATGACGCTTATCGCTCTGATACTCGGTGTGCGAAATGGCGATCGTCACCGTCTTACTCTCATCCCGCACGGTGCCACCCTTCGTGATCTCCGCGTAGCTCTTGACCGCTGCCAAGTTCCGCCGCGCCTGCACCTGCACGATCGCCGCCGTCAGTGTCGACTTTCCATGGTCAATATGTCCAATCGTGCCGATGTTGACGTGAGGTTTGGTCCTCTGAAACTGCTCTTTTGCCATTGCTATTCCTCAGGGTTGTTTAGGTTCTTCGCACTCAATACTCGCTGGAGCCCATGACCAGGTTTGAACTGGTGACCTCGTCCTTACCAAGGACGCGCTCTGCCGACTGAGCTACATGGGCAAAAGTCAATCCGCTTCATCATATCGCACGCCGCCGCAAAACGACAAAAAACCGATGCCCCGCGGCTTTCCCAATCACATCTGAGCTCTCAGGGCTAACGGCTCTACTCAGCTTTTTCCACAATACGAAGTCGAGACTATAGGAACCGCACCGACCGGTGTCAACGCCTTTTCCAACAAATCTTGCGCCCAACTCACGGCCGCAAAAACTCTGCCCCGACCCGGTCGGCCAACCTCAGCCCCCTTGCGGTCAACCGAAACGTCCCCGACCCCACCACCCCCAACCCCTCGTCCGCCAAACGGCGCAACTCTCCCAACCACTCCCGCCGTAAGTCATAGCCCGTCGCCCGCGTAAACTCCTCGTACCCCCACCCCTGGTTCATCCGCAACCCGAACGCGGCAATCTCACCCGCGCGAGCCAAAGGGGGGAGTGTCTCGCTCGACTCGATCGCCGGTCGCCCTTGCTCGATCAGCTCGCAATACCGGGTTGTATCGGCCCAATTCCGCGTCCGCACACCGCGCACATAGCCCGTTGCACTTGGCCCAAGACCATAGAAACCTCCTCCACGCCAGTAGTTTATGTTGTGCCAACACGCCCAATCAGGCACCCCACTCGCGCTCCCGGGTCGTCGCCGGGCGAAGTTGGCGATTTCATACTGCTCGAGTCCGCGATCGGCCGCGGCACGCACCAGTTCCTCGAACATCTCGCAAGCCAGGTCTTCGTCAACGGCCAGGGCGCCGGCCTCGAGTTGGGCGAACAAAGGCGTGTCTTCTTCGTAAGTCACTTCGTAGCACGACAAGTGTTCAGGCTCCAGGGCCAGCGCCTCGGCCAGGGTCCTGCGCCACATCGCTAAAGTCTGACCCGGAATTGCAAACATCAGGTCCACGCCCACATTGTCGAACCCGACCCGCCTCAGGCAGTCGTACGCCCGGAACACTTCCTCCCGGCGATGGACCCGCCCCAACCGCTCGAGCAACTCGTCCTCCAGCGACTGGATCCCCAAGGAGATCCGATTGACCCCCCGCCCCCGCCAGAGCTCGGCCTTCTTTGCCGAGACAGTGCCCGGATTGCACTCGATCGTCCATTCCTCGGGTGCCCGCCAACCCGTTCGGTCCATCGCCGAGAACAGTTGCTCCCATTGCCCCACACTCAAGAGCGACGGCGTGCCACCCCCGAAGTAGACCGTGAGCGGCTGCAAATCCCCAGCCAGCCTCCCTAACTCGCAACTCACCGCGCGGATATACCGGTCCTGAACCGCCGCGCTGGCAGGAGCCGAGTAGAAAGCGCAGTACTCACACTTGCGCGCGCAAAACGGCACGTGGACATACAAATGCTGGATCGGCTCAGCCGGCTCCGAGCGCATCGCGAGAGCCTAGCCCTGGCGCGCGTCCGTGCCAAGCTTGCCCCCACCCGAGAAATGGTGCTTTCCAAGTCGACCCAACACGGTATGATGCCGCTGTGCCCGACCAACCGACCCAGACCCAGCGGATTGTGCCCGAGTCCATGTCGCGCCCCGGGCGTTCGGGGCCGAAGCTCTCCCCGTACGCCCAGAAAGCCGAGCCACCGCTTTGGTGGGCGTTCATAGCGTGCTACGCCCTGGCTTCGCTGGCGGTCCTTGTTGACTGGCAGCCTTGGCGCCCCCAAGCAGGCTGGCGTTGGACCGAAGGCCTGCTCTTCGTCTTCGCCGCTTTGGCCATTCTCAGCTCCTTAAGCCACCGGCTCCCGCTGCAGAACATCATCGCCTGCGCCCTGGTGATCGGGGCCCTGGTGTCGGCGGTGCTGATGATCGCGCATCGGAAGCCCTTTCCCTTTGGCGTCTTCGGGCCACAAAGCGTCAGCGAGTACCGGTATGACGCCGGCTTCGTCCTGGGCCGCTTGTTGCCCTGGCACCTGCCCTTCCTCTGGGTGGCCTTGGCGGTGAGCGCACGGGGCTTGGCGCGACTGATCCTGCGCCCCTGGAGGCGCGAGGCGTATTACGGCTACTGGTTACTGGGCGTCGCCGCCTTGCTGGTGGTGATCACCGATCTGTGCCTGGAACCGTACGCCGTCGCCAAGGAATGGTGGCTGTGGTCGCGGGGCGAGCTCTTCGGGGTGCCTTGGACCAACCCGGTGGCTTGGTTCAGTATCGCCGCGCTGGTGCTCGCCTTCGCCAGCTCCTGGTTGATCAGCAAGCGGCCAAGCTCGGTCGTTCCCGATCTCAAGCCACTCTGGGTCTGGGCCTTGTTGAACCTCTACTTCGCGACCGGCGCGATTCGCAGGTCCTGGGCCGCGGCCGACCCGAGCGAGGCGCGCCTCGAGGTGTGGTGGCCCGTGGGGTTGGCCTTGGCCCTCACTGCCGTGGCCGCGGGGTTCGCGTGGTATGGCCGACGGTTTGCCCAGCAAGCCCTCATGCCGCCGGCCGCCGCGCCAGTCTCAGCCGAGTGACGCGGAGCCCGTCCAATTCCTCGACCCGCAGCTCGTAGGGGCCCAGCGGGAGCGTGTCGCCCACTTTGGGAAACCCGCCGAGACGATGGGTGACCAGCCCATTGGTTGTGGTAATCCCTTCCTCGCGCACCGGCTCGCCTACCAGATCGGACAACTCGTGCAGCGGCAGAGCCCCGTCCAGTTCCCACGCTTGTTCCCCCGCCTTCCGCACCAGCGGTTTCTCCTGATCGAACTCGTCCTGGATCTGGCCCACGAGTTCCTCGAGGATATTCTCGAGCGTGACCATGCCCACCGTGCTGCCGTACTCGTCCACCACAATCGCAAAATGCAGCTTGCGCTCCAGAAAGAGCTGCAGGAGCCGCTCCAACCGTGCGGTCTCCGGCACATAGATCAACTTGCGGCTCACCGAGAGCAAGTCCGCGCCAAGCCCCCCGCGGGCGCGCATGGCGAACAAGTCCTTGATGTGAACGACGCCCAAGGTGCGATCGAGATCCCCCCCGTCGCACAACGGAAAGCGGGAGAAGCGGCTCTTCTCGGCCAACTCGAGGCACTCGGCCATGCTGGCTTGCGCATCCAAAACCGTGATCTCGCGCCGCGGCCGCATCACCTCCCGCACAATCCGCTCGTGGAGGTCAAAGGCGTTGAGCACAATCGTGCGGCCGAGCGAGCTTGCCCCCGTCTCCCGCGCTGAGGCCGCCAGAAACAACCGCAACTCCTCCGCCGAGTGCGCCGCTTCGCTTTCGCTCGCCGCCGGCAGCCCCACCGCCCCCAGCATCCACAGCGATGCGTGGTTTACCCCGTAGATAAACGGGTACGACAAACGATGGAACCACTCCAGCGGCCCCGACGCGAACAGGGCCACCGGCAGCGGTTTTTGAATCGCCAACCATTTGGGCGCTTGTTCGCCCGCGGTGATATGCAAGAAGGTGATCGCGGTAAAACCCACGATCACCGCGATGGTCTCGCGCGCATGCGCCGCCTCCGGCCCCGCCAATCCCACCCAAGGCCACACCGGCCCCAACAAGGCGCTGAACACCGGCTCACCCACCCAGCCCAACGCCAAACTGGCCAAGGTAATCCCCAACTGGCACGCGCTGAGCGATGCGTCCAAGTTGCGGATCACCCGGCGCGTGATGCGCGCCCGCGTCTGCCCCTTGGCAACGAGTCCATCCAGTTGCGTGTCCCGCACCTTCACCAGCGCAAACTCCGCCGCCACAAAAAACCCGTTCAGAAACACCAACACCAGGACCACGCACAACTTCAGGCCCACCTCCATGATCAGGTCCCAGTTCATGTCACAAACGCACTTCGCCGAACACAAAACGTAGGATGTCCTCGAGCGTCACAATCCCCACCTCGCGCTGCCGCCGGTCCAACACGATCGCCAACCGCTGCCCCGCCCGCTGCATCCGCTGCAGCGCCACCTCCAGACGCAGCGACTCGTCCAAGAACAACGCCGGCTGGAGATAGTCCTTCGCCGTCGCGCTCGGTTCCGGTTGCGCCCGGTATAGCGAGGTGCGCAGACTCACCAAACCAATGCTGCGCCCGCCCGGACTCTCCCGCACCGGCAACCGTGTCAGGCCCGTCGACCGGCACAACCGAAACACCTCGGCGATCGGCGCCGTGGCGGCGACGGACACCACCTGCGCCGCCGGCACTGTGATCCTCCCCACGGTCACCACCTGCAAATCCAATACCCGGTTGACCATCCGCCGCTCCTCCGAGCTGAGGGCGTGCTCCGATTCCTGCATCACCAGCCGCAACTCGTCACGGTTCCCAAACAATCGACCCGTAAACCGCCTCCCCCCGCTCCACCGCAGCAACAACGCCGAGAATCCCGCCACCAACGACACCGCCGGCGACAAGGCCACGTGGATCAACCGAAACGGCCGCGCCACCCGCAGACAAAGCCGGTTCGGGTACTGCCGGAAGAGCATCTTAGGCAGCAAATCCCCCAGCGCATAGAAGAGGAACACTCCCAGGGCCAGCGCCGGCAACAGCAAAGCCGGCCGAGCCCCCAGCCAACCGTAGAACACGTAGACCAGCAGCCCCACCACCACCGAACTGGCCAGCGTGTTCCCCACCAGGATCGTCCACAGAAACGGCTCGGGGTGATCCAGCAGCCATTGCAGCGTCCGCGCCGACGGGTGCCCGGCACGGGCGCGTTGTCGAATCCGCAGCGGGCTCAGCGCCAAGGCCCCCGCCTCCATGCCCGCAAACAGGAACGCGAGCCCCCAGCACAGCAGCAGCACCACCCCAAGACCCAGCGCGGCGCTCATCCTGACGACCTCCCAGGTTTCACCAACTCCACCACCAACTCCCGCACCCGCCGTTCATCGGCCTGCGTCGCCGTCAACCGCACCCCGCCCACCACCACCGCATGGCCCTGCAACGGCACCACCCCCGCCTGCGCCACCATGAGGCCGCCCATCGTGTCCACCTCCGCCACCTCGAGTAGGTCGCGGTACTCGCGCCGGAAATCCTCCACCCGCATCGTCCCGCTCACCCGCCATCGCCCCGGCCCCAACCGCTCCATGACAAACCCCTCCGCTTCACCTTCGCTGCGGATCCGCCCCACCATCGACTCTAGAATGTCCTCGGTCGTCACCAGGCCAGCGGTCGTGCCGTATTCATCCAGCACGATGGCCAGCCCTCGCTGCTGGCGCTGCAGACTCTTGAGCAACTGCAGCAAGTTGATGCTCTCCGGCACAAACGATGGAAACTCGATCGCCTCTGCCAGATCCCCCTCCGGCTCCAATAACAGCCGCCGCGTGTTCAGGACCCCCACAATCGTGTCCGGCGACTCGTCGTAGAGCGGTAGCCGACGGTGCTTGTGCCGGCGCGCCGCGGCCACCATCTCCGCCACCGACAAGTCGTCCGAGAGGCACACCATCTGCGCCCGCGGCCGCATCACGTCCCGCGCCGTCCGCCGGTCCAGATTGATGATCTGCAGTATGATCTCCTTCTCCGCCTCCGCCAACGTCCCCTGCTGGTATGCCAACTCGAGCAGCTCCGCGTAGTCCTCTTCCGTCGTCCCCGCCGCCGGTTTGATCGAAGTGGACACCCAGCGCGCCAACAACCACTGGTTGAGCCGCTGCGCCACCCGCCGCACCGGCCGACTGGCCGCCTGCAGCATCGTCATCAACCGCGCCACGCGCAACGCCCAGAACTCCGGCGCCCGCACCGCCAGCGTCTTCGGGATCACTTCCCCGCCCATCAAAATCATCAAGAACACTCCAGGCAGAATCAAATGAAACGGCCCCCCCTCACGCAACCCAAGCCCTAAACCCAACGCCACCAAACCCGCATTCGCAAACGTATTCCCCAGCACAATCGTCGCCAACAAATCGTGCGGCGTGCCCAACAAGCGCGTCACCGCACCGCCCCGCACCGGATCGCGCTCGGCCAAGTGGCGCGTCTGCCACTTGCTCAGCGTAAAGAGGGACGTCTCCGCCACTGCAAAGAAGAAACTCGCCCCGGCACACACCGCGAAGATCAAGCTGGCGAGCAACGGTGTAAGCCACATGGCGCGCCCACCATAGTCCAGCGGCGGACCCGTGGCAAAATCCTTTTGCGCCCCGGCCCCTCCAGTGTTATGGACAGCCCCTCTGGTATGACACCATGGCCTCATCTCGCCGGCGCCGCGGTCCTCCTGGCCGCTCTCTCGACGGCCACCTCTGCGGCACCGCCCACCCTCGAGCTCACCCTCGCCCACACGCCCGACGGTCTGGCCCTGGACTGGCCCAACCAAGGCCCCGGCGTCGCCTACTCGGTCCAAACGCGCTCGGAATGGGGCGCCGACCTCTGGCTGTTGCCCACCGCCCCGGTTCCATGGCCCCTCCCCGCACCGCCCTGGCTGGTCCCCACACCGCTCGCCCGCCAGCAGTTCTTCCGTGTCTTGGCCGTCCCCGCGGCCGAGCGGGGGAAACTCTTGCGGAGCGAATTCAAGCGCACGCTCTCCGCCCTCGAAATCAACTTCCTGCTCCAACTCCTCGAGGTGCCCCTCACCGTCCCCGGAGGCGTTCGCCTCTACCAACTCGTTTACGAGACCGTGGACCCTTGGGGGGCGCGCAGCCAGGCCTCCGCCGGGCTCATCCTGCCGGAGAACCCGACCCGGCCCTTGCCCCTCCTGAGCTATCAACACGGCACCCTCGTCCGCAAAACCGACGCCCCCTCGACCTTCACCGGCACCGAGTTCTACCTCGGCGTCGTCATGGCCGCCACCGGCTATGCCGCCGTGCTGCCAGATCTGCTGGGGCTGGGCGAGTCCCCGGGCCTTCACCCCTACCACCATGCCCGTTCTACTGCCACCGCCAGCGTGGACGCGTTACGCGCGGCTCGGACCCAGTGCGCCCGGATGGCCTGTGCCTTGAGTAGTCAGCTTTTCCTCGTCGGCTACTCGCACGGCGGACACTCGACCTTGGCTCTCCAACGCGAACTCGAGACCTACCACTCCGACGAGTTCGCCGTCACCGCGGCCGCCCCCATGGCCGGCGCCTACGACTTGTCCGGGGTGACCGCGGAGGACCTGCTCTCCGGCCGACCGGTACCCAACCCCTACTACTCGGCCTACTTGCTGGCGGCCTACCAGGCGGTCTACGGCTTCGCGCCCTCTTGGGCCGCCATCCTGAGCCCGCCCTACGACACCCAAGTGCCGCCCCTCTTCAACGGCCAAACCAGCGGAGGCCAAATCAACGCCGCCCTGCCTGCCGCCGTGACACAGGCCCTCGCCCCGGCCTTCCTCGAAGCCTTCCGCAACCAGCCCAACCATCCGTTGCGCGCTGCGTTGCGCGACAACGACCTGTACTCCTGGACCCCGCGAGCGCCCGTGCGCCTCTACCATTGCCGAGGCGATCAAGATGTGCCCTTCGCCAACTCACAGGTGGCGCAAGCCGGTTTCGCCGCTCGAGGCGTAACGGTTCCACTCCTCGACCTCGATCCCACCGCCGATCACGGGGCCTGTTTCCTGCCCAGCATCTTGGACGCGCGCGCCTGGTTCGACTCCATGCGCGATTAACTCGTCCAGTTCAGCACCATGCCGCGCCGGAGGTACGTCGGCGTGTCCAAATCCTCCCCGCGGCGAAGGGTCGGCTCGCTCTTCTCGAAACGCCCCTTCGGAACCACTTCCAGCGGCAACAACCCCTGGCGTAACCGGGCCGCGGCCTTCCGCCGCCGCCGCCCGCCACCCTCTTGTTGCAGGTACAACTCCCGTACCCGCTCGGGCGGCAACTCCGGCGCGGACGGCAGGTAACGCGAGGCCGACCGGTCGCCCACCGTCGCCCCGTGGGTGCCCGCTGGTTCCTCGGGCGAGACCGGAAACTCGGCTGTGGGCAAATGCGATGCCACCTCGACCGGCTCGGCGCTGCCCTCCTCACCCGGAGCCGCCCGTGCCCGCCGGGTTGCCACCAGCGTCACCGCCAAGCGACCGTTGAAGTCGGGATCGACTGCCGCTCCCAAAACGACGCGCGCATTCTCGCAGAGCCGCTCGATCTGCTGCATGAATTGATGCACGTCCTTCAGCGTCAAGTCCAGCCCACCCACCAGACTAATCAACACCGCCTCCGCATCGCCCAACACCCGTCCTTGGTCTAACAACGGGCTCGCCAATAAATGATCGAGCACCTGCCGCAACCGATTCTCGCCACTGCCCTCGGCGGTCGCGAAACAGCTCTCGGCCTGCCGCCCGCGCACCACCGAGCACAGGTCTGCGAAGTCCACCTTCAACAACCCGTCGCGAGTCGCCAAACGCCACAGTCCCCGTACCCCTTCGGTCAACAGGCCGTTGCCAATCCGCAGCGCCTCGACCAAGGTCGTGTGTTCGTCCAATAACGCCGCCAGCTTCTGATTGGGCAGGCAAACCACCGCGTCCGCCGCGGTCTTGAGCTGACGCAAGGCCACCTGCGCTTGCTGCTGCCGCCGCGCCCCCTCAAACTCGAAGGGCAAGGTCACTAAACCCATAACCAACGCGCCGCTCTCCCGCGCCACCCGCGCCAGAACCGGCGCCACCCCAGACCCTGTGCCTCCCCCAGGCCGGCCACGGATCATCAGTAGGTCGCACCCTGCCGCCACCTGGCTCAACCGCCCCACCTCCGCCTCCGCAGCCGCGCGGCCGATGCCCGGGTCGCCGCCCGCCCCCAAGCCGCGCGTGAGCCCCTCGCCCAATAACACCTGCTCCTCGAAGCCCGCCTGCCCCAAGGCCCGAGCGTCGGTGTGGAGCACGGCCAATCGCACGTCCCGCAAGCCCGCCGCTTGCATCTGGGTCAGCGCCTGGAGCCCAGCGCCCCCGATTCCTACGACCTTGAACCTCGGCACCCGCGGGCGTGCGGCGGCTTCGACCGGCTGATAGGTTTCGACAGGCATGGGTAAGTCCTGGGTTGTGCGGTTCAGTGCCGCTGGAACATCCGGCTGATCCCCTCCCGCACCCGCGCCGACCAAGGCGCCTGCGGTTTCCGGCGGTCTTCTTGGAACGATCCAAACTTCACAAGGCCAATCGCGGTGGCGAACTCCGGTTGGTCCAGCGTCGCCAGCAACCCGCTAATCGTGCGCGTGCGCCCTAACACCACCGGCAACCCGAACACCCGCTGCGCCAAACGCGCCATCTCCGGAACCCGCGCCCCGCCTCCGCTCAGGAACACGCCCGCCCGCAAATAATCCAACAACCCCGTGGGCTCGAGTTCCTCACTGATAATCTCGAAGATCTCCTCGAGCCGCACCGACATGATCCGCCGCAGGTGCTCGAGGTTCACTAACCGCTCCGGCAAGCTCAGGTCGCGGCTCAACGGGACGGCTTGGCCCCGCGCGACCCCGTCCGCCACCGCCGCCCCGTGCTCCAGCTTCATCGCCTCCGCCCGGGTCATCGTCAACTTCAACCCGTAAGCCAGATCGTTCGTCACGTGGTCGCCCCCCACCGCCAATACCCCCGTGTGCTTGATGATCCCGTTGGCATAGACCACATACTCCGTCGTCCCGGCCCCCACATCGATCACCAGCGCCCCCAGTTCCTTCTCCTCCGCCGTCAAGACCGCCAACGACGAGGCGATGCCATTGAAGACAATGTCATTGACCTCCAACTGCAGCTCCTTCACCACCCGAATCGCGTTCTGCAACCGATGCGTCGCCCCATGCACCACGTGCACATCCACCTCCAAATGCACCCCCAGCATCCCCACCGGATTCACCACCCCAGCCTGCCCGTCCACCGTGTAGTGCTGGCGCACCACATGCATCACGTGGTGGTCCGCCGCCAAGTTGATCGCCTTGGCGTTCCGCACCACGTCCTCCACGTCCTCGACCGTGATGTCCCGGTCCGGCGATGCAATGTTGTGGCGTCCCCGGTTGTTGAAACCGCACAAGTGCGCCCCGGTCACGCCCAGATAGACATTGCGGATCTCGACGTCCGCCATCGCCTCCGCCTCTGCCACCGCGTTCCGGATGTCCTCCGCCGCGTTCGCCGCATCCACAATCTCGCCTTTGCGCACCCCCCGCGAGCGGGCTTGGCCGACGCCAATCAGGTTGAGTGTGCCATCCGCATTCAGCACGCCCACCGCCGCGCAGACCTTACTGGTGCCAATCTCAAGACCAACGACGATGTCGGGGTGAGAGCTAAACATTCTTCTTAGGCCCCTTGAGGGGCGGGTTGGGCCGCGGCCGGGCCTCCGGCGCCTCCGGCGCCTCAGCCCAAACCACGGGACAGTTGTTGGTGAGCGACAAGTCCAGCGCCGCCACACGCTTGGCCCGCTGCGCGCCCGCCGCTTGGATCAGACGCCAACGTCCCAGTTGCCGCTGCAGATGCGTCCGGGCAAACGTCACGTGGGTCCCGTCGCTAGTCCACACCTCCAAAACCTCCGGCAGGGTAAGATCCACCAACTTCAGCTCGGTCAGCCCAGCCATGGGCGAACGCCCAAACTCCACCAGCAGGTCCAACGCCGCCCGCACCTCCGGCAGGTCCAACCGGTGCCCCACTCGCAACTGGGCCGGACTCAACCCGCGGACCACCGGCAACTCGGCCAGGCTAGCCTCCCGACCCTGGCCCGCCGGATCCGCCGTCCATGCCGGCATGACCACCCCGCCCGCATCCAAATAGTACACCGCCGCAGCCACACGCCCCGCCGCGTCCGCCGCCCAGCCCTGCACCTGCGCCACCGGCTCCCGCTCCGTCACCCGCAGCCGCAGCAATCCCGGCAACACCCGCTCCACCGAGGCCGACTCGATCTGCGGCACCAACTCCAAATCCCGCTTGAGCCGAGCCAAATCGATCGTCAGCAAATTGTCCCCCCGCCGAATCCCCGCCCAGCGCTGCACCAACTCCGGGTTCAGCCAGCGCCCGTCGGCCTGCACCTCGACCGTCTCCAACGCAAAGAGCGCGTTGTCGGTAATCACCTCCCGCCGCAACCACTCCCATCCCCGAGCTCCGCAGTACACCGCCACCGTCACCCCCACAGTCACCGCCAACGCCCAACCCACACTCCGCCACCGAGCCCGCGCTGTCGCGCGTGCCCGCGATTTCACCTCGAGCACCGAGGCCCGGTCCAATCGTCGATTCTTAGCTTTGCCCCTGGCGAACATGCCTTGCTTGGGGTCAGCCCGGCCCCCCCCCCGCTCTCGCTCCAACCGCGCGGCGGAGCGCCAAATCCACCATCCGTTGGCACAACGCCGCAAAACTCAGCCCCGCCGCCGCGGCCGCCTTGGGCAACAGACTCAGCTCGGTCATGCCCCGGCAAGGTGTTCACCTCGAGCACCGCGGGCACCCCATCGCCACGCACCATCACGTCCACCCGCGCATAGTCCCGCCCGCCCACCGCGCGAAATGCCCCCAGGGCAGCCGCCTGAACGCGCTGCGCGGTCGCCGCGTCGAACCGTGCCGGTAGGTAATAGTCCGTCGCCCCTGCCGTGTACTTGTTCTGGTAGTCCAAGACTCCCACCCGCGGTTGCACCTCCACTACCGGCAACGCTTCATCCTCGAGGATCCCCACCGTCGCCTCCCGGCCCACCACGCGTTCCTCCATCAACACCTCCGCATCGTATCGCCGAGCCCCCGCCAGCGCCGCCGCCAATCCGTCCGCTTCCTCCACAAACTGCAACCCAAGGCTCGACCCCTGCCGCACCGGCTTCAACACGACCGGCGGTCCCCAACCCGCCGGCCAACCGGCTTGCCCACCCCCAAGCACCGCGTAGCGCGGCGTCGGCACCCCAGCCGCCACACACCGTTGCTTGGTCAGCACCTTGTCAAACGCCACCCGACTCGCCTCCGCATCGCACCCGGTGTACGGCACCCCCAAAACGTCCAACCGCCGCTGGACCGTCCCGTCTTCGCCATAGGTGCCGTGCAGCGCCAAAAAGACGACCTCTGTCCCCGTCGCTAGTTCCCACCTGTCCTCCCGCGGATCCAACTCCTCGACCGTGTGCCCCAAGGAACGTAGCGCCCGAACCACCGCCACCCCAGACCGCAACGAGACTTCCCGCTCGGCCGAAGGCCCACCCAACATGACCGTGATATGCCGGCCGCTTCCCATCTGCTTCACCCCACACCCCTTCCCCTTCCACCCGCTCGCGCACAACCACGCGCCGGGAGGTCCTCGCCAATGACCTCCACCTCGCTCTCCAACTCGATCCCGCGCGCCTCGCGCACCCGCGCGCGCACCGTCTCCACCAGCGCCAACACGTCCGCTGCCGTCGCCAAGCCCTCGGTCACCACGAAGTTGCCGTGAACCTCGGACACTCGAGCTCCCCCAACGCGCACGCCCTTTAAACCCAACTCCTCAATCAACCGCCCCGCCGCAACGGCCGCCGGGTTCTTGAACATGCACCCCGCGCTCGGCTGCTGCGGCTGCGTCGCCCAGCGCCGTCGGCTGTACCCCTCCATCCGCGCCCGAATCGTCTCCGGCGCCTCCCGACACCCTCGCAGCACCGCGCTCAGCGCCACGTGGGTCCGGAAAAAGGCGCAGCTCCGATACTGCGCTCCCAACGACTCCGCCGGGTGCTCTTGAAGGTTCCCCTCCGCATCCAGACAACGCACGCGCTCCACCACGTCGAATAGCGACCTGCCCATCGCACCTGCGTTCATCCGCAACGCCCCTCCCACACTCCCAGGAATGCCCTCCAGAAACTCCAGCCCCCCCACCCCGTGACGCCGCGCCTCGACCGCTACCCGCTTCAGCCGCACCCCCGCCCCGCATTCCAAGCGTTCACCAGCCACCGCAATCTGACCGAACGTCGGGTGCGCCAGGCACACCACCACCCCGCGCACACCCCCGTCTCGCACCACCACATTCGAGCCGCGCCCCAACACCCACCAGGGAATCGCTTTCGCCCGGCAAACCCGCACCAGCGCCGCCAACTCAGCCTCCGACACCGGCTCAACATACCAGTCCGCCGGCCCGCCCACCCGCAACGTCGTCCGCTGCGCCAGCGGTTCGCCCCGCCGCCACACCGTCCCATCGGACACCGCCGCCCGCAGCGCCGCCTCCCACTCCGCCGCCCGCGCAGGCTCCCCAGCCTCCGACGCAACCCGTGCCTGCTCTTCCGCTTCGGTCCTCATGAGCTGAACCCAGTCATCCCTGACCCCACCCACGACATTCCCGCGGCAGACCCGCCAGCGCGCTCCCCGGCCTCGACCCGCCGGACTGCGCTTCCGCGACGCCCACCGCCTCCCCACCGAACGGAACGCCTTCGCCCGCGGCGCGTTGCAGCAAGCTCAGCCCGGGAACCGCCGGTCGACAGTTCGTCACCCCGCCGCTCACCGCCTCTGCAATCCGGTTCGCCGCGCCGGGAAAATGCCAGTCCGCCATCGCCACGCTCATCCGCTCCCGCGCGACTTCATCGTGCAGCAACCGCCGCACCTCGCCCACCACCGCCGCCCCAGTCAGGCCTCGTTGCACCAGCATCCGCGCTGCCCCCAACTCGGCAAACGCCCGCGCGTTGTGATACTGATGGTTGTCCGCCGCGGCCGGATAGGGAATGAGGATCGCGGGCAACCGGACTGCGGCTAACTCCGCCAGCGAGGATGCTCCCGCCCGGCAGACCGCAACCGTGGCCGCTCCCAAGGCCAGTTCCATCTCGGTCAAGAACGGCCGGACCACCGCGGATCGGCCGAGCCGTCGATAAGCCTCGCGCACCCGCTCCACGTCAGCCGCTCCGGTGAGATGGATGAACTGGAGCTGGGGCTCGAACCGAGTCAGTTCCGACAGGGCCTGAACCGCCAGTTCGTTCAGGGCACTCGCCCCCTGACTGCCCCCCGTGACCAGCAACACCGGCCGGTCCGGCGCCAGTCCCAGCGCCATGCGGCAGGGCGCCGGGTCCAGCGCCTCGATCTGACACCGCACCGGCATCCCGGTCTGGCACACCCGCGTGTGCCACAACCGTCCCGCCGCCTCGGGAAAGTAGACAAACGCCTCGTCCACTCCATGCGCCAGCCAACGATTCGCACGGCCAGGAACCGAGTTCGCCTCGTGCAGGTAGGTCCGCGCCCCTGCCGCCTTGCCGGCCAGGATCGGCCCCGCACTGGTGAACCCCCCAAAAGCCAACACCGCCTCGACCGGCCGCGCCCGAAACTCCGCACACATGCACCAGTACGACCGATACAACCCCGCCAGGAACTCACGCCAACGCCCGATTTGGTAACCCACCGCAGGCAAGGTCACCGCCACCATGCCCGGCACCGTGCTGGCCGCCTGCCGATCGACCGGCTTGGCCGAGATCAGCAGCCGGACCTCGACGCCGCGCTCGAGCAGCGTTTCGCCGACGGCTAGTCCCGGAAAGAAGTGCCCCCCAGTGCCCCCACAGGCAATCGCCACGCGCGGCGCTGTGCGGCGGCTTCCCATCATGCCAGGCGCGTCACCGACAACGGCGGCAACCGGACCGTGGGCGGCTCGACCATCGGGGCTTCCTGCGCCCTTCGACCGATGCTCACCAGCACGCCACTACACGCCAACATCATCGTCAAATTCGAGCCGCCGTAGCTGATGAAGGGCAACGCTAAACCCTTGTTCGGCAAAAAGCCCGTCACCACCCCCATGTTGATGAAGGCCTGCAACGTCACCAGAAACGTCAGCCCAGTCCCCAACAACAACCCAAACGAGTCCGGCGCCCGCCATGCCATCGTCAGCCCGCACACGAAAAACACCAAGAACCCCAGCCACACCCCTAACGCACCCACCAGCCCGAATTCCTCGCCCACGATGGCGTAAATGAAATCGGTCCGGTGCTCCGGCACGTACGCCTTGCGCGTGCTCTGATTCAGTCCCACCCCCGTCACCGCCCCCAACGCCATCGCCGTCCGCCCCGAGTAAACCTGGTAGCCAATCCCCGCTTTGGTCTCCTCCAGGTGCAGCCAACTGTAGATCCGCCCGCTCCGCATCGGGTCGATCGCCAACATCGCCCCCACCCCCAACACCCCCACCGCCGCCGGCGGTAACACGTACTCCCAGCGGACCCCCGCCACCACCAAGATCACCCCGCTCACCGCCGCCAACAACAGCCCCGTGCCCCAGTCCGGCTCGGCAAAAATCAACCCCCCCCCCCCCCCCCCCCCCCCCCCCCCGAGCCCCACCCCCC
>Ga0194111_10000442_pt1 | contig 50779 bp, 39 predicted proteins | sample TA2KigC300mmetaG_FD_146194 | JGI IMG/M metagenome (GOLD analysis project Ga0194111, IMG submission 146194) | Freshwater microbial communities from Lake Tanganyika, Tanzania - TA2015033 Kigoma Deep Cast 300m | ecosystem: Environmental > Aquatic > Freshwater > Lake | place: Tanzania: Lake...
CGGCGCCAATATTCAAACCGTTGAGAAAAACTTCTTTGAAACTCTCGGGAAGTCTGGCGCCACTGGATTGATTGAGCTGTTTGCCTGCAACGATGAACCCGCGAAGGCCATTACCTATGATGGAGAGAAACATTATCGTAAATTCCTTGCCCTGGGTCGGTATTTGACCCTGCTGGGCGAGATCTCCCTCAAGAGAGGGATTTACCAGAGCAACAAGGAAAAGCACAGCATTTGTCCGCTTGAACAAAAGCTGAGATTTATAAACGACTATGTCAGCTTCGCCGCTGCTGAATACATCTGTTACAGCATCGCTTCCATGACTCTTATGGAATTGGTCAGGCACTGCGAGAAATGGACACTGATGAAGCCTTCTGAAGGGACGGTCAAAAGGGTCCTGGATTATGTCGGCCAATTCCTCGAAGCAAGTGATTTTCTGGATAGTGTCCGATCTAAACAAACGGTCCCCGAAAAGGCCGTGACCTTGGCCATGAGTATGGACTCGACTTCCATTCTCATCAAACACGAGGGATGGCAACATGCTGTCGCCGCGACAATCAGTACCTACAATGCCCAAGGCGATCGGCTGGATACCGTCTATATTGGGCGTATGCCTGAGAAAGGAAAAACCCAGGCCAAGCGCCTCCTTGAAAAGGAAGTCGAAGACATGATGGCCAAACACGACTTCAAACACATTGTTTGCATCGCAGACGGAGCCCGGGAGTTGTGGCAATACTTCCGAAGGAAATACCCCAACACGACTCATGTGGTTGATTTCTTTCACGTCTGTGAGCATCTTTCAAAGCTGTCTCAATTGTTCTTTCAGGACCCATTAGAGGCAAAGGTCTGGTACAAGAAATATCGAACGATGTTGAAGGAAGATCCCGATGGCGCCTCCAAGCTGATTCGGGCCGCACGATACAGGCGGAGCCTAACCAAAAGGAATCCTGAAATTGAGACAGAAATCAAGTACCTTCAGCACAACAGAAAGAGAATGAATTATTTCCAATTACGGCAGAACAACCTCCCTATAGGAAGTGGGGTAGTAGAAGCTGCCTGTAAGAACCTTATTGGCGCTCGAATGAAGAAATCAGGCATGCGATGGACTCTTGAGGGTGGACAAACTGTCCTTACCCTTCGATCTTTAATCTTGAGCAATCGCTGGGAGGAATTCTGGACCTATTTCATAGGCCGTCATTTTCCCCAGATCCAAACGTAATATCAGGCGTGCACCCGTTCCTTAGGTAATAATAATGGGCTGAGATATCACTATATAAAACGGCATAATATTTGACAAAATAAATTTAATAATGCATACTACCTCTATTACAAAAAGAAACTTTGTGATGGAGGTGGTTATGCTGATAAAACCTCAAGATACAAAGTCGAAGCATCTTAGGAGATTGAAAAAGCTGCTTGCTCACTGCGAACAGGAAAATAATCTTCGGGTTTGGAAGCGTGCCAAGAGCATTCTCTTGTATCTGAAAGATAAGAAGCCTGATGAAATTTCTGATCTTCTGGATGTTGGGCTTAAGAGCGTTTATCGCTGGGTACATTGGTATGATCAAGAGGATGTGGAGGGATTGCTTGAAGGAGATCACACGGGGAGACCTCCCCTTCTGACAGAGGGGCAACTGGCCAGGCTGGAGGATATTCTTGATAGTGGCCCCGTGGCTTACGGTCTCACGACGGGGATTTGGAGTTGTCCAACGGTTCAACATGTCATTGAGGAGGAGTTTGGGATTCACTATCACCATGACCATGTGCGAAAGATTCTCCATCAGATGGGGTTTTCTGTCCAGCGTCCGGCGAAGAAGTTAGCCTTAGCGAAGCCAGAGTTACAACAAAAATGTGTGTGATGGGGGACGTAGTTTACTTTTATCACTTCATATTCTCCATCTCTATTTTTCGAATCGCATTGGCAATGGCTGAGGTACAAACCCCCAAATGACGCGCTATCTCGTATTATTTGTAAAGTTATATTTTTAAACTACGTTCCATATTCTATAATCAGCTAATACCCCTCCCGTCATTCTGGCGAAAGACGGAATCAAGTGTTTTTAGGCAGTTACATCTTCTCTAGATTCTGGATCAAGTCTGGAATGGCGAAAGAGATGTAGCATTACTTCCAAAAATGAAAACAACCAAACTATTTTCATCTTTCGTTGTGCCCGGCACCGGGCATGGTGGTTAGTTCCCTTAACTTGATTGTATAGGAATTTCCTTTTTTAACTTTAGGTGCTTTCGTTCACTTTAGGCGCTAAGCATAAAATGGTCAATGGTCAATTATCAATGTTCAATGATCATTGTTAATTGCTAATTGCTAATTGATCACTGGAAACCCGCTCCCTATTTAAACCCCTGGACTCCTGGAACCCTGTCTTCTATGGGGTGGATACGAAAGCCCGGTAGGCTTTGTAGGCTTCGAAGATATCCGCTTTGGAGGTTACCTCAAATGGTGAGTGCATGGAGAGCACGGGCACGCCGCAGTCGATGATATCCATGCCGTAAATGGCCAGGTACTTGGCCACGGTGCCTCCCCCTCCTTCATCTACTTTGCCAATTTCGGTCATCTGCCAGGCCACGTTGTGGGCGTTGAAGATGCGCCGGATTTCACCCACGTACTCCGCCCGGGCATCTGAGGCAGCGGCCTTGCCGCGCGCGCCGGTAAACTTTTCCAGACAAACTCCGTAGCCGAGCTTGCCGGCGTTTTGCTTTTCGTGAACCTCCGGGTAATTTGGATCCAGAGCGGCTTCCACGTCAGCGGAGAGGGCTTTGGAGTTGGAGAGGATTTGTTTCAGCAGGGCTTCCGTAACCGGGAGGCCGGCACGTTCGATCAGGGCCCGGAGGGCGCTTTCCAGGAAAAGGGATTTGGCGCCGGTGTTTCCATCGCTGCCGATTTCTTCTTTGTCCACGAACAGGGCCACTACTGTTCGAGGTGGTTCTTCCAAAGAGAGGATCGCCTGCAAAGAGGTGTAGACGCTGGCCCGGTCGTCCTGCCCGTAGGAGCCGATCAGGCTGCGGTCAAACCCGACATCCCTGGCTTTCATAGCCGGGACAAGCTCTATCTCGGCGCTGATGAAGTCTTCTTCGATCAAACCGTATTTCTGGTGGAGAAGCTCCATGATGCCCAGCTTGATTCGTTCTTTGGCTTCGGCATCGGTGAAGGGAAGGCTTCCGGCGATGGCCGTGAGCTTCTCGCCTTCGATGGCTTCGGCGAGTTTCTTCTGATCCTGGGTCTTGCCGGAAAGATGGGGCAGAAGGTCGTTGATGACGAATACCGGATCCTGCGGGTCTTCCCCGATGACCACATTCAGGATTGAGCCATCGGATTTTACGATCAGGCCGTGGAGGGACAGGGGGATAGTCACCCACTGGTATTTTTTAATCCCGCCGTAGTAATGAGTCCGCAGAAGGGCCATGTCTGCATCCTCATACAGGGGATTCTGCTTGAGGTCAATCCGCGGGGAGTCGATGTGGGAGACGATAATCCTTATGCCCCCGGCCAATGGTGCCTGGCCTAAAACGGCCAGGGCAATGGACTTATCTTTATTTACGAAGGAAAATTTTTTTCCGGCTCCCGGCAGGCAGTCCTCCTGAAACCCTGCTTCTCTGGCGGCTTGGGCGATTTCCCGCGCTGCTTCCCGTTCGGTCTTAGCCCGGTCGAGAAAAGATTTGTATCCTTCGGCAAAGCGAAAAGCCTCTTCTTTCTCCTTATCGTTCAGGAGATCCCAGGCTAGCCTTCCGCGGAATTTCAGTTTTTTTTCCAGCTCTGCTGTGTCATTTTTTCTTTTTTCTTTTTCCTGTTCTCGGTAAACCATCCACCAGCCTCCTCGGATACAGTGCGGAATTATGGATATTCGGGCAGACTTAAGCCGGGTTAGCGATTTATCCGGGCGAAGCCATTCTCCGTGTTCACGGTTGCTTCAAAGCGCGGAACCATTTCAAAACAGGGCTGACAGATGGGTAAATGGATAGCTTTATGGTCCACTTCCAGCTGAATACTTATCCCTTTTTCATTGAAGACCTTTCCGCAGTATGCGCAGCTTGGGTTTTTCAGCAGCGGTTCTTTGCTCAGTTTGAGTTCCATCATCTTGTTTTTCCTCCTTTTAAGTTGGTCCTAATTTTTACAATGGAGCCTAACCTTCCCAAGGCTTCATTTGGCAATGCCTTTCAACTCACCGTAAGGTCTCCGCTCCAGAGGAGCGGAATCCGGCCTTTGTTCGGACCACAGGGTATCCGCTAATTTTCCATAGGCCAGGGCATACCGGTCCAGATCACCGGCGAACTGGGTAAGGATGGCTTCAGCGCCCGGGTGGGTAGGGTGAGCACCCGATTGCCCGATTACCTCCCGCAGGATATGCGGGTGGTCGATGACCATACAGGGCCGGTAATAGTTTGCGGAATAGGGCTGGCGCTGGCGGATGCTGTGAAAAAATTGCGAGTTTAAAATTTCCGCCAGGGACTTTTCTTTAATGTTGTCCACGGCAAAATGGACGAATACGCAAGGTTCGACAGCGCCGTTGGCGGTGATGTGCAAATAGCGGTCCCCGGCAATGCACCCCCCCACCAGCGGCCCATCGTTCCAGAAATCGGCCAGGATAATAGGTAAATTCAGGCGAATCTCGATGAGACGCTTCCTGCGGTAGATCCGCTGTTCAGGGGTGGGCATTAGATCGAGGTCCGGTTTTTTGCCGATGGGGAGGTAGTTGAAATACCAGCCGATAAAACATCCCCGGTCGATCCAGAACTTGACGAATTCGTCGCTGCAAATCAATTCATTGTTCTGGCGGATGGCCGTTGCCGAAAATCCGAAGAGGACTCCGGCCTGCCGCAACCAGCCCATGGCGGCAAGGACTTTCTGAAAGCTCCCCGGGCCGCGGCGGGCGTCCGTGGCTTTTTCCCAGCCTTCCACGCTGATGGCCGGCAGAACGTTCCCCACCCGGGAGAGGGCCTTGGCCATCCGCTCATCGATGAGCGTGCCGTTGGTGTACACCTGGAAGTAGACGTCGCTGTGAGCGGCAAAAATGTCCAGGAGATCCTCCCGTATAAAAGGCTCTCCCCCGGAGACGGTGATAAAATAGATGCCCATCTCTTTGGCTTCTTGAAGAAGGCGATGGATCAGGTCGGTATCCAATTCAGCGCTTTTATCGTAATCCCCGGCATAACACCCATAACAGTTCAGATTGCAGCGCATGGTGGGGCTGATCACCAAAAAGAAAGGCGGATGGAATCCGTATCGGGATTTGAATTCCTCCCGTCTGGGGGTGGCGGTGATGAACCCGTTGACAATGAGGTTTTCGGCAAATTTGGCCAGGCATTCCCTGGAAGACCGGCCGATGGCCCGCCGGCCGTGGAGGAGGAGGTTTTTCAAGAAGTCCCGCCCTTCCGGGTAATAGGAGACTGCCTCCAGGCCTTTGCGAACCAACGAGATTTCGAGAATCCTTTTTTCGCTGAGCCGAGGTAAAACCTTGAGGATGGCCTTGGCGATCTGGATTGCAGCAATTTGTTTCACTTTCGTTTGAACTTTCATTTTTAAGAGAGCCTCATTAAGGTGTCACCGAAACCAGGTCATTTTTTCTTTGCGGATTAGGAAGAAACTTCTTAATTCCAAGGAGTAATTTAATCATAATGGAAATTCCTTTTTGGCACCTTTTATCATCTTCATTAATTTTGGGCGCTTAACGCGTATTTTTTATTTATCCTTAATCAGCGTTTTTAAAAACTCTGTGATCTCTGAGCCCTCTGTGGCTAATTTATAACTTGATTGCATAGGAATTTCCTTTTTTAACTTTAGGCACTTTAGTTCACTTTAGGCATTTAACTTGATCATGATCACCCTGTCCTTCAAGCCTGACTTAGATTTTTCATCAAAATATGGCGCACGCGTGCGGAGAGTTCTCCTTCCTTTTCAATGGGGATGCCCGCGGTTTCAATGGGCGGATCAATGATGATCCGGGCATTTCCCGGGTAAGCGCGCCAGTCGCCCTTGCGCATGATTTTTCCCGTACCCAGGATGGTGATGGGAAGAATGGGAGCCTGGGATTTGAGGGCGATGAGAAATAGTCCCTTTTTGAAGGGCTGGAGATTTCCATTGAGGCTGCGTGTTCCTTCCGGAAAGATGATGACGGAAACGCCATTTTTAACTCTTTCGGCTGCCAGGAGCATGCTGCGATAGGCCTTTTTGGGACTCTCGCGTTCTATGGGAATGTAACCGATGCGGGACATGGCCCATCCCATAAACGGGGCACGGAAAAGCTCTGCTTTGGCGATCCAGCGGAACTGGATGGGAAGATATCCCAGGAAGGCAAAGATGTCGATGTTGCTCTGGTGATTCGATACCAGGATGTAACTTTTGCGGGGGTCGATGTTTTCCAGGCCTTTGACTTCCACGGTTGTGCCGGTGGCGGCAAGCTGAATCCTGCCCCAGAGGCGGGCAACGAGATGGGGGAGATTGCCGGAGGAGTCGAAGAGGGAGAGAAAAATCGCCACCGTACCTAAAATTACCGTTGAGATCAATAAGATCACCCAGGCGAAAAGCGTCCGGAACATCGGTTCATAACCCTCAAAAAACATATTGAATGATTCTATTCATACTCGATTCAGAGGAGGCTGTCAACTTTGCTTTTTCAGGTCTTATGAATAAACCCTTGACTTCCATCCTTCGAATGATAAAATTCCTTTGTTTGCAGGGAAAAGTTGTAAGCCTGGCCCAGGAAAAAAAATATAAAAGACCCGATTGAATAGCCGAATCTATTCGCTGCGGGGGGAGGGGATCAGTGGTCAATAAAGTCGTTCTCATCGGTCGTTTGGGCGCGGATCCAGAGATCCGTTATACACCCAGCGGGGCGGAAGTGGCTACTTTTCGAATAGCCACCAGTGAGTCCTGGACGAATAAAAGCGGCGAGAAGGAAGAGCGTACTGAATGGCACCGCATTGTCGCCTGGAGGGGACTGGCTAAAATTTGCGGTGAATATCTGAGTAAAGGGAAACTGGTTTACATTGAAGGTAAGTTACGGACCCGTTCCTGGGAAGACCGTGAGGGAAATAAGAAATACACCACGGAAGTGGAAGCCGCGGATATGAAAATGCTCGGCGGGATCGGGGAGCAAAAAACCAAGGCGAAGGACGCGGAGGGGGATTATTCTCCACCCCCGACCCCGATGAAAGATGAAGAAGATATTCCCTTCTGAGGCAAAATTGTTGAATTCGTAAAAAGTCTGAATTCCCTTCATTAGGTCATTCCGGCCCCGATTTTCATCGGGATAAACTCCAGCCGGAATCCAGTTATTTTCAGGAGTTATCAAATCTCTGGACTCCGGTTTTCACCGGCGAAAGCGAAGCAATCTCGTTTTTATAAGTCCTTGAAAATACGGGATTGCTTCGTCGTCCCGCATTGGCGGAACTCCTCGCAATGACGAAAACGGGACTTTTTACGAGACCATCAAAATTCAATTGTTGGAAATTCCTTTTCTAAATCCAATTTAAGGAGAGGTTTTTTTGAACGTAGAGCAGGCCATAAAGTCAATTGAGGAAGAATTGAAAGCCGTAGAGGCAGAGATGGCCAAAAACCTCCTCTCGGAAGTCATCATGATTCCCACGGTGAGCCGTTACCTTATCTCCAGCGGCGGAAAACGGTTCCGCCCGGTTCTTTTGCTCCTTAGCGCTCATCTGTGCGGTTACCATGGGCCGCGGGCCATTCCCCTGGCCAGCACCATTGAATTCATCCACACGGCCACTCTCCTTCATGACGATGTGGTGGATCGGGCTTTTGTCCGGCGGGGCATGGCTTCGGCCAACTCGGTGTGGGGGGAGGGGGCCAGTGTGCTGGTGGGGGATTTTTTATTTACCAAATCCTTTGCCCTGATCGTCGCGGATGGCAACCTGCGTATTTTAGAAGTTATTTCCGGCGCCACCACGCGCATGGCCGAAGGGGAAGTCATGCAGCTGGTTAAGTTGGGAGACCCGGCTATCACGGAGAAGGATTATTATTATGTCATAACCAACAAGACAGCGGTGTTGATTTCCGCAGCCTGTCAGGTTGGCGGGATTCTGGGCAATGCCTTCCTTGAACAAGAGAAGGCCCTGGCCGATTTCGGGCTCAACCTGGGGGTTGCTTTCCAATTGATGGATGATACGCTGGATTACACTTCAGCGACAGCAACACTGGGAAAAGAGATCGGAAAAGATCTTAACGAAGGGAAAATCACCCTGCCATTGATTCAGGCCTTAAAAGCCTGTTCCCCGGGGGAAAGGGACCGCCTGAAGCAGATCATTCAGGACCGGGACCGTAAGGAGGCGGATTTAAGTTATGTCATGCAGGTGGTGAAGGAATGCGGAGGAATTGATTACGCGGTTCAGTGTGCCGAGGATTTTGTGGCCAAGGCCCGAACCTCTCTCACCCCTTTCCCATCTTCCAGAGAAAAAGAGGCGCTCCTGGCCCTTGCGGATTACGCCATCCGGAGAAAATGGTAGAGAAGTACAGGGTTCAAGGGTTCAAAAATTAAAGGGACTGAGCGGTTTTTAAATCTTTTTGTAAATCGCGGTAGGCCGGGAGGAGTCCAAGGCCGTCAGCCGCCCGGATAGCCCGGAGAACAGCAGTAGCCACAACCTCTTCGGCCAACAGGCCTAACGTGTTTACATCAGCGGACAAATCCCCGGCCGAAAGAGCGAAGATCAAATCGCCATCCACTGTGGAGTGAATAGGGGAGATGGTTTGGATGAACCCGCTCTGAGCCATCTGGGCCACTTTGGTGGCTTGACGTTTGGAGAGCCTGGCGTTAGTGGCCACAACCCCCAGAGTTGTATTCTGGAAGCCCGTCTCTCTTTTGGGAAGGGAAAAACCCTTTTTGATCATGGCGGTCGAGCCGATGAAGCGTCCGGGGTTGTCAGGATCTCTGGCGCCCGCAAGAACTTTTCTTTCCTGCGGATCGATAACATCGCCGAAGGCATTGACCGCCACGAAAGCTGCTACGATGATTCCCCCGGACAAGGAAAGGGATGCTGTGCCCACCCCCCCTTTGGTAGCCATCTTAATTCCTAAAAGTTTTCCAACGCTCGCGCCGGTTCCCACCCCCACGCTTCCTTCGGCGATCTTCCCGGGTTGGTTGTTGAGGCAGGCCTGGTAACCCATCTCTTTATCCGGGCGCGCCAGGCTGTTCCCCAAACTTAGGTCATAGATGATCGCTGCGGGGACTATGGGGACTTTGGCTGCGGAAGTCTGATAGCCGATGGATTTTTCTTCGAGGAATTTCATCACTCCGCCGGAAGCGTCCAGGCCAAAAGCGCTCCCTCCCGAGAGCAGAACGGCATGAACTTCGTCTACGAAATGAAAGGAATGAAGAGAATCGATCTGGCGCGTTCCCGCTGCAGACCCGCGAATGTCCACTCCTCCTATGGTTCCCGGAGGGCAGAGGATTACGGTGCATCCAGTGGCTGCTTTTAAGTCTTGAGCATGTCCGACCCTGAAGCCGGGAACATCAGTAATGGCGTTATCCATATGGCTCTCCCCCCGTGTTGATTGAAATATTCCTACATATATTGTTGGAGGAAGTCAAGACCTGATATCCCCTTGCCCACCTTCACTTTTTGTGGTAAAGAATGATTTGTTATTAAATGATCCTTCCCAGGCACGGGGTTCGGGGCGCTTCGCTTGGCAGCATGAGGCGCTGGTTGTTTCATTGACGGGGCGGGAAAAAGCACCCCGCCTCATTTTGCGGAGAAGCGGCTTTAAACTCTTGGAAGGGCTTTTCCCGGCCGATGCTGCCCGCGCCCATCGCCCCGAACCCCGTGCCACGAATAGGGATTCTGTAAAAGTGAAGGTGGGCAAGCTGATATCCCCCGGGTAAAAAAGCTTGACGCCCTGGAAAATGGCTTTTACAATTTAGGAAAGGCAATGTTAGATTCTTACAGCTTTCAGTCTGAGAATTTTCTTCTAACCTTTATAAGAAAGGGATGCCTAAATTCTAATTCCGAAGCACGAAATTCGAAACTCGAAACAATTCCAAATGTTCCAAATCCAAAACATCGCTTTTGTTTAAGTCATTTGAACATTCGAATTTGAAATTTGTTTCGGATTTCGGATTTAAAAACCAAACTTCAAAATTTCAAATATCTTTGGTTAGTTTTAAGGGGTATTTCAGAAATTATTTCGGAGATGTAAGCTGGTTAGTCAATAATGATGACTTTGAAAGAAAATATTACAAGATCATGGGGTTCTTTATCCAGATGGTTTAAGGACAGAACTCTTGACCTCCTGATCACTTTCATAGGAATAGTAGCAGTATTTTTAGCGACGGGTTATGTTCATTTCCTGGCCCCGCCGAGCTGGGAAAGGCATACCAGAGTAGTTACCATCCAGGCCGGGACGGGTTTCCAAGACATTGCCAGAATCCTTGAGGAAAATGGAATTGTCCGGGACCGGAGAAGCTTTTATCTTCTGACCAAGATTAAAGAGGCCATTCCCAAAGTGAAGGCTGGGGAATATGAAATGAACACCGTGATGACCCCCGGAGAAGTCCTGTCCAAGCTGTTACGGGGCGATGTTATTAAATATCCGATTACAATTCCGGAGGGGTTCAACCTCTTTCAAATCGGGGAAGTTTTGCATCAGGCCGGGGTATGCAATAAAAAGAACTTTCTGGAAAAATCCAGAGATCCATCTTTCATGACTTCCCTGGAATTGGACGGGGAAAATTTAGAAGGATATTTGTTTCCAGATACTTACAATTTCCCCAAAGGGTTTGGGGAAGAGTCGGCCATCCGCCAGATGGTGTCCCGTTTCAAAAATGTTTATACTTCCCTGGCCAAACGGGCAGAACAGTTAGGGTTGAGCCGAAAAGAGGTGGTTATTCTGGCATCTATGATCGAGAAGGAGGCTGCCGACGATCAGGAGAGAAGTTTGATATCGGCGGTTTTTCACAACCGTCTTCATCGCGGAATGGCCCTGCAAAGCGATCCAACAGCGGTCTATGGCCTGAAATCGGAAAGAATAAGGAATGAGAGAATCACCAGGCAAGATCTCCAGCGCAAAACTCCCTATAATACCTATCAATTTAGCGGATTGCCGAAAGGGCCCATTGCCAACCCCGGGTTTAAATCCCTTTATGCAGTATTGTATCCTGCGGATGTAAATTACCTATATTTTGTATCGAAGAATGACCGAACTCATTATTTTTCCAGCACGCTGCAAGAACACAACCGGGCAGTGGCCAAATACCAGCGCAAGCCGAAAAAGGAGCCTAAACAAACCATTACCAATACCCCAAGTGGCCAATTTGCCCCAGAGAAACTTCCCAGTACCCATGAAGGCGCCTGAACTGAAACCCTTAATCTCCGCTGTTTTCATCCCAACCCCAATAAAAAAATTAAAAAATATTAAATTTTCCTTGACATCCGTTTAATAAAACTTTATATTGACGAAAAAGTGGTATAAAGTGGATAAAAGTGGATTGAAAGAGAAAATATAATGATGTTTCGGGGAAGATTTGAGCATATCATAGATTCCAAAGGGCGCGTCTCCATTCCGGCAAAATTCCGTGAATTGCTTATGGAAAAAAATGATGACCGGCTAATCCTGACAAATTTTGACCGGTGTTTAGTGGCTTATGCTTACGAGGAATGGAGAGTTTTAGAGGAAAAGGTGAGCTCTCTTTCCATGGTGAAAAAAGAAGTAAAAGCCTTTCAGCGATTTTTTATTTCCGGGGCTGTGGAATGTCCGACCGATAAATTAGGCCGAATTTTGATACCCCCAACGCTTAGGGATTATGCCGGGTTGGATAGAAATGTTGTTTTTGCCGGGATGTTAAAAAAATTTGAAATCTGGAGCATGGAACGCTGGCAGGAGGAGATCAAACGGTCTGAGGAAGATTTCGAGGGAATGGGAGCAGTATTGGCCGAACTGGGGCTTTAGATGGAAGCGGAAGAAACACGACATCGGCCGGTGCTTTTAGAGGAAGTCCTTGGATATTTAAATTGTCGATCAGGCCAAGTCTATGTTGACGGAACTGTAGGCAGCGGCGGTCATGCCAGGGCAATCTTAGAAAAGAGCTGCCCAACCGGAAGATTGATCGGATTGGATTGGGATGAAGAAGCCATAAAGCGCGCCCGGGAGAATCTGGCCCCTTTCGGGAGCAGGGTCGATTTGGCGCAAAAAAATTTTAAAGACATAGCTTCAGTCCTGAAAGATCTTTCGGTCGGGGCAGTAGATGGCCTTTTATTAGACTTGGGGGTTTCCACAGAGCAGCTTGAGGATGGGGAGAGGGGAATCAGTTTTCTCCGGCATGGCCCCCTGGATATGCGCATGAGCCGGGAAATCAAGGTCAGCGCCCGGGATATTTTGCGGCGCCTTTCTGCTGCTGAGATAAGCGGGATCCTCTGGCAGTACGGGGAAGAACGATGGGCCAAGCGCATTGCCAAAGCGATCGTGCGCCAGCGTCAAGTTAGGCCTCTGCGAACTACAGGGGAATTAGTGGATTTGATCCAGAAAACCGTTCCCTGGGGCAAAGGGCGCATCCATCCGGCCACCCGCACTTTCCAGGCCTTGCGCATCCGGGTGAATGATGAACTGCAAAACCTGCAAACTTTTCTGGACCGGTGCGCAAGTGTTTTAAACCCAGGAGGCCGGTTGGTCATCATTTCTTTTCACTCCCTGGAGGATCGGATCGTAAAGAGCCATTTCCGAAGGTGGGCAAAAAAAGAAAAAGGGACTTTCCCTTCCTTTTGTATTCTGACGCCGAAACCCGTGATCCCGTCTTTGGCAGAGGTTTCGGCCAACCCCAAAGCTCGCAGCGCCAAGCTGAGAGCCGTCGAAAAACTTTCCTGGAAAACTGAAGGGAGGCAAAATGGCGGAAGCGGCCTATAAACGGATTGCGGTCAGCGGCGTAAGGAGGGAGCCGGAAGCGGTCTCCCAGCCCAAAGGGGTCAACCGCAACTTAGCCTTCGTGGCCATGGTTGTAGGTATTGTATTTATCGGATGCTCCCTTTTTTATGTCTGGGCGCACCACCAGGTAATCTCTCTCGGGTACGAAATCTCCCAGAAGAGCCAGGAAGGGCAGGACCTGCGCAAAGATAATAAAAGGTTGCGCCTGGAATTGGCCGCGCTTAAATCCCCGGGTCGTATTGAAAGCATGGCTTTGAAAGAATTAGGGTTCGTAAACCCCCAGAAGGAACAGCTGATTATCGTGCGATGAAGCCTACTCTTCATACATGGCTTCGCTTGCGCATAACCCTCCTCCTCTGCCTTTTTTCTTTTCTTTTTCTAATTGTCTTGGCAAGGGCTTATCAACTCCAGGTTCTTAGGAGCGATAAACTTGCCACTTTGGCTGAACGGCAGTATCAGAGAGTTGTCCCGTTAGTGCCCAAAAGGGGCGTTATCTACGATAGAAAAAAAGAAGAGATGGCTATCAGCGTAGAAGTGGATTCTGTTTTCGTCCAGCCGGCCAAAGTAGAGAACCTTGAGCAAGCCGCCCCCAAAATTGCACCAATCTTGGGAAAAAAGTCCGAATTCCTGCTGAAAAAGATGAAAGGAGAAAAATCGTTTATCTGGCTGGAAAGAGGGATCAGCCCCGGTCAGCGGGCAGCGATTGATGCCTTAGATATCCAGGGAATCGATTTTTTGAAGGAAGCCAAACGATTCTATCCTCAAGGGGAAATTGGGGCCCACGTCATCGGTTTTGCCGGGGTGGATTCCCGGGGGCTCGAAGGCGTGGAGTTAGGGTATGATGAATTCATCAGGGGGGAACCCGGCTTTATTATTATTTCTAAGGATGCCCGCGGCCGGGCCATAGCCGCGCAAAACCCGGATTTTCGCCGGTCGGAAGAAGGCTATGAAGTGATTCTGACCATCGATAGGAACATCCAGTACATCGCCGAAAAGGAATTAAAAAAGGCCATCCAGGCCTGTTCGGGCAAAGGGGGCATGGTGGTGGTCATGAACCCGAAGACAGGGGAAATCCTGGCCATGTCCGTCCAGCCCTCTTTCGACCCTAACCGCTTTTCTTCCTATACGGACTACCTGCGGAAAAACCGCGCTATCACGGATACTTTCGAGCCTGGTTCCACCTTTAAAGCCTTTCTTTTGGCTGCGGCCCTGGAAGAGCGCGTGGCCGGGCCAAGCGAGGTTTTCTTTTGCGAAAACGGAAGTTTCGCTGTCGGCGGGAGAATCATCAACGATGTACACAAGCACGGATGGCTTTCCCTGGGGGAGATCATCAAGGTGTCCAGCAATATCGGGGCCAGTAAAGTGGGGAAGAAATTAGGGAAGGGAAAACTTTATCATTATCTGAAGGAGTTTGGTTTCGGGAGCAAGACCGGGATCGACCTTCCAGGAGAAGTACCCGGTTTCCTTCCCCATCCTAAGCACTGGTCAGAGGTGGGGCTGGCCAACATCAGTTTTGGGCAGGGGATTTCCCTAACGGCCCTGCAATTGACCACGGCGCTTTCGGCTATGGCCAATGGGGGGGTGATAATGCGGCCCTACATTGTCAAAACGGTAATCGATAGACAGGGCAACGTTCTTAAGGAAAACCGGCCCAAGGTGATTAGACGGGTGATCTCTCCGGAGACAGCCAGGACTGCGGCCACGATCTTAAAAAAGGTTACGCAGGAGGGGGGAACCGGGAAAGCGGCGTGCCTCTCCGGCTATGAGACTGCCGGCAAAACCGGCACGGCCCAAAAAGCATTAATAAACGGCCGCGGTTATTCAGACAAAAGGATCGGTTCCTTTATTGGTTTTATCCCGGCTGATAACCCCCAGGTGGTCATTTCCGTGATCATTGACGAACCTCAAGGGGTTAGTTACGGGGGGGTAGTGGCCGCTCCGGCCTTTAAAGCAATCGGCGAACAAGTTTTGCCCTACATGGGAGTTTATCCGAAAGGGGTTGCTTACCTGGCCCAGGCCGCTCCGGGCCCCAACACTTCCACCCATCTAAGCGAATCGGATGGCAGAGCCCCCAGCCCTCCGGCCCGGCCGAAGGCGGAAGAGGTTTTAGAAGAGCCTGGGGTCATGCCGGATTTTTCCGGAAAATCTCTCCGCCAGGTTGTGAAGACCGCGCAGAGATTAGGATTGGATCTTAAGCTCGTAGGAAGCGGAAGGGCCGTGGCCCAAACCCCGGCGCCTGGTCAGATTCTTCAGGGCGACATGAAAGGCATGGTCAAATTTCAGCCTTCGATTTAACAGAGGTCTTTAAGGCGGGAATCAGCGTTCCGGGCGGATCTCTGGTTTTTTGATCTAATTGGAAAATCGAAGTATAATGAAAGAATTAATCGTAGCCAAAGATATTTGAAAATTTTGTTTGCAAATTCGGAATCCAAATATTGATCCGCCACGGCGGATGAAACAAATTCAAGATTCAAGATTCAAGATTTAGCTAATTGCAGATTTGAGATTTAAGATTTCAGATTGAAGGTTTTATTTTTTCAATCGGCAATCTACAATCTGCGGTCTGCAATGGTTTGGATTTCGTGCTGAGAATTTAGGCATCCCTTTCGGATAAACGTATAAGAATCTAACGGAAGGAGATAACCATCGTGAGGTTGGACGACCTCATTGCCCGCTTGCCGCTTAAGAAAGTTTATGGATACGCTGGCGTGGAAGTCCAAGGGCTGGCATATCATTCCCGGAGCGTTGAGAGGGGATTCCTTTTCGCAGCCATACGCGGATTACGGGAAGATGGGGAACGTTTCATTCCCGAGGCTCTCTCGCGGGGAGCCTGTTCGCTCCTTCTAAGTGAACCAATGAATGGCGCGGGTGTAACCCAGGTGGTCGTACCGGAAGTGCGCGAAGCTCTGGCGCGGCTGGCTGCGGCTTTTTATGGGGACCCTTCTTCTTCTATGACCCTGATCGGAATAACCGGAACAAACGGAAAAACAACAACCTCTTATCTCATTGAGTCGATCCTTATGGAGGCAGAGAAAAGCGTTGGAGTAATGGGCACGGTCAATTACCGTTATGAGGGGCAATTTTATCCCGCTCCAACAACCACCCCGGAATCGCTGGACCTGCAGAAAAATCTGCAGGCCATGCGGGAAGCCGGCGTAACCCACGCCGTCTTAGAAGTTTCTTCCCATGCTTTGGATATGCAGCGCGTCCGCGGCATAGACTTTGACGTGGCCCTTTTTACCAACCTCACCCGGGACCACCTGGACTATCACGGGTCGATGGAGAATTATTTTAAGGCCAAACAACTTCTTTTCACTCAGGGTTTGGGCGAGAGCGGAAAGGAGCGGAATTTTGCGGTAATCAACATTGACGATTCCTGGGGAGAAGAACTCTTAAGGACGGCCTTAGGAACGCTTTATCGCTACGGGGCGCAAAAAAAAGGCGATGTCTGGCCCGAAAGGACGGAGGAAAGCGCCGAAGGCCTGCGGGCCAGCGTGCGCACACCCAGGGGAAATTTAAATATCCGCTCTCCTTTGATCGGGAGGCATAATCTTTATAATATCCTGGCTGCCGTGAGCACGGGTGAAGTTTTAGAACTATCACCCCAGGCGATTGTCGCAGGCATAGAGAAACTTAGCCGGGTTCCTGGAAGGCTGGAACGTGTGCCGGGGGGGAATGGCATCCGGGTATTCGTTGACTATGCCCATACCGGGGATGCGTTGGAAAGAGCCCTGGAAACTTTGCGGAGAATCGTGTCCGGGCGGCTTATAGTTGTTTTCGGATGCGGCGGAGACCGCGACAGGGGAAAGAGGGCCGTAATGGGAAAAGCGGCGGCTCTGGGGAGCGATTTGGCGGTTCTCACCTCTGACAATCCCCGCACAGAAGATCCTTTGGAGATCATTTATGAGGTCGAAAAGGGAATTAAGGAAACAGACCGGAGGAAATACCGGACCGCTGATTTGGTCAGGGATCGGGCAGCAGAAAGGCCGGCGGCCGCAGGATACGTGATCATTCCGGAAAGGAGAGAGGCCATTCAAACCGCTGTAATAGCAGCCAGCCCCGGGGATATAGTATTGATTGCCGGCAAGGGCCATGAGGATTATCAGATTCTGGGCGAGAAAAAGGTTCATTTTGACGACCGCGAAGAAGCAGCGAAGGCTTTAGCCTTAAGGGGGGAGTGAAAGATCGTTAATCTGTCTGCGGGCGAGATTCTTAAGGTAACTGGAGGAGAGCTTCTTTTCGGCTCCCTTCGGCAAAAGGCCGTGGGGGTTAGCAGCGATTCCCGCCAGGTCCGCGGGGGGGAACTTTTTATCCCTCTATCCGGCCGGAACTTCGACGGGCATGACTTCATCGCCTTGGCCCTGGCCAAAGGAGCTGCCGGGTCCCTGGTGCAGCGCGGCCGGGAAAAGAGCGCCGCCGGAGATAATCAGCAGGAAAAATTTGCCATCGTAGTCGGGAATGCGCTCAAGGCCCTTGGCGACCTGGCCCATGCCTGGCGCAGCCGCCAGCCGGTGAAAGTAGTGGCCATTACCGGCAGTAATGGAAAGACCACGACTAAAGAAATGACCGCCGGCATCCTTTCGAGAAATTTCCAGGTCCTGAAGACCGAGGGCAATTTAAATAACTTGATCGGCCTTCCTTTGATGCTTTTGAGGTTAACTCTGGAACATGAGGTGGCTGTCCTGGAGATGGGCATGAGTGAGCCAGGCGAGATCCGCAGGTTGAAAGAGATAGCCGAACCGCAGGTCTCCGCCATTATCAACATAGGCCGCGCCCACCTGGAATTCCTGGGAAGCCTGGAAGGAGTGGCCAGGGCCAAAGGGGAGCTTTGGGAAGGAGTGCGGAAAGAAGATTGGATTGCCGTCAACGTAGATGACCCGCGAGTGGTGAAATTAGCGGCCCCGGCGAAGTGCCGGAAGAAGACTTTCGGAATACTTAAGCAAGCAGACATCCGGGCAGAAGACCTCCGGTTTGAAGAGGGAAAAGGGGCCAGTTTTTCCCTGAGAATGGATAGGAAGAAACGCGCCGTGCGGCTGGCCGCCTTCGGGAGACACAGTGTTTACAATGCTCTGGCCGCGGCGGCTCTGGCCGGAATCCTGGGGATGGGGCCGGAGGAGATCAGAGCCGGACTGGAAGAGTTTCAACCTTTTTCCGGAAGGGGGAAGATTTTGGAACTCGGGCAAAACGTGCGTGTTCTGGACGATTCTTACAATGCCAACCCCGATTCCCTCCTGGCCATGCTCTCGGCGTTTGCCGGGATGAAGGGCAAAGACCGGGGCCTTCTGGTTATGGGGGATATGCTGGAACTCGGGCCAGCTTCGCCGGCCGAACACGAAAAAGCTGGCATAGAGATCGGGGAAATGGGCTTCGCCCACATTTTTTTTATGGGGGGGAAAGCCCCGCATCTGGCCAGGGGAGCCTTAGCTTCAGGGATCGAAGAAAAAAAGGTGCATACCGCCTCCAGCCATGAGGAGGTTTTAAGAAGTTTGGAAAAAATTATCGAAAAGGGAGACTGGATCCTGGTTAAAGGCTCCAGAGCAATGCAAATGGAGCGGATCATCAGGGGCCTGGAAAATTTCTTGGGGAGGGCGTGAGAACGTAAACCATAACTATGCTCTATTTTTTACTTTACTCCCTGTATCCCAAGTTTTCTGTCTTTAACGTCTTCCGGTACATTACCTTCCGGGCGGTTCTGGCCATCCTTACCGCCCTGATCATCTCCTTTTTCTTAGGCCCCTTTGTGATTCGCAAGTTAAAGCAGCTCCAGGTGAAACAATTTATCCGGCAGGACGGACCGAGCACCCACCTGCAAAAAGAGGGAACGCCTACCATGGGGGGGACGTTGATTCTTGCCTCCATCATCATCTCTGTTCTTCTCTGGGCGGATCTGACCAATTTTTACATCTGGGTGGTTTTATTGGTCACTTTGGGATTCGGGGCTGTGGGCTTCGCCGATGATTACCGCAAGTTGACTCGCCAGAACTCCAAGGGACTAACCGTAAAAGAAAAAATATTTTACCAGGGAGCAGTGGCCGTGGCCGCCGGTCTTATGCTTTATTTTTACCCGACTTTCAAGAGCACATTCAGCGTGCCGTTTTTCAAGGGAATTATGCCCAACCTGGGAGTATTTTATGTTTTTCTGGCGGTTTTTGTGATCGTGGGAACTTCCAACGCCGTGAACCTGACAGACGGCCTGGACGGGCTGGCCATCGGCCCGGTGCTGATCACCGCCGGAACATTCATGATTCTGGCGTATTTGGTCGGGCACGTGAAAATCGCCAGCTATCTGCAGATTCCCTACGTTTCCGGAAGCGGAGAATTAGCTATTTTTTGCGGGGCCATGGTCGGGGCGGCAATGGGCTTCCTCTGGTACAACACCTATCCCGCTCAAATGTTTATGGGAGATACAGGCTCTGTGCCCCTGGGAGCGGCTCTGGGAGTGGTGGCGGTCATTACCAAACAAGAAATCCTCCTGGCCATTGTCGGGGGGCTCTTCGTGATTGAAACCCTTTCCGTAATTTTCCAGGTGGCTTCGTATAAGCTCTGGCGGAAGCGCATTTTTCGGATGGCTCCTCTGCATCATCATTTCGAGCTAAAAGGGTGGGCCGAGCCTAAAGTCATCGTCCGGTTTTGGATCATAACCATTTTCCTGGCTCTGATAGCCCTGAGTACTCTGAAATTGAGGTGAAAAAAGTTCGGAGTTCGTAGTTCGGAGCTTGCGGGTTTTACTCCGAACTATTGAGACCTATGGAACTAAAAGGAAAAAAAATACTAGTCGTGGGATTGGCCCGGACGGGAGCGGCCGCCGTGCGTTTCCTTAACAGGCAAGGGGCCAGGTTGAAAGTATCCGAAGCCAAATCCGAAAGGGAACTCGATGCGGCTCGAAGTGAGCTGGCCGACCTGCCGATCGAATGGGAATACGGCGGACATACTCTCTCCTTCTTTGAAGGCGCGGAACTGATCGTGGTCAGTCCCGGCGTGCCCATGAATATTGAAGCGCTGGCCAAAGCCCGGGCTCGAGGAATTCCGGTTATCAGCGAAGTGGAGCTGGCCTTTCGGTTCTTGCGCCGGCCGCTGATTGGCATCACCGGCACGAACGGAAAAACGACCACCACTACCTTGATCGGCCAGATGCTTAAGGCCAGCGGGAAGAGCGCCTTCGTGGGAGGGAATATCGGTAATCCCTTGATTGGGTTCGCCGGGGGCCCCCAGGAAGAAGAGTGGGTAGTGGCTGAAATCAGCAGCTTCCAGCTCGAAGGAATCGTGGATTTCCGGCCGCACATAAGCGTACTCTTGAATATTACCGAAGATCATCTGGACCGTTATGCCAATTTTCAAGAGTACATTAAGGCCAAAGAAAAAATCTTTAAGAACCAGGGCAAGGAAGATTATGCCTTGCTAAATGCCGACGATCCCTTGACCTTCCAGTTTGCCCACGGGATTAAGCCCCGGGTGCACCTTTTCAGCATAGAGAGAGCAGTGCCCGCGGGATGTTTCTTTGAGAAAGGGGCCATCTTTTTCCAGGGAGGAGATGGGAATAAGGAGCGCTTCGAACTCCGCCGCTTGAAGATTTGCGGGGCCCACAACCTGGAAAATTTAATGGCGGCGATAGCGGTTGGGAAAATTTGTGGTTGCCCGGCTGACTCCATACAGAAAGTGATCGAAGAGTTTCCCAGCCTGGAACACCGCCTGGAATGGGTAAGGGATTTAGATGGAGTGAGTTATTTCAATGACTCCAAGGGGACAAACGTGGGCGCGCTTGTAAAATCGCTGCTTAGCTTTAAGGAGCCCATCCTGTTAATCGCCGGAGGAAAGGATAAGGGGGGAGATTATCGTCCGTTACAGGAATTGATTGCTGATAGAGTAAAGGGAATGGCTTTCATCGGGGAGGCCAAAGAAAGAATGTTCGCAGCGTTAGGGGGGCTGACCGAAACAGTTAAAATGGATACCCTGGAGGAGGCTGTTCACTGGGCAACTTCCAGGGCTTCCCCTGGCGATGTCGTCCTCCTTTCCCCAGCATGTTCGAGCTTTGACATGTTCGAAAATTATCAGGAGCGCGGCAAAAAATTTAAATCCATCGTCCAGGATCTGGGCAGGAAGCCAAAAGGGAAGCAATTTAATTAACTTGATTGCATAGGAATTTCCTTTTTTAACTTTAGGCGCTGAACATAAAATGGTCAATTATCAATGTTCAATGATCATTGCTAATTGATAACTGGATTGCCTGAGACATTCCTTATTGGACACGGATGAACACAGATTATTAGGATAAGCGAAAAAATAATTATCTGAGGAGCTTCTTGCAAAAGCCACTTAATTCCGTTATTCCGGCCCCGTATCAAGTACGGGGTAAACTCCAGCCGGAATCCAGAATTATGTGATCCCGCTCTGGGCGGGACTGGATTCCGGGTAGCGCTTCACTTGCCCGGAATGACGATTGAGCGAGAGATTTTAAGATTTGCAAGAACCTCTGAGGTTATCTGCGAAAATCTGCGTCCAAATTAATTTTATTGTATAGAAAAAACCTTTTTTCAACTTTAGTCCGCCTCAGGCGGATCACTTTAAACACTTGACATTTATCCGTTGCTTTTCTTTATCATACTTTTAAAAAAACTCGGTGATCTCTGTGTCCTCTGTGGCTAATTTAATTCCTGAACGAAGATTCGATTCTCTTCTGCTCATCACGGTTATGGTTTTAGTGGGTTTGGGGATCGTCATGGTCTATAGCGCAAGCTTTGTAATCGCCGGACAGAGGTTCGGAGATTCCTATCATTTCTTGAAGAAGCAGGCCATGGCCGCGGCCCTGGGAATCGGCCTGATGTTTTTCCTGGCCAGATTGAACTACCGCCGCTTAAAAATTTTAGCCATTCCTCTGTTGCTGGTGAGCCTGGTGCTTTTGGGCGTTCTGATTTTACCTGGTATGCGCCATGAGGTAGGCGGCTCAGCGCGCTGGTTAAGGCTTTCTTTCTTTTCGTTCCAACCGGCGGAGCTGGCCAAACTCGCCCTGGTTATTTATCTGGCCTATTCTCTGGCCAGGAAAGAAGGGAGGATGCAGAGCTTTTCAGCGGGTTTCCTTCCTTATGTTATAATCCTTGGTATTTTTTTCGCCCTGGTCCTTAAACAACCCGATTTTGGAACCGGGATCATCTTCGGGGCAATTGTTTTTATCATGCTTTTTGTCGCCGGAACGAGAATTCTTTTCCTCGGCTCCACTATCCTGGCGACCCTGCCGGTAATTTTGTTTTTGGCCCTTAGGGCGGATTACCGCAAGGAACGGCTCTTTTCCTTCCTTAATCCCTGGAGCGATCCGGGGAACGCTGGATTCCAGATTATTCAATCCTTTTTGGCTTTTGGCGCAGGGAAAATTTTTGGGGTGGGGCTGGGCGAAGGCCGGCAGAAACTATTCTATCTGCCGGAGGTGCATACGGATTTCATCCTTGCGGTAATAGGGGAAGAGTTAGGGCTGGTTGGCGTGACCGTGGTCATCGGACTTTTCGTCTTCTTGATCATACGGGGCTTTCAGATCTGCTTCCGGGCGTCCGACCTCTTCGGAACCTATCTGGCTTTGGGGATCGCAACGCTGATGGCCGTGCAGACACTCCTCAATATGGGAGTGGTTATGGGTTTGCTGCCGACGAAGGGGTCAACCCTTCCTTTTATCAGTTATGGGGGAACATCGTTGATGATAAATTTAATGGCCATGGGAATTCTGCTGAACATTTCTTCCCAGGGCTTGAGAACTGCCGATGAAAATCATGATAGCAGGTGGAGGGACGGGAGGACATCTCTTTCCGGCCCTGGCCGTGGCTGAAGCCTTTAGAGAACGGGAGCCAGCCAACGAGATCCTCTTCGTGGGAAGTCGAAGAGGGATGGAGGTCAGGATTGTGCCCCGCGAGGGTTATGCTCTTAAAACCATTGACGCGGTAAGTTTTAAAGGGAAACCATTCCAGAAAAAGCTGGAAAGTTTGCTGGCTGTTCCCAGAAGCCTTGTCCAATCCCGGCAATTGATTCGTTCGTTTCAACCTGACATTGTCCTGGGTGTTGGAGGGTACGCCTCTGGGCCGGTGGTTTTAACAGCCTGGGCCATGGGATGCAACACGGCCATCCACGAACAAAATTCTTTCCCCGGACTAAGCAACCGTATCCTTAGCTGGTTTGCAGATCGCATCTTCATCTCTTTTGCGGATTCCTCCCGGCATTTTCCCCGGAAAAAAGCCGTCCTCACGGGAAATCCAGTGAGAAAAATGATACGCCGGCCAGGAGCACTGCCGGAACAGAAGCCGGAATCCAGGTTTACCCTCCTCATTTTTGGGGGCAGCCAGGGGGCGCAGCGCCTGAACCGGGCGATGAAGGAAGCCCTGTTTTACCTCAAGGACCTAAAAGTAGTATTGACCATCATTCACCAGACCGGCGAGAAAAACTATCAGGAAATTCAAGATGCCTATCAAGAGAAGGATTTCGCAGCGGAGGTTCATCCCTTCATCCATGATATGGACAGGGCCTATGCCCGGGCTGATCTGGTTTTATGCCGGGCCGGGGCTACCACGATTTTTGAGTTGATGGTTGCGGGTAAACCGTCCATTTTGGTGCCCTATCCTTTTGCGGCCAATGACCACCAGACTCTCAACGCCAAAACCATGGCGGATGCCGGCGCCGCCCTGCTCGTGGCCGATGAAAAACTGACCGGAATCTATCTGAGTCAAATCTTAAAGGATCTCATCCGCAATCCGCAGAAGTTAAAAGCCATGGGGAAAAAGGCAGCGGTTTTGGCCAAACCGGATGCGGCGCAGAGGATGGTCAACATTTGCTATGAAATGGTGAGTCATGGATAAAAGCAATTTTGGAATGAAACGCAAAGTCCGCCGGGTGCATTTTGTGGGCATCGGGGGAATCGGCATGAGCGGGATTGCCGAAGTGCTCCTGAATCTTAAGTACCTGGTATCCGGTTCAGACCTGGTGGAGTCAGAGACGACGCTTAGGCTTAAACGGTTAGGGGCGGAGATTTTTATCGGGCATCGTTCCGAGAACCTGGAGGATGCGGATGTGGTGGTCATCTCCTCGGCTGTAAGGGAGGATAATCCCGAGGTTCGGGCCGCTCACGAACGGCTCGTTCCTGTGATTCCACGGGCGGAGATGCTGGCGGAACTTATGCGCATGAAATATGGAGTTGCCGTTGCCGGGACTCACGGTAAAACCACCACCACCTCGATGATTGCCAGCGTGCTGGCTCACGGGGGGCTTGACCCCACGGCGGTCATCGGGGGAAAACTGAACATCTTCGGCTCCAACGCCAAATTGGGACAGGGAGAGCTCTTAGTGGCTGAGGCCGATGAGAGCGACGGCTCTTTTCTAAAGCTAACCCCGACCATCGCCGTGGTGACCAACATTGACCCGGAACACCTGGATTATTACCGCAACCTCGAGGAGATTCAAAAAGCCTTCCTGGAATTTATCAACAAGGTGCCATTCTATGGCCTGGCCGTGCTCTGCCTGGATCAGGAAAATGTCCAGGCGTTGATCCCCCAGGTGAGGAAAAGGTTTGTGACCTATGGTATGAGCAGCCAGGCTAATCTCCGGGCAGCCGATGTATCGTTTAATGGCTTGACTTCGTCCTTTCGGGTGTTTGAGAACGGAATGGATCTGGGGGAGATTTCCATTAAGATGCCCGGGCTGCATAGCGTTTACAATGCCCTGGCAACCATCGCCACCGCCTCAGAGCTGGAGGTGAGCTTTGAAGTGGTGAGGCAGGCCTTGGGATCATTCAGCGGCGTGCAGAGAAGGTTTCAGGTCAAAGGGGAATTTGACGGGGTAATGGTGGTGGACGACTACGGACACCACCCGGCAGAGATCAAGGCCACGCTTAGCGCGGCCAAGAGCGGATGGAGCCGGCGCACCGTGGTTGTCTTCCAGCCGCATCGTTACTCCCGCACCCGGGACCTGTTCAAGGATTTTCTGACAGCCTTCAATCAGGCGGATGTCCTTTTCCTGACAGGAATCTATCCTGCCGGCGAAGATCCCATTCCGGGAATTAGCGCCCAGGCGCTTTATGAAGGTATTAAAGGACATGGACATAAGGATGTAACTTTGATTTTGGAAAAGGGCGAAATCCCTGATCGGCTGCTTACGCGGTTAAAACCAGGAGATATGGTCTTTACCCTGGGGGCCGGGGATGTATGGAAGATTGGCGAAGCGATAATCAAAAAAATAAAAAAAGTAACACTTTAGTTCTTTGAAGAAAGATGTATCACCAGGGCCAAGGGATTCCAGGGCCCGGGGGCCAGCCCGGCCCGCTTGGAATCATAAGGCGCTGATTTCTCCGTGGATGGGGCGGGGAAGATACCCCCCGCCTCCTCCGGAGGAAACGGGCTTTTATCCTCGAGGAAAGGGGGAAACCCAACCGATGCTTCCGGCGCGTTCCGGCCTGGCCCCCGGGCCCAAACAGAAGCGTTGCCGCCATTTTTTTAAAACTCTAAACTGATGCTAAAAAAAGAGGCGTAAAGCGAAAGGCTATAAAAAAAAGGAGTTGGGAGTAGGGTGTAGAGTGTGCTGATGTCAGATTTTTTGCAACTGACCGGGATGATTAAAGGAGAGGTTCGCTACTCCGTTCCCATGTCGGATTATACCTCTTTCCGGGTTGGGGGGCAGGTTGACTGTTTGGTCTATCCCGCGGATGTGCCTGACCTGCAGAATATCCTTAGCTGGGGCAACCAGCAAGGAGTCCGGCCCTTCATCCTTGGCAATGGGACCAACCTTTTAGTGCGGGACGGAGGGATCAGGGGCATGGCCATCTCTTTGTCCAGAGGGTTCCGGCAAATAGAGGAGGCAGGAAGGGGACCGGAAGAAACCCTGATCTTTGCCGCAGCCGGCGGTCCTTTAGGAAACCTCGTGGATTTTTCTTCGGAGAAAGGGCTGACAGGATTGGAGTTTGCCGCCGGAATTCCCGGAACGGTCGGCGGAGCAATCTATATGAATGCCGGCGCGTTCCGGGGGGAGATGAAGGAAGTCCTCCATTCAGTTAAGCTGATGGATTCCGCAGGGCAGGTGTCAGAGAAGGAGAGTAAAGCATTAAAATTTTCTTACCGTGCGATGGAATTAGGAAAAGGGGAGATTATTCTTGGGGGCCAATTTCAATTGAAAGAAGGGAATGGTCAGCAGATTCAGGCCAAAATTGAGGAAAATATTAGGCGGCGCAAGGCCAAACAACCCTGGGACCTGCCCAGCGCCGGCTCGGTATTCAAGAACCCTGATGGGGGACCTGCGGGAAGATTTATCGAGGAAGCAGGGTTGAAAGGTTGCCGAATCGGAGATGCCCAGGTCTCCGAAAAACACGCCAACTTTATCGTTAACCGGGGAAAAGCGAAGGCCAAGGATATTTTAACGCTTGTGGAAAAAGTCCGGGAAAAAGTTTTTCAGGAGAAAGGTGTGTGGCTTAAGCTGGAGATTCAGGTAGTTGGGGAAGATTGAAAAAGTTTCAGATTGCAACTTAACTTAATTAACTTTAGCGCACTTTAGACACTTGTACTATGGGAAACCGGGAGGACTTCAAAAGGAAACGCATCGGGGTGTTGATGGGGGGGATGTCCGCAGAAAGGGAAGTTTCTTTGATGTCCGGAAAAGCTATTTTGCAGGCTTTGCAGGGACTGGGGTATGATGCCTGGCCAGTTGAAGCGGATGAGCAACTCGCCTGGCGTTTAAAGGAGAAGAAGATAGATGTGGCCTTTATCGGGCTGCATGGACGTCTGGGGGAAGACGGGGCGGCACAGGGCCTTCTGGAGATTATGCGCATTCCCTATACGGGTTCTGGAATTTTGGCCAGCGCGCTTTCCATGAACAAAGTGGTTTCCCGGCAGATTTTCATGAAAAACGGCCTGCCCGTACCCAGGTATGTCGTTGTTGGGTTAGGGAATGAGGCAAAGTTCAATCCGGCACACTTTCCCTTTTCTTTGCCAGTGGTGGTCAAGCCCACCGAGGAAGGGTCCAGCGTGGGAGTTACCATCGTCCTTGATGAAGGGCAGATTCCGGAGGCCATGGAGATAGCCTTTGGGTTTGGCCCGGAGGTATTGGTGGAGGAGTACATCAAAGGGCGAGAAATCCAGGTGGGTATCCTGGATGATAGGCCCATAGGAGCGATTGAGATCGTGCCCAAAGGGCAATTTTACAGCTATGAGGCTAAATATACTGAAGGGATGGCCGAACATCTCCTCCCGGCCCCCTTGCCCAAGGGCGACTATGATCAGGCTCTCTTACTGGGCCTTAAAGCTCACCGTCTTTTGGGATGCGCAGGGGCTACACGGGTGGACATGATGTACGCAGAGGATAAGGGGCGCGCCGGCCGGTTTTTTGTGCTGGAAGTGAACACACTTCCGGGGATGACTGGCCTGAGCCTCCTGCCGGAGATTGCCAGAGGCGCGGGGATCGACTTCCCGGATTTGGTGGAGCGAATCCTGCTCGGGGCATGCTTGAAGATTCCGCTAAAGGCCGCGGGAATGAAAGCCAAGCCAAAGGGCATTTGAAAGAAAAAAACATGGCTCGCCGGGACCGCATCAGAACAAACCGGAAAATCCGCCGATTTCGGACGAAGAAAGCCGGCGGGTTCCGGGTCTTAGCCGGAAGAATCGCCAGGGGACTTCTCAGCTTGGCCATGCTGGCCAGCCTGACCGTCCTTGCTTTCATGATCTACCAATATTTCCAGCGCACCGCGCATCTGAACGTAGGGGAGATCAAGATCATGGGGTGCATGAACGTCACGGAATCCGAGCTGCTGAACCTGGTTGGCGTTGACTTCAAAGACAGTTTGATCCACCTGGACTTGAAAGAAGTGAGCAACCGGTTAGCCCGGCACCCCTGGGTAGAAAAGGCCAGGGTGCGGCGGGATTGGCCCAGTAAGGCGTTGATTATTGAGGTTCAGGAAAGGGTTCCCCAAGCCCTCATCCTCCTGGAAGACCTTTATCTGGTGGACCGTCAGGGTGAAGTTTTTAAGAAAGCCGGGCCTAAGGACCGACTGGATCTGCCAGTTTTCACCGGGCTCAACCACCGGGAAGTTAAAGAGCGGGAAAAAGGGTCCGTGAGGTTAATCCTTGAGGCCCTGGAACTTCTGGAGCTACTCGGGCAGAAGAAAGTCTTCACGCCCCGGCAGATTTCGGAAATCCACCTTAGCAAAAAAAACGGGCTGGTCCTCTTTACTCTGGAAGGAGGAATGCCCATTCGGATGGGATCAGGCGGGCTTTCGGAAAAAATAAGCCGCCTGGAGAAAGTTTTGCTGGACGTTCAGCAGAAAAGCAAAGATGTTGAGTACGTGGATCTCAATTATCCCCGGAAAGTCGTAGTCAAAATGAAGGAAACAGATAAAGAAAAAAACCGGAGATCCTGAGAGAAAAAATTGCAGATTGCAGATTGAAAACTTTGTAACAGTTTAGGGATTTGAAAAAATGGTATTAAAGCCTTTGTTGAGGGCCGGGGGTTAGAGCGGAACGCGCCGGAAGCATCGGTTGGGGTTGCTCTTGGCTACGAGGACAAAAGATCTTTTCCTCCGGAGGAGGCGGAGGTTTTTGCCCGCCCCATATGCGGAGAAATCAGCGCCTTATGATTCCAAGCGTTACGCTCTGGCCCCCGGTCCCTGGAATCTCTTGGCCTTTACAACAAACCTTTTTTCAAAGAAGAGGCAATTTAAAAATCCCCAAGATTGCAAATTATGAAATGCCTTTAAAATCAACTAATTATTCATTTTGGACTTCGTGATCAACCCAAAATCATTGGGTTGATCGAACTGAAAAGGACTTTTCGAAAGGGTGTATTTATGTATAATTACAAGGAGTCAGGGGGCATTCCATAATTCTTAAATTGCCTCAAAGAACTGAAGTGTTCCAAAAATTTTAAATGTTCAATCTGAAATCTAAGATCTTAAATCTGAAATCAGAGAAATATGATGAACTCGTAAAAAGTCTGAAAATACCCTTTTCCGCCATTCCGGCCCCGATTTTCATCGGGATAAACTCCAGCCGGAATCCAGTATTTTCAAATGCTTATAAATACTCTGGACTCCGGTTTTCACCTGTCTGCCAGGCACAGGCAGGCCGGAGTGACGACTTTTTACGAGATTATCAAATTTCGGGCTTATATTGGGCATAGCGTGCTCCGCAGTGAAAAGATCATAAAGAAGGGGGAACCCCCATGGGCAAGAAAGGGAAAAGGGAAAACATCATTGTCGGCCTGGATATCGGCACAACGAAGATCTGCGCCATCGTAGCGGAAGTGAGCGAGGGGGGCGTGGACATCGTAGGCATCGGCACCCACCCTTCCAAAGGACTGCGTAAAGGTGTGGTAATCAACATCGATGCCACGGTGGAATCTATCCGCAAAGCCGTAGAGGAAGCGGAGCTGATGGCCGGCGCCCAGATCGCTTCGGTCTATTGCGGGATCGCCGGGAGCCACATCCGGGGGTTCAACAGCCATGGGATCGTGGCCGTCAAAAATCGGGAAGTTTCCGAGAGCGACGTGAAGCGGGTCATAGACGCGGCCCGGGCCGTAGCCATTCCCATGGATCGTGAAATCATCCATGTTCTTCCCCAGGAATTTATCGTAGATGAACAGGACGGGATTATGGAACCCCTGGGAATGTCCGGGGTGCGCCTGGAGGCCAAAGTGCACATCGTTACGGGCGCGGCGACTTCGGCTCAAAATATCATCCGCTGCTGTAACCGGACAGGGCTGGAAGTAAACGACATCGTCTTAGACCAGCTGGCCGCCAGCGAAGCGGTGCTCATCCCGGACGAAAAAGAACTGGGGGTGGCTTTGGTGGACATCGGCGGCGGAACCACTGACTTAGTTGTTTTTTCCCAGGGGGCAGTCCGGCAGACCGCCATTTTCGGTCTGGGAGGCAATCACCTTACCAATGACATTGCCGTGGGCCTGCGCACGCCCCTGGTTGATTCGGAAAAGATCAAGACAAAATATGGATGCGCCCTGACCTCGATGGTGAAAAAGGAGGAAACCATCGAAGTTCCCAGCGTAGGCGGAAGGCGGGCGCGGGCGCTTTCCCGGCAGATTTTGGCCGAAATTATCGAGCCCAGGATGGAGGAAATTTTTAATTTGGTTCACCGGGAAATCCTCAAGTCCGGTTATGAAAACCTCATTCCGTCGGGTGTGGTCCTCACCGGAGGAACCGCTTCCTTAGAAGGATTACCGGAACTGGTCGAACAGATATTTAACCTGCCGGTACGCCGTGGGTATCCATCGGGAGTCGGCGGGCTGATGGATGTGGTCAATAATCCCATGTTTGCGACGGGCGTTGGCCTGGTTTTATACGGAAAGCGCCATCGCACTGATGCGCGGTTTAAAAGCAGCGACCGCAACTTCGTGGGGAAAGCGGCCCAGCGCATGAAACGCTGGTTTAGCGAATTCTTTTAAAAAAAGGTAACACTTTAGCCCTTTGAAAAGAGGTGGGGCGTAAGGGCCAAGGGAATCCGTGGCCCGGAGCCCTGGACGGCCCGCTTGGAATCATAAGGCGCTGATTTCTTCGCGAGTGGGGCGGGGAAAATGCCCCTCGCCTCCTCCGGCGGAAACGCGCGGGGTTCTTCGTAGTCAAGCCGAAACCCGGCCGATGCTTCCGGCGCGTTCCGCCCAGGCCCCCGGCCCTTAACAAAGGTGGTCAAGCCAATTTTTCAAACCGCTAAATTGATACAAAAAAAGAATTCTTTCAGCGCATCTTATATATTCTCTGCGGTCTCAGCGAACTCTGCGGTGAATGTATATTAGAAAAAGGAGGTGGGGGGATGTTCGAATTGGAAGAAAGCAGGAATTCCGGGGCGAATCTGAAGGTGGTGGGCATTGGCGGCGGCGGCTGTAATGCCGTCAACACCATGATCCGTTCCAGCCTGAACGGAGTGGAATTCATCGGGGCCAACACAGACGCCCAGGCCTTGGCCGCATGCGGCGCGCCCATAACAATCCAGTTGGGCGCGAAGTTGACCAAGGGTTTAGGGGCCGGGGCCAACCCGGAGATTGGGAAGAACGCCATTCTGGAGGATAAAGACCGGATCCGGGAGCTCCTGATGGGTGCGGACATGGTCTTCATCACCGCCGGCCTGGGCGGAGGAACAGGGACTGGCGGCGCTCCTATCCTGGCCTCCATTGCCAAAGACGCGGGGGCGCTAACCGTAGCCGTGGTCACCAAACCCTTTCTTTTCGAGGGCAAAAAAAGACAGCGGCAGGCCGAGGAAGGATTGAAGGAACTGAGAAAATATGTGGATACGCTGATCACCATTCCCAACCAGCGGCTGTTGAATATCGCCGGCCGGGATATGCCCCTGCTGGAAACGTTTCGTAAGGCGGATGAAGTTCTCCTGCAAGCGGTTAAGGGGATTTCGGATCTGATCACTGTCCATGGACTGATCAACCTGGATTTTGCCGATGTACGCACGGTCATGGCCGAAATGGGCCTGGCCCTGATGGGCACAGGAGCCGCGAGCGGTGAAAACCGAGCCATCGAAGCGGCCCAGCGGGCCATATCCAGCCCCCTGTTAGAGGACATCACCATTGCCGGAGCCCGCGGGATTTTGATCAATATTACCGGAGGGCCAGGCCTGACTCTTTATGAAGTAAACGAAGCCTCCACTCTCGTACAGGAGGAGGCCCACGATGATGCCAACATCATCTTCGGCGCCGTGATCGACGAGAGCCTGCGGGATGAGATGCGCGTCACGGTGATTGCCACCGGATTCGGCAAGGCCGAAGAAGCCGAGGGACGCGTTTCCGAATCCCGCCCGGTTTTCCCTGAAACAGAGAAGACAGTGATAAATTTCACCCGCAGGGAGAGCAACCGGGATATCCCGACCTTTATCCGTAAGGAGAAGAGCCTCGAGGTTGAAGAAAAACCGGCCAGAATATCACGGAGCCGTGTCTTTTCCAATTTAGGGGAAGATGAGTACGACATCCCCACTTTTTTGAGAAAGCAAGCAGATTGATCTATTATTCACCGCTGAGAGCGCAGAGTAGAAAAGGGGGGCAGGGTGGATTTTAGAGGATGGTTTCGCTTAAGCGGATGGCAACTTATTTAAGACGTTCCCGATAGTTTTTCATATTTAATTTCATTTTATTCTCTGCGTCCTCTGCGCACTCTGCGGTGAAAATATTTTTAGTGGTGCACCGTGTCCAGCAAGCTAATTGCCAAAGCCAGGAAGCTTCTTTCCGAGGAGCGGAGAATCGAACCAGATCACTGGCAACCCTTCCCGTCTAACCGGGGAGGAGAACTGTCCATCGCCCTGGCCTATCCCCATAGGTATTACACGGCCATGTCCAATCTGGGTTTTCAGACCGTTTACCGGCTTTTCAATGAACAGCCCCGGACGGTCTGCCAGCGGGTTTTTTTGCCCGATCCAGCAGATTTGGAAGAATACCTGAGGACAGAAACCCCCCTCTTTTCCCTGGAGTCTCAACGGCCAGTGCGCTCCTTCGATGTCCTGGCCTTTTCCATCTCTTATGAGAATGATTACCCCCACCTCCTCCGGATGATGGAATTGGCCAGGATTCCTATCGCCAGAAAAGATCGCACAGAGGCCGACCCGCTGGTTGTGGCCGGGGGGTCCACCGTTTTGATGAACCCGGAACCACTGGCCGACTTTGTGGACCTTTTTGTAATCGGAGAAGCCGAAGTCATCATGGCTCCGCTCACGGAGGCTTTGGGCAACGGCAAGGAAGCAGGAAAATCCAAAGCAGCCATCTTGAGCGAGCTAACCGAAATGGAAGGGATTTACATTCCGCAGTTTTACTCCACCGCCTACGGGCCGGATGGAACCATTGAGTCCTTTACCCCGCGAGGAGGAGCCCCCCCTCGCATGAAGAGAGTCTGGCTCAAAGACCTGAACGGATTAATGACGATTTCTTCCGTGGTGACGCCAAACACCGAACTCTCCAGCATGTTTTTGATCGAACTCAGCCGGGGGTGCTTTCGCCGCTGCCGCTTCTGCGCGGGAAGTTACACTTATTTTCCCCACCGCGTCCGGGATGGTCCCCTTCTTAAAGAAGAAGCCCTTAAAAGGTTAGGCTCGGCGGAAAAAGTCGGGCTGGTAGGAGCGGCCATTTCAGATTACCCCGACCTCATCTCTCTCGGTCGAGAGTTCCTTCATTCCCAGAAGCCCATTTCCTTCTCCTCCCTGCGAGTTGATTCCCTCACACCGGAACTGGCTGATCTAATTTACGACAGCGGGCAGAAGACTATTACTCTGGCCCCGGAAGCTGGATCGGAACGGATGCGCCGGGTCATCAACAAGGGGTTCTCTGAAAAGCAAATCATTCAAGCTGCGGAAATCCTGACGGACCGGGGAATTCGCAGCTTTCGCCTCTACTTCATGATCGGCCTGCCCGGGGAAGAAACAGGAGACATCAAGGAGATCGTGGAAATGACTAAAAAAATCCGGCATCATATCCGGGAAAAAAGTCGAGGAAAAAGGGGGGCGGAGAAGATTCTTCTCAGCTTGAACTCTTTTGTTCCCAAACCTGGCACACCCTTCCAATGGCATCCTTTCGAGGACATTCGTAGTTTAAACGAAAAGATCAAAACCATAAAAAAAGGACTTGGCCGGGAGCGGGGCGTTGCCGTTGCTGCTGACCTGCCCAAATGGTCCTACTTGCAAACCCTCTTGTCGCGCGGCGACCGGCGGGTGGGAAGGCTGTTGCTGGCCGCCCACCGCTTGGCCGGAAACTGGCCGCAGGCCTACCGCTCCGTGGATCTGAACCCCGATTTTTATGTTTACCGGGAACGGACTTACGCAGAAATTCTCCCCTGGGATTTCATTGACCACGGGATCGGCAAAGAATTTCTCTGGTCGGAATACCAGAGAGCTTTCCAAGAAGGCTCTTCCCCCAGAAGGCCTTAAATTATAAATTCGAAGCACGAAATCCAAACCATTGCAGACTGTAGATTGCAGATTGCAAAAATAAAAACTTCAAACTGAAATCTTAAATCTCAAATCTGAAATTAGCAAAATTTTGAATTTTGAATCTTGAATCTTGAATTTGTTTCATCCGCCGTGGCGGATCGATATGCGGATTTCGAATTTAAAACCAAAAATTTTAAAATATCCTTGGCTATTTTTTCATTCACCCAGAGAGACAGGGAAATATCCTGGTTCATCTGAATGATTCAGGCATAAAATTGAGTTTTCCAGTCAAGTTTGTTATGATTGATGAAATCGTAAAAGGTCGTCACTCCGGCCTGCCTGTGCCTGGCAGACAGGTGAAAACCGGAGTCCAGAGGTTTGATAAATCCTTGAAATAACTGGATTCCGGCTGGAGTTTATCCCGATGAAAATCGGGGCCGGAATGACGGGGAAAGGGGCTTTCGGACTTTTTACGAGTTCATCATGATTAGCAAAAAATTAAATCCGCTGGAAATCCGGGTTTTCATGGACGTAAATAAAGAGCTGGAAAAGCTCAAAAAAGAAAACGAGGTTTTGCAGAAACTGCTGGCCCAGGTGGAGGGGGAGAAGACGGCCCTTTACGAACAGGTTCTGCAAACCCGGGCGGAATGGGAAGCGGCTTTCAATGCCATCACTGACCGGGTCTTCGTTGAGGATGCCAACTATTCCGTACTGAGGGCCAATGCGGCGGTTTTACGGGATTATGGGCTTACTCCCGGGGAACTTTTAGGGGAAAAATGCTATCAGGTTTTTCGGGGGCAGGAGGAACCTTGTCCGGGCTGCCCTGTAACGCAGACCCTGGAGACGGGCAAACCGGCCTTCGGGGAGATGGAGAATCCCCGTCTTAAGGGAAGGTATTATGTGCGCACCTACCCGATTTTCGACCGGAAAGGCCGGATCTCAGAAGTGGTGGTGGAAGACGTTACAGAGACGAAGAAGCTGGAGGATGAGCTGCGGGAATCCGAAGGCCGCTTTCGGCGCATAGTGGAACAGGCCAACGACGGCATTTTGGCCATAGGAGAAGATGACCGCATTGAACTGTCCAACAAGAGCGCGGCGGACATAACCGGCTATCCCATAGATCTTTTAACAGGCATGAATTTTAATGCTCTGTTTGATGAAAAGAATCGAGCATATATTAAGGAGCTTTTTGAACACGGCGACCCGAACATGGACCTGTGGGTGTGCTCGGAGCTGGAGATCCTAAATGCCCGGGGAGAGCACAAAGAGACTGAAATTTGTATCACCACAGTCAAAGACCATCAGGGAGCCATGAAGACTTATGCCTACCTGCGCGATATTTCCATCACCAAACGCATCGAAAATGAACTGCGCAAGGCCAACGATTTCCTGCGCAACCTGATCGAAAATTCTGTAGATGGCATCATCGCTGCCGACATGAAGGGGAAAATAATTATTTTCAATAAAAGCGCGGAAAGACTTCTGGGCTATCAGGCCGAAGAGGCCATAGAAAGGGTGCATATTACCCGGCTCTACCCTCCCGGCGTGGCCAAGGAAATCATGCGCCGGTTGCGTTCTTCGGAATATGGCGGCGTAGGGAGGCTGGAGACTTGCCGGTTCACCCTGATGAGTAAAACCGGAGAAGAGATCCCCATTAACATCTCCGCGGCCATCATCTACGAAGGTGGAAGGGAGATAGCCAGCTTCGGAATCTTCACCGATCTGCGAGAGAAGGTTAAAATGGAGCGGGAACTCCAGGAAACCCAGCTCCAGCTTTTACAGTCGGAAAAGATGGCCTCTTTAGGAAAACTGGCCGCAGGCGTGGCCCACGAGATCAATAATCCTCTGGGAGGAATATTGATATTTTCCAAGATGCTCCTGGAAGAACTTCCTCCGAATGATCCGCGGGCAGGGGACCTGGAGCGGATTTGTGATGAGGCCACCCGCTGCAAGGAGATCGTCAAAGGCCTCCTGGAATTCGCCAGACAAACCTCATACAAAATGGAACCCGCCGACCTCAACCGGGCCCTGGTTCAAGGTGTCTCCCTTTTGGAGAACCAGGCCCTCTTTCACAATATCCGCATCGTCAAGGACCTGGATCCGCATCTTCCACCAATCATGGCCAATACCGGGCAGTTGAACCAGGTTTTTATGAACATCATCCTGAATGCCGCCGAGGCCATGGCAGGACAGGGGACACTCACTGTCCGCACGCAGATGGGACCGGAAAAAATTACCGTGATTGTCGAATTTACCGACACGGGTTGCGGGATTAAAGAAGAATATCTCACCCGCATATTCGATCCATTTTTCACCACCAAAGAAGTTGGCAAAGGCACAGGCCTGGGCCTGGCCATGTCCTACGGAATCATCGAAAAGCACCGGGGAAGGATCTGGGTAAAGAGCAGAGAAGGGGAAGGGGCCACCTTTACCATCGAGCTTCCGGTGCGGGCGGAAACCGAGGATATCACGGTGTAAAACTTAGGAAATGAGCGCTTCTAAGCTCATTCTATACCCCCGGGGGATGATATTATAATGAATCAGTGCAGAATGGCTGGCAAAGGGGAAAGCGGGAGGCAATGAGCCAGGGGCAAAGACCTGCGAAGGTTTTAATCATTGACGACGAGAAAATCATCCGGGACAGCTTCAGCCGCGTCCTCCTCAAAGATGGGTATGCCGTGAGTGCGGTGGAGAGCGGGCGGCTGGCCCTGGAACGGGTGGACGAAGAACCTGTTGACATCGCCCTTATCGATTTGAAAATGCCGGGATTAGATGGCATGGAAACACTCAGGGAGCTTAGAGAAAAAGACCCGGACATTGTAAGCGTCATGATCACCGGTTATCCCACCATTGAGAGTGCGGTAAAGGCCGTGAAGTTAGGGGCCTACGATTATCTAACCAAACCTTGCAGCCCCGAGGAGCTGCGTATCGTCGTAGCCCGGGCTGCTGAGCGCCGGAAGCTCTTTTTCGAGAAGGAACAACTGCGGCGGCTTTTAGACGCCCGCGGCTTATCCGAGCCCATCATCGGAGAAAGCAAGGCGATGCAGCGCGTCATGGAAATCATCCGCAAAGTCGCCCCTACGGATAGCACGGTGCTGATCACCGGAGAGAGCGGCACCGGCAAGGAGCTGGCGGCCCAGGCCATTTGCCAGCTCAGCCCGCGGAAAGAGAAAGAGTTTGTGGCCGTGGACTGCAACGCCCTGGTGGAAACCCTTCTGGAGAGCGAGCTCTTCGGCCACGTGAAAGGATCTTTCACCGGCGCGGTTAACAGTAAGCATGGATTACTCGAGCTGGCCAGCGGGGGAACGTTCTTTTTCGACGAAGTGGGCAACCTGTCATTAAACACTCAATCCAAGCTTTTACGGGTCATCCAGGAACGGGAGTTTAAGCCTGTCGGTGGAACCCAGCGGATCAAGGTGGATGTGCGCATCATCGCGGCTACCAACCAGAATTTACGGGAAGCCATAGCCCGCAAGACCTTCCGGGAAGATCTCTTCTACCGGCTAAGCGTTGTGCCGATCCACCTGCCGCCTTTGAGGGAGAGGAAAGAGGACATCCCCCCCTTAATCCAGCATTTCCTTGAGCGGTATAACCGCAAGAGAAAAAAACCGATCACGGGGATTAATCCGGCAGCCATGGAGATGCTCATGAAGCACCACTGGCCCGGAAACGTGCGGGAGGTGGAGAACCTGATAGAGCGCGCCATGATCCTGGAAGACGGAGCAATGATCACTCCCAAGAGCCTTCCCCGGCTTTCATTTACCGAGGGCCCGGAAAAAGCTACGGCGCATATCCCGCAATTAGCCAGTCTGGAAGAATTGGAAAAGGAGCATATCGCCTTTGTCTTAAAACAAACCGATGGCCATAAATCCCGCGCCGCGAAAATTCTGGGCATAGACCGCAAAACCCTCTACCAAAAAGTGCAAAAATACCAACTCTCCTAAAACCCCTCATGAAATATCCGCGGTATAGGGGACGGGGACGTATACGTAAAGAGGACGTTGCTCAAAATCATCAAAAATTTAGGGTAGGGGCTTTGGCTATTGCCATGGCCGTTGGGGAAGAAGAGGGTGTGAAAGAATTTTGAAGATTTTGAGCAACGTCCCCCCAAACTCACAACGTCCCCCCAAACGCTCAGCCGCGAGCACGTTCGGAGCAACTATCAGGTTGATATCGCTCGGTAAAAATGCTACCCTGAGAACATGAACAGAAAGCACACAGCCATATACCGAATGTCAGACCGTCGGAACGACGACTTCGTTCCCGGCACGCCGGCAGACCGCATTAGTCTTGTCTGGCCGCTGACCCGAGAGATCGCGTCCTTGAGCAAAAAGCACGATGCTGAACGAAGACTACAGAGACATCTTACACGCCTTGTGCGACGAGAAGGTTAAATTCCTTCTCGTCGGCGCCTATGCACTGGCAGCCCACGGTTATCCCCGAGCTACCATGGACATTGATATTTGGGTTATGCCGTCCCCTCAGAACGCTGATGCCGTCCTACGGGCATTGCGTCGTTTTGGCGCCCCGCTTCACAATCTGACCGAGGAAGACCTTCAAAAGGATGGGACCATCTTTCAGATCGGAGTTGCCCCAAGGCGAATCGACATCATCACTGCGGCATCTGGACTTCGGTTTGAGGAGACGTATGGACGGTCATTGTCTGTGAACATTGAGGGGATCAAAGTGCATATTCCGTCGATCGACGATCTAATTCGCAACAAGAGGGCATTAGGAAGAACCAAAGATTTAGCCGACGCAGAGGCATTGGAATGCCTGAAGACCTCCGAACAAATTGCTCCACCCGACAAGGAATAGCACGCGAGGGCGCGCTGTTCCTTGCGGGTGAGCATTGGCGTTCAAGAAACCCGGAGCGGCATTGCCTATTCATAGGGGTATTGCTTCTATTGATTCATTAGAGGGGGGCTGGGAAACATGAGAGCCGCAGACCGGATGGTGGAGAATCGAGTTTAGGATGTAAAGAGGGACATTGCTCAAAATCATCAAAATTTTAGAGATATGGACTTCGGCCATTGCTATGGCCGTTAGGAAAGAAGAGGGCGTGAAAGGATTTTGAAGATTTTGAGCAACGTCCCCCAAAATTTTCATGACCCATATGAAATTTTAAATTTTGAATCTTGAATCTTGAATATTTTTTTCGTTATCGGCGCCGGATTCTTGGGTCCAGGACGCCATACAAAACATCGGTGGCCAGGTTGACGATGATCACTACCACGGAAGAGAAAAAGAGAATCCCCATGATGAGCGGATAATCCCGGCGGAGAATCCCGTCGAACATCAGGCGCCCCATCCCCGGCCAGCTAAAGACCGTTTCCACCAATACCGCCCCGGCTAAAAGGCGTCCGAGCTGAAGGCCGGCCATGGTCAGGATGGGGAGAATCGCATTTCTCAGGGCATGTTTGAATACGATTTTGCGCTCGGGGAGCCCTTTGGCTCGTGCCGTCCGGATGTAATCCGAACCGATGACTTCCAGCATGCTGGCCCTGCTTAGCCGGCTGTAAGGGCTGATCAGAATCATTCCCAGGGTTGTGGCGGGCAGCACGAGATGATGGAGGGTATCCAAAAGGATTAACCAAACATTCGCTCCATATCCGGCAGTCATCATTCCGTAGCCTGGGAATAAGGGGAGGTAGAGAGAAAAGGCTAAAAGCAGCATGATTCCCAGCCAGAAGGAAGGCATGGCAAATCAGAGAAGGGAAAAGACCGTGATAAAGGCGCTGGCCGTTGATGCGGGTCGCTGGGCTACCATCACGCCGGTGACAACACCGATGGTTACGGCTATAAACATGGCGGTCAGAACCAGGAGCGCTGTGGCCCAGATCTTTTCCAGAATCAACTCTAAGACTGGTTTCCCTTGGAAGTAAGAGAATCCGAAGTCTCCAGTGAGAAGTTTTTTCCCGTAAATAAAAAGCTGCTCCGAAAGGGTCTTATCGAGGCCAAATTCTTTGCGAACCGCTTGTAGAGTTTCCTCGGAGGCGCCCCCGGCTTCCCCGATATAAACCATGGCCGGGTCACCCGGGGCGAGGTGGAGGAGGGTAAAATTCAAGAGCACGATCATGAGGATCACGGGAACCGCCTGCAAGATCCTGCGGAGGATGTACCAAACCAGAGAATCGGAACTCAAAGAAACATCTCCCCGTAATAATTCACCCTCTCCCTTGAGAGACTGTGTAATAACCCGAGCGGGAGGGCATGAGTGAGGAAGCATCGGCGGGTGATGAAGGTCGGCAAGGGTAACAGCTTATATTCCGCCATGGGAAGGCGGATTTGAAGGGTCGCAGAAATATTACGGTTTTTACTCCGCCTCGATCCATGGAATGCCCACCGCCTCATGATTCCGAAAGAATGCCCTCCCGCTCGTATCACCAGTTTTCCATTTATGACACAGTCTCTGAGGGGAGAGGGTTGGGGTGAGGGTGAAGATAGCCTGTTCACCCCCACCTTAATCCTCCCCCATCAAGGGGGAGGTTAATACCTGGTTTTCATTGTTCGAGGGTGATGTACTTATGATGAAGCATTTTTCAATGATCTTTTTAAGGTCCGACTTTTCCTTTACGCCAGAAAACGCTATCCAGAAGGTTTAACATTCCCCATACATCCATGGGGACCCCGTCGAGATCTTTATTATAAATAAGGGGGGTATCGTGGTCGATTATCCATATAACGGGGAGCTCATCCATGAGAATCTCCTGCACCCGATGATAGAGCTTTTTCCTCTTTTCAAAGTTCAACTCAACCCGGGCCTCGGCTCAGAGCCGGTCCACCTCCGGATTATTGTAGCCCATCGTGTTCGTCGAGACCATCTTTTTAATAAACCTGGAAGTAAATGCCCGGTCAATAGCCAGTGCCGGGTCCACGAACTCCGTTGTAGGAGTCCAGTCCATTTCGTAATCCCAGCTACTGACTCTGGCCACCCAGGTTGCCAGGTCCGGAGGAGGGCGGAGGGTCACCTGAATTCCTGCTTTTCTAAGCTGGGCTCTCATGTATTCCATTCCTGATTGACCTCCCGGATAACAACTAAGGGAAAGGTTAAATCTTATTCCCTCCGCTCCCTTCTTGAAACCAGCCTCGTCTAATAACTGATTCGCCTTGTTCAGGTTGTTTTCATACTTCGGCAGAATGGGGTGATGGAACGGGTTGGTATAGCGCAGGGGCCCGGCGGCGGGTTTTGCAAATCCGGAAGTACCCTCAACAAAAAAATTCTTATCGATACTGTGGGCGATCGCTTTTCTAACTTTAACGTTATTCAAAGGGGGCTTTCGGTTGTTGATCTGGAGAATCCCCCTGATCCCCATGGCTTCTCCCCCCTTTTGGGTTACGGTTAAATGGGCCATTTTCGTGAGTCGGGGAAGATCAACATAAGGAACCTGACCCCAGGTAAGGTGGACGGCTCCTGTTTCCAGGGCCAGGGTGCGAGAGGCCGCATCGGCAATGAATTCCAGGACGATTCGATCCAGATAAGGTCTTCCTTTCCGGAAAAAATCCGGGTAGCGGTCCAGGATGAGATACTGGCCTTTCTTCCACTCCACGAATTTAAAGGGGCCGGAGCCGATGGGTTTCACATTGGCCGGATGCTTGCGAATCTCTCCTTCGCTGTAGATATGCTTGGGAAGAATGGGGAGAAAATAGGGATGATTGGCAGCGAAGCAGGCCGGAAAGGGGTGTTGCAGCTTGAAGGTGCAAATATATGGCGCGGGGGTCTCAACTTTCTCAACGGCACCAAAAGCCAGCTCACCCAGGGGATGGTTTTTCTTGGCAAGTTCCAGGGAGAAGGCAACATCGGCGGAAGTAACGGGTTTGCCGTCATGGAAGGTAGCTCCTTTTTCCAGATGAAAGGAATAAGTCCGTCCATCGGGGGAAATTTCCCATTTCTTTGCCAGGTAGGGTCTGGGCCCATAATTTTCGTCGAACTGGAGCAGGCTGGCAAAAACCTGGCAGGCCGGGATCACGACCCCGGGCCCCCCCCGAGGACCGGATTGAGTTGGGGAGGCTCTGCGTAAATCATCTTAAGGGTTCCACCGCGCGGGATCTTTTCGGTCTGGGCCATAGCGGGGGAAATTGACCACTCGATAATCGCCATAAGAGCGATGCTTGCCATTAAGAGGTTGCTGAGATTGCGTCTGGAAATCTGCATGGCCAGTTCCTCCTTAAGCCGAGATCTCTTTGACCGCTTCGCGAAGCTCTTTCTTCATAATCTTTCCCGTGGGTGTCCGGGGGATTTCGGGGGTGAATACGATGATGACCGGGATCTTGTGGTTCTCCATCCTCTGTTCGCTGTATTCCTGGATCTCGTCCTTGGTGACCTGATGGCCTTCTTTGGGCACGACGAAAGCGGCCACAATCTCTCCCAACTCGGGGTCGGGTTTACCCACGACGGCGACATCCGCGATGCCGGGTATGCTGCTCAGAACTCCCTCCACCTCAGCCGGATAAATGTTGACTCCTCCCCGAATGATCAGGGCTTTAACCCGATCGACGATATAATAATAGCCCTCCGCATCCCGGATGGCGACGTCCCCCACGGTCATGAACTTCCCCCGGAAGATCTCGGAAGTGGCCTCCTCGTTCTTGTAATAGCCCTCCATGAGAAAGGGATTGTAGATGTAGAGGAGTCCCCGTTCGCCATCGGCGACCTCGTTGCCCAGCGGGTCGTAAATCTTCAGTTCGTTGCTGGCAAACGCTTTACCGACACTGGAGGGTCTTTCCCGCATCTCCCGGGGCGAGATAAAGGTGTTGACTCCGGTCTCCGTGGAGCCGTAGAACTCGTAAAGGCGGTCTCCATACCGGTCCAGGAAAGCCAGCTTGTACTTGGGGAGTAGCGGCGCACCACCGCAGGCCACGCACCGCAGGCTGGATAGATCCAGATCCCCACTTACCCGCTGCGACACTTGAAGCAGGCGTACGACCATCGTCGGCACCAGAAGGGTGGAAGTGACCTTGTATTTGTCAACCAGTTGCAGGAATTGCACGGGATCGAATCGTGGCTCAAGGACAATGGTACCGCCCAGCATAACTGTTTTGGCCACAAAGGCCATTGGCGCGCTATGATACAGGGGACAGCAAACTAGATGAACTTCATCAGGCGTCATTCCTACAAGGCTGACGGTCTTGAGCATATAATCCCTAACCTCCGGCCTGGCCATGATATCAGCAGACCTGGCGGCACCCTTGGGTTTGCCGGTTACACCAGAGGTATATATGAGATCGCTGCCCATCTCCCCGGCCGAGGGCAGATTGTCCAGGTCGATTTCAGGTAGGTCGCCAAATAGGGACTCATAGGGCAAAGCCCCCTCAACGGGTCCTCCGAAACCGACAAATCCATCGATGAGGAGCTTCTTGTACCTCCCCTTGAAGGGAAGAATCCGGTCCGCGAACTCGTGCCAGAAAAAGAGCAATTTAGAGTCCGAGTTGTCCACGATGAACTCGATCTCCGGCGGTTTCATCCGGTATCCAACCATAACCACTCCCGCCTGGAGATAGCGGAGAGCGAAGCGGATCTCAAAGAATTCAGACAAGTTGTAAGTCATGACCGCCACCCGGTCCCCTGGCCTGACGCCCATCCGGTAAAGTCGCTTGGCCAGGGATCGGGCCCTCGCCCGCAGCTGCGCATAGGTGAGGGAATGTTCGGGACCCACAACGGCTAATTTGTCGGGCTTGCCTGCGGCATGGATCTCCACGAAATTGGGGGGCTTAGGCCTGGTTTGAGCTTCAGACATGAGGAGCCTCCTTTCTTGAGTCTGATCCCTCCATTCAGGATCCATAATCAACTTAGGGCACGTTAGGCATCTTCAGCACTCCTCGTCCCTTGACGTGTGGAACCCCGGACCCCTTCTATTGCCCCACCTTTCCTTTACGCCAAAATACGGTATCCAGAGGGTTTAAGATACCCCATACATCCATGGGTATTCCGTCGAAATCTTTATTATAGAGCGTAGGTATCTCGATATCGATTAGCCATATTACGGGGAGCTCATCCATGAGAATCTCCTGCACCCGATGATAGATTTTTTTCCTCTTTTCCAAGTTCAGCTCCTTCTTGGCTTCATCGCATAGCCGATCCACCTCCGGATTCCTGTAGCCCATGGTATTCGTCGACGGAATCTTCTTAATATTTTTAGAGGTAAACACAGAATCAATGGCGATAACAGGTTCGGCAAAGTCGCCCACGGGAGCCCAGTCTATTTCGTACTCCCAATTGCTGATTCTACCTACCCAGGTGGCATAGTCCGGAGGAGGGCGGAGGGTCGCCTGAATGCCGACCTTTCGAAGCTGCGTTCTCAAAAATTCACCACCGGCTTGCCCCCCCGGGTAAAAACTGAGCGAAAGGGGAAACCTGACTCCATCCCTTCCCCTCTTGAAACCGGCGTCGTCCAGGATCTGGTTAGCCTTGTTTGAGTCATATTCGTATTGGGGGAGGTTGGGGTTATGGAACGGGTTGGTATAGCGCAGGGGGCCGGCGGCGGGTTTCGCTAAACCCCCAAAAAACTCGATAAAAAAATTCTTATCGAGGCTATGGGCAATCGCTTTTCTAACTTTTACGTTATCCAAAGGGGGCTTTCTGTGGTTTATTTGGAGAATACCCCGGATGCCTACAGCCTCGTATCCTTTTGTCGTCATCGCCAAATGTGCCATCTTCGCCAGTCGAAGAATTTCGAAAGGGGGAATAATACCAGGTGGAACAATGGAGGTGGATCCTGTTTCCAGGGCTATGCTGCGAGAGTTTGCATCGGCAATGTATTCAATGATGATTCGATCCAAATAAGGCCTTCCCTTACGAAAAAAGTTTTCATAGCGGTCCATTCTCATATACTGGCTTTTCTTCCACTCCACGAATTTAAAGGGCCCGGAACCGACGGGTTTCACATTGGCCGGATGCTTGCGAATCTCTCCTTCGCTGTAAATATGTTTGGGAAGGATGGGGAGAAAATAGGGATGATTGGCGGCAAGGAAACCGGGAAAGGGATGGATCAGCCTGAAGATGGCCGTATATGGGTCGGGAGTCTCAACTTTTTCAACTGGGCCAAATATGATCTCACCCATGGGATGGTTTTTTTTGACCAGTCCCAAGGAGAAGGCAACATCGGCAGAGGTAACGGCTTTGCCGTCATGGAAGGTGGCTCTTTCCTCTAAGAGAAAGGTATAGGTTCGCCCGTCAGGAGAAATTTCCCATTTTTTCGCCAGGTAAGGCCTGGGTTTATAATTTTCGTCGAACTGTAGTAGCCCGGCAAAGATTTGACAGGCAGGAAATACGACATTGCCCCCGCTGGCAAGAGCTGAATTAAGGTGGACAGGTTCCAGGGTAATCATCTTAAGGGTTCCGCCGCGGGGAATCTTTTCGACCTGGGCCAAAGCTTGGGAGCCTATCCATCCAATGACTACCAGAAGGATGATGCCTGCCAATAAAATTCTTTTCATCGCCCTTCTTGTGGCTATTTTCATGACCATCCCCTCCTTTCAAATAATCCTCGGAGAACGCATCCCGATATGACCGCAACCAAAAGATTATAGGGGCGACCCGGCGGGTCGCCCCTGCGCGGTTCTATTTTCTACGTGAAAGGATATTCCTTATTCTTTTCCTTTCCTATCGCCTGGAGAAGCGCGGCTTGATCCGGGAATATAACCGGCCTTTCTTCAGGTAATTTATGAATCAGGGATATGGATTCTGTCGGGCAGGAAGATACACAAAGACCACAACCGAGGCATCGCTCTTTGTTTATAATGGCATATCCATTTTGCATCTCGATGGCCTTCACCTGACACCGATCAACACAGACTTCACAGGCCGAACAGGTTTCCTCGTTAACCCGGGCATAATAGTCTGCTTTGGCGACTGCCAACGGGAGGTTATATTTGGTTATAAAGCCCAAGGCCTTGCAGCAGCATCCGCAGCAATTGCATATAAACATCTTGGCGCCTGAATGATTCGAGGAAAAATGGACTAAGCCTTCTCCCTCGGCCTGAAATAGAATCTGCCAGGCTTCTTCTTTGGAGATTTTTCTACCCAGTCCATTTTCGATGGCATAATCCGCCATAGGCCCAAAGGTCATGCAAGCCTCCAATAACTTTTCACAGCCTTCTCCCATGATCCTCTTCTCTTTCCGGCAGATGCATTCGGCAACCGCGAATTTGGTATGCGAGTTAATAATCTCCGAAACCTTTTCATACGGTTGAATTTCAGCCACTCTCTGTATTTCTTTTTCAACAGGAATGATGCGCCCCCCGGGAGTCTTTGATCTTTTCCTTTCCTGCACCATTCCTTCTTCAAAATATTTCTCGTACAGTTTGATGTTCTCCGGGTTCAAATTCTTCAATTGAAATTCCCATATTCCAATCACCCAGGGGATTAAAAAATACATATATTGTTGTTCAGGCGATTGGAAGCGAAAGATTAGCCCCTTTTTTGACATCCGGTAGAGGATTCCGGCCAACTCTTTTTCACCCCGACCTGCCCTCTCGGCAATCGTGGAAACAGGTTCCGGCAGAAAAGGTCGCAGGAAAAGCATGATCTCCGCCTCCTCTGGGGTAAAGAGCTTTTCTAATATTTCCATTTCCGCGCCGCTTTTGGTTTTGGGAAATCCTTGTGGGAATTTATCCAGCCTCTCCTGCACTTTCTCGTAAATGTTTGCCATGATTGCTTCCTCCTTATTGAAATATCCTGCCCTATTAATCATTTAATTCTATTTTTTTCCCCGGTTTATATTGCTTTTCGAAGAGCTGAGAATCTCCCAGAGTTCATCATAATTGGTAAAGGCCTTCTTTCCCTTACCCCCAATTTCTTCAACAAATCCAATGATCTGGCGGGGATTTTTCCTGTCAAAACGATAAATGCGAACAACGTAATTGGCTAAGACCACCTTGGCTGGCAAAATTCTCGCCTCCTGGAAATACCGGAATATGGAAATAGTGAGAATAAAGGCTCTTTTTTACACCCGATTGCAATAATACTCTTATTGCTCATTCTACCTCCTTTCCAAGGGCCTATTCCCTTCTATTTCCTCGGGGGTTACGGATTGGGTACAGATTCAGAAAAAAAAGAACCGGGGAAAGGGGGAAACGGGGAAGCCGGGCATGGAGGAAAGACGAAACGGGGAAACGGAGAACCGGAGAAATGGGGAAGCGGTGGTTATTTTATGAGCCATTTTTCAGGGTCATCAATCATTTTAACCAGTTGGCCCATGATTCGGTCGTACATTTTGTCCAGCTTATCACTTAGAGCTTTGTCAATATAATTACATCTTTCTGCAAACTCGGTCCATACCTGGGTCTCGCATGCTTCACTTTCGGCATCACTCAATTTGGCAATAAAGGCAGCCCTATACCGGCGTTTGCGCCAGGCTTCCGCCAGATTTGTACAAACAGAGCGAGAAGAACGTCGCATTTGATCCACAAGAGAAAATTTTTCTTCACCGGGGAAGGTTTTGGTTACATGGAAAATCTCCATCGCCGTTTCGATTGCATTTTGGTAAACTCGCAATTCCCGATAGGTCTTGATTTTTTCTCCCATCCTTCTTTCCTCCTATGCGTCGTTTTCCCGTTTCTCCGGCTCTCCGTTTCCTTTACTCCTTCGGGATCACCGGTTCCCCCCCTCCCCATTTCTCCGTTTCATTATGAATTGATAGATGGCTTGGGTTTTAGGAGAAGGTTCCACCCCGAAGGCCTGGGAAAGAGCCCTTTTGCAGCGGTGGTAAACCGACAGGGCCTCGGCCCGTTGGCCGAGGTGTTGATGGCAGGTCATGAGACCCTGGTAAAATTCCTCGGCAAGATCGTCAATTTCCAGCATCTTATGGTAGCAGTCCAAGGCTTCTTCCCATCGCCCCGCTTGTTGCCAGTATAGACCCGACCTTCCCACGCTTCGCAGGAACTTTCCCCGGAGACGTTCCCTCAGGGAGGTTGCCCAGGGCTGCTCGATTTCCCGGCTCAGGAAAGCCCCTCCATACATCTCAGTGGCTTTTTCCATAAGCCCAAGGGCAACCTCCTTCTTCCCTTCTTTCCATAGCGCTTCGGCTTGCTCCAAGATTTGCTCAAAGGCCCAGGCATCCACCCAGCAGTGCCTCGGGTCTAAGGTTAACCTTCCTTCTTGCAGCCGGATCGCTTTTTCATAGCCGAGTAACTGGCGGAGACGGTGCAGGGTTATCTTGAAAGACTGATGGGCAATATCGCCGTCAGCCTCAGGCCAGAGGGCATCTTCTATCTGGTCTTCCCTTACTCCCTTCCCTCCGAAGGCAATCAGGGTTTTCAGCAGGGCAAGAGGTCTCCTTTGGGTTTTCCTGGTGAACTGTATCGGCTTTCCGTCTTTTAATAATTCAAACCTTCCCAGGGTATAGATTTTTAGGGGCCAGGGCCAGTTTTCCAAATGGAGGAGCGGCTTTTCGGGAATCAGATTTCGTTTGCTGATTAGTTCCTGCACATATTCCACTTCGATTCCGGCATCCAGCGCTTGGGAACAGAGCCTGACCATGGCCGGGGGCCGGTCGATATAGGTGTCAAAATATTTTCCTTCCTTTCCGATGGCCAGTGCTTCCCGGAGGGAGAGCAAACATAACTCTTCTTTTCCTTGATCCAGGCTGAAGAGGGCCCTGGCGAATAAGGCATAAAATTTGGCATTTTTGCTTTTAATCATGCCGGCTAAATGAAAAGCCTGGTTCAGGTGCTCTGCCGATTCCCGCTCCCTGCTCCTTAGATGCGCTGTGTGACATTTCAACAAGTGGCAGATGAACAGACTAAGAGGAGATCCCACATCCCTACTGAATTTCAAAGCTGTTTCCGCGTGAGCCGCGGCTTCATCCGGGTTTCCTTGAAAAAGGGCCACGCGGGTTTTCAGGATATGATAAAAGGTCTTATCCCAGGCCTTCGAGGGCGTTGACGAGCTTTCGAGCTTCTCCATCCACTCTTCAGCCTTCCTGCCATCGTTGACGCTCAGAGCGCTGAGGGTCCCATGGTATAAAAACATCCTATCCAGGATGTGGATACCGGTTATTCGTGATATTTCCAGGCCATCGGATATCGCCTCAAGGCCCTTTTCATGGGACCCTGCAAAGCGATGACAGATTGACTCGGCAAATTTTGTCGTTAGCCGGGCAAGAGGGGAAGCATCTCGGGATTGGGCTAAGTTTCGTAAGGAGTCGGTGACATCCTTCAATTTTACATAATCGCCGGTAAACATTCGATATAAAACCTGCCGGGCCAGAGCAATGATTTTAGCGCTCACATTTGTACGATGTTCCAAAGAAGCGAGCAGCCGTTCGGACCACATATCGATTTCAGGATGCTGGGGCTGTCTGATTAACAGTGCCGTGAACATACTGCAGGCTACGCGGGTCCCAATCTCGTCGGAAGGCAATTTCCCAGGGTCATGCAGGATTTCCGCGAGCACGGAAATCCACTTATCAAACCGTTTAAAGTCTGAAAGATCAAACCAGATGGATTCCACAATCCCTGACCAGGCCAGAAGTATCCCTTTTAAATCTTCCCGGGTTTTGAATTGTTCAAAGGCTTTCTCAAAAAAGAGTTGGCTTTGCCCAGGATGGAAGGGAAGGCGGCACGAACCCATCCAGAAGAGAATCCATGGATTGCTATCCAGGATTCCCCCGGGGAGACTGTTCAACCAGTCTTCGAGAGGAAGATTTCTCCCCTGTGCCAACATCGTTGGCGCGTACTTGGTGATTAAACGAACGAGTCCATCCCAGTCCCTCGCATCCCGGAGAAGCACAGCGGCATCCTCCGTCTGCCCGGCTTCCTCCAGGAGCGTGGCCGCTCCATGAATCAAAATGGACCGGGTCTTCGGGGAGAAAGTTTCTTTAGCCCGGGAAATTAAAAAATCCCGGAACAAGGGGTGATACTGGTATATGAACTCGCCATGGAAGCGCTTCTCGGTAAAGTAATGAGTCCGGCTCAACGTATTCAAAATGCGGCCGGCATGAGAAAGGCCCGTAAGGTCTTCAGCCATTTTGGCCGTCATCTTGGGGAAAAAGGCGGTCTTGAGAAGAAAATCTCGGATCTCCCCTTCCGTTTTTTCAAAGAGTTCATTCCCGAAATAATCAATAATCTCTTCGGGAGTAAGCTTTCCAAGGGCCTGGGGTTCGATGACTTTTCTCTCCACGCTCTCCAGCATCAAAACCAATCCGGCCGCCCACCCATCGGCAGCCTTATGCAGATGGGATATGGCTTCTCTGGTTTGTTTTTCCCGGGATCGCTGGCGGACGATTCCCTCCGACTCCTCCCAAGTCAAACGGAGATCATCCCAGGCGAGAACCTCCATCTGATGGTTGGCCCGCAGCCGGATTAAAGCCGGAGGAGGATCGCTGCGGCTGATGATGATTACGTTGATTCCTGCGGGAATTATGGATAATCCGTTGAGGATTACCTCGTGAAAAGGTGAATTGGTTGGGATTTCTTGGTAGTTGTCGAAGACAACAACAAATCCCCCCTTAATCCCCCCTTTATCAAAGGGGGAAGAGGGGGGATTTGACTTTGCCATAGGGGGGCTTAAGGGATTTGAGCGGCGCTTCGGGGGATTCAGACGATTATAGAGTTCCTCAAAATACCGTAGAGTAAATGTTGGGATGCCTTGCTGATATTCTGGAGTGAGGAGGGGCAGGGGTTTTTTCTTTTGGGGGGCGGCGGCGCGGGCCCCCATTCCCAGGTAATAGTAAAAAGTTGCTGGATCTGCGTCCCCTTCGTCTATCTGATACCAAAGGCAGGGAAGTTTGCGGGCATCAAGATAGCTGGATACCAGGGTGGTCTTTCCGCAGCCAGGAGGACCGCATACCCAGATCACCGGCTGCTTGCGCATGCGGTCCAGCCGGGCAAACAGCCTCTTTCTGGGGTAGATCCCGGTTAGGATTGGAGGAGTTACCTTGCTCATAAAACTCAAAAGGCCTAGCGTGACTTTATTACGCTGATTTGATTTGGAGACATAACGTCTTGAAATTACAATAATAATTCTTCATTTCAGTTGTATACACTGAAGGGGATATTGGTCTTCAGTTCTTTGTCAACTAAATCG
>Ga0194111_10000443_pt1 | contig 50702 bp, 42 predicted proteins | sample TA2KigC300mmetaG_FD_146194 | JGI IMG/M metagenome (GOLD analysis project Ga0194111, IMG submission 146194) | Freshwater microbial communities from Lake Tanganyika, Tanzania - TA2015033 Kigoma Deep Cast 300m | ecosystem: Environmental > Aquatic > Freshwater > Lake | place: Tanzania: Lake...
GTCGCCAGGACTCCGTGAATTCCATCTCCCATCTTTGATTTTCCATTTCCTCTTTTCCGATTTTCCTTTTTCTTCTGTTTCTGATTTCTGACTTCTGAGGTCTGACTCCGACCTCTGCGATTCACTCCGCGCGCGCGACAACGCCCTGCGCGATCGAGCAACGACACACCGCACGAGCCGAACCACACCCCGCGTGTGGGCTGCGGCATGCCCGTGCCGGGCGAGTTCTCGAGCCTGCGAACGCGCGGCGCCAGCCGCGTGGAGCAGGCGAGAGCTGTCTGAGCCCCGGCACGGCTATGCCGCAGCCCGCTGGCGTGGGAATGTGCGCGAATTAGCGCGAAGGGCGTTCCACACTCACCTGCACCACACGCCTCGCCCGAATGTTCTCATTGCCGAGTTGCCCGCACGCGGCCATGGCCGTTCGCCCCTTCGTACGCCGCCGTTTCGTGAACTGACCGTTGGCGATTGCTCGGGCGACGAACGCGTCGACGGCCGCGTCATCGGGTGCGGGCCAGGGGCTGTCGCGGCGCGGGTTGTAGGGGATGACATTCAGGCTGCAGCGGATGTTGCGGAGGAAGTCGCAGACGGCGTCGGCGTGCTCGGGTTGGTCGTTCACGCCGGGGATGAGCACATATTCCGCGCACAGCGCGCTCGTGGGGCGCTTGGGGAATGATGTCATTGCATCGCGGAGTTGCGCGAGCGGTTCGGAGCGGTTGATCGGCATGATCGAACTGCGGATCTCGTCGTTGGGGGCGTTCAGGCTGATGGCGAGACCGATGCGGCGGAAGCCGGGTTGCTGGATGAACTCGCCGAGGCGGCGGATGCCGTCGGTGCGACCGACGGTGCTGATGGTGACGCGCGAGCAGCCGATGGCGGGGCCGTTCATGTCGCAGAGGATGCGGATGGATTGCAGGACGGCGTCGAGGTTGTCCATCGGTTCGCCCATGCCCATGAAGACGATGTTGGCGATGTCGAAGTGGCCGTGCTCGGGGCGGGTTTCGTCGGTGAATGGGTTGGTGACAAGGAACCGTGCGGCGTGAAGTTGCTGCACGATCTCGCGGGTGGTGAGGCTGCGAAGGAGACCCATCTGCGCGGTCTCGCAGAAGCGGCAGCCCATGGCGCAGCCGACTTGGCTGCTGACGCAGAGGGTGCGGCTGAATCGCCCGCCGCGGTGGGGCATGGGGATGATGACGCTTTCGGTTTCGAGTGCGCCGTCGACGGCGAGCAGGAACTTCGCGGTGCGTTCGTCGATCAGTGTGCGCAGCGGCGGGGGTGGCGGCGGCGCCATCCACGGCTGCCAGACCCCGCGGCGGTGCACGGCGCGGTAGGCGTCGAGCGCTTCTTCGCGGCGGCGCCCCTGCGCGCGCGCGGCGGCCACGAACTCGCCGCTTGTCAGCGCGAGTGGATCGGGTGCGGGTTCGGTCAGGTGGGGCGGCGGCACAACGGGCGATCGTAATGGAGGGGCTCTACACTTTCGCCATGCATCTGAAGCGAGATGGGCATGAACATGGTCCGCCGATCGTTCCCGTGAAGTTCATTCTGGAGGACGCGGCTGGGCTGACGGGTACGGAGCGCACGGAGTGGGATCTCATGGGCGGCGAGGGGGAGTCGCTGCTGGAGATTGCGATCGACCACGGCATCAACATTGAGCATGCGTGCGGCGGGGTGTGCGCGTGTTCGACCTGCCATGTGTATGTGGAGCAGGGGATGGATCAACTGACGGAGTCGACCGAGGCGGAGGAAGACCGTGTCGAGGAGGCGCCTGGGATTCAGCGCAACAGTCGGCTGTCGTGCCAGTGCGAACTGCGCGGCAAGGGGCCGATCGTGGTGCGCGTACCCGCGTGGAACCGCAATGCGGTCAAGGAGATTCCGCATTGAACGCGCCCGGCAGCGGCGGCGCCGCTGCGAAGAATGACTCGGCGCCGCGGTATCACGCGGCTGCGGTGCAGACGGCGTTCGACTGCCCGCGCGACCGCAGCGAGATCGGTGTTCGCGTGGACCGCATGTGCGCGCTGGTCGAGCAGACGGTCAGCGGCTACGAGCCATTCTTCGATGTGCGGCTGTTCGCGTTCCCCGAGTTTGTGATGGCTGCGCCTGCGTATGCAACGGTGGGCGAACTGCGCGACCGTCTTGCGCTGCCACTGGACAACGAACATGTCGATCGGCTCGCGCGGCTGTGCGCGAAGCTTGGTGTCTTCATTCAGTGCGGGACCTTCATCGAGCAGTGCGCGGAGGAGCGTGATGTGCTGTTCAACACGAGCGTGCTGTGCGGTCCGGCGGGGGTGCTGAGCGTGTACCGCAAGGTGAACCCGTGGATTCCATGGGAGGTTCACGCATCGCCGCATGACCGTGGCGCATCGCCTGCCGAGTGCTTTCCCGTGGCGCACACGGAGATCGGTGCGATCGGCTGTGCGATCTGTTACGACTGGCTGTTTCCAGAGTCCATCCGTCAGTTGGCGTTCCACGGTGCGGAGGTGGCGGTGCGGGTGAGCGCCTACATGGATCCGTGGGGGGCCACGCCGCCGATGGATTGGTGGACGCTCTTCAACCGCGCGCGCGCCGCGGAGAACACGCTGTTCGTGTTGGCGGCGAACCAGGGGGCGCACCTGTCGCAGTACCCGCCGTTCTCATGGCCTGGTGGGTCGATGGTGGTGGACTTTGATGGCCGCATTCTTGCGCAGGCGGATCCTGGCCCCGGCGAGAAGGTGGTGGTGGCACCTGTGGACATCGCGGCGCTTCGGGCTGAACGCCAGCGGCGCCGCGGTCATGACATGCGCGCACATCTTCGCAGCGAGGCATACGACTACGCGCGCGATGGAGTGATGCCGCGCGCGATTGGTGCGCCGATCGATCTGGCGTCGCTCGAAGCGCGGATTGCGCAGGGGCGCGCGCGCAGTGCCGCGTTCCTGGCTTCTCGTTCCGCGCGGCGCGAGGAGAGCGGCGGATGAACGGGCTGCGAAGGTGGTGTGTGCGCGTGGCGATCGTGACCGCTCTGCCGCTGCTGGCCGCGTGCAGCGGTGGCGGTGGCACCGGCGATGCACCGCAGGATGTGCCGGCTGATGCGCTTGCATCCGCGACGGAGGGCGCTGCTGCGATGGGGCAGTTCGACTTCGCCGCTGCGGAGCGCGCGTTCGAGGCGGCTCGCGAGAAGGCTCCGCAGTGGCGTACCGCGCAACTCGATGTGGCGATCTCGATCCTGAACCAGTCTGTGCCCGGCGCGCAGGAGCGCGCACTTGCGCTGCTGCAGCCGCTCGCGGGCGATCCTGATTTGGGTGTGCGCGCGGCCTACTGCATGGGTCTTGCGTACCTGTTCCTCGGTGATCCGGCCGCTGCGCTGCCACAGTTTCGCCGTGCGGCGGAGGCGTTCCCTGAAGATCCACACGCCGCGTACTACACGGGTCAGTCGCTTGAGTTGACGGGCGAGTGGAAAGCGGCGCTGCCGTGGTACCGCCGCGCACTCGAACTCGATCCGTATCTGCGCAGTGCCGCACTTGGCGTTCAGCGCGTCCTTGCGCGCGAGGGCGATGCGGCGGGCGCAGAGGAAGCGCTCAAACTCTTCGACATGCTCGCGCAGAACCCGCGTTCCACCCTCGCCGAGTTCAAGTATTCGAGGATGGGTCGGCTCGGTGAGATTGTGCTGCCCGAGGATGCGGTTGTTGTGCCGCCGCGTGCAGGTGCGCTCTTCGGTCCGTTCGTCCCGCTGAAGGTGAACAACTGGCCCGCAACGCACTCCCCCTCTGCCTTTCTGGCTGCCGTGGATATCGACTCGGATGGTTGGACGGATTTGCTGTGGGTGGCGACTATCGCGCAACCCGCTGGCAACCCCGCTCGGAAGCAGACGTTGCAGATCGTTGTTCTTCGGAATGTGGGTGGTGCAGAGGGAGCGGATACCTCGTACGACGCGCGCGTCGCGACAGATCTTGATCCGCTCGTCGGCTCTACAGGGGCTTGGATGACTTCTCAGTGGGGTGATCTCAACAATGACGGCAAGATTGATGTGGTATGCAAGTCATCAAGTTCTGGTGGTGTCGTACTGCTCGTGCAGGATGCGGCGGGCGTCTTTGCCGAGTCGAAGATGGATCTTGGATCGGTGACGATATCGCTGCTGAATGGGCTGGCTGATCTCGACCACGACGGCGATCTCGACATCATGGCCAATGAGTCTTTCGCTCCTCCGCCTGGGCAGTCAGGTGGTCGACAGCATCGCCCTGCGATCCTCTACAACCGTCTCGATGCTGGCTGGGAAGTAGTGCCCCTGCCGGTGCAGCCGTTGGATCGTTGGTGGACGCTTCGTGCTGCAGATGTCGATGCCGACGGGGATAGCGACATCATTGCAAGTTCAGCGTGGTTTTCGCAGGGATCGGTGCGAGTACTGATCAATGACCGACTGTGGAAGTGGACGGATGGGAGCAGTCGATTTGCGCCGCTGACAACCACGCCGCTCTCTCGTTGCGTCGCCTTTGAGAGGGCGGATGATGGCGTCCTGCTTCTTGCGGGGCTCAAGCATCGTGGAGGGACGACTCGCCCCGACTGCGACCTGCAGGTGTGGGCGTTCGAGCGAAGCGGGGTTCGCTTGGTGCGCTCGACGCACTACGGAATTGCGGGCGGGATCATGGTGGCGGACTTTGCGGGTTCCGGTCAGCCGATGATCGGCGTGATGGGCACCTATGAGGGCGGTCCGCTCGGCCGATTGGTACCGCTTGAAGATTCGATGATGCTTGCTGACTCTGCCGGCAGCTGGGTGGGAGATGTTTCACTGGAGTCGAAGAAACGGTACCAACCTCCAGACATCGCCATCATTCCAGTGCACGGTGTCGTGATGTTCGATCAAGAGTCGCTGTCGATTCGTGGAGGAGGGCCTGGTCGCATGCCGCTTGCAACGCTTTCCTTCCGTGGACGGATCGATCCCGCACAGCAAATGCGCTCGAACGCCAGCGGCGTCGGCACGCGCGCGGTGGCGCGTGTGGGTGGTGGTTGGGTCGCGTCTGGACCGCAGCAGTGGAACTCTGGTGACGGCTTCAGCCCGACGCCTGCGATCATCGGTCTTGGTTCCTCGCCGTACGCGGACTTTGTGCGCATCGACTGGTCCGATGGCGTGCTGCAGACCGAGCCGAAGATCGCGGCGGGCACGCACACCATCGTGGAGACGCAGCGGCAGATTTCCAGTTGTCCCGTCATCTTCGCATGGGATGGCAGCCGCATGCGATTTGTGACGGACTGTCTCGGTGTCGGCGGGCTTGGGTATCTCGCGTCGGTGCAGCGCGCTGCGAATGGTGCGCTCAATCCCGTGTACGCGCCGCCGCGTCCGCAGGAGCGGGTGGCGCTGCCTGCGGATGCGCTCGTGGAACGCGGTGGGCGATTCCTGTTGTCGCTTGCAGAGCCGATGGAAGAGATGACAGCGCTCGATGCCGCAGCGCTGCACTTTGTGGATCTGCCGGCGGGCTGGCGGATGGCACTGGATGAACGCATGGGCATCTCGGATCCGCAGCCGACGGGCCGAGTGCTTGCCTATCGCCGAAGTGCGAAGCCGATTCGGTGCGAGGCGCGCTACGGTGCGTCTGCGGACGCTGCGATGCGCGCCGATCAGACAGCGCAGACTGCACAGGTAGACGGCGTTGCTGCGGACCCAGGCGTGATCGATCCGCGCTTCATCGGCCGAACGCGCGAGCCATTCGCGCTGCAGTTTGACTTTGGCTGCGAGCTCGCGGGCGGTGCAGATGGAGCCGATGGTGCGCAGCCCGTTCTGCTGCTCGATGGATGGGTCGAGTATCCGTACTGCCAGACCAACTTCGCGATGTGGCAGGCGAACGCGCCGCTCGATGCGCCGACTTTCGAGGCGCTCGACCCCGCAAGCGGATCGTGGGTCACGCTGGTGGCGCACTACGGGTACCCGGCCGGGATGCCGCGGCAGGCCGCGTTCCCGCTGCCGCTGGAGCAGTTGCCGCGCGGCGCGCGTTCACTGCGGATTGTCACCAACCATGAGTTGTATGTGGACGCCGTGGAGTTGGCATGGGTGGAACCCTGTCCGCAGATGCGCGAGTCCACGGCGCCGCTGATGGCTGCTGCGGTCCGCGACAGTGGCTTCGCGCAGCGGCTGCCCACCGAGCAGCGGCGACCCGAGTACGACTGGCAGCGGCGCGTTCCACTCTGGGATTGCCGCAAGCAGCTTGGGTGGTACACGGCCGTTGGTGTGGACTGCGCGCCGCTCGTGAGCGAGGTGGATGACGCGGTGGCGATCTTCGGTGCCGGCGAGGAAGTGGAGTTGGCCTTCCAAGCAGCGCTGCCGCGCCTGGAATCTGGGTTCAGCCGCTTCGCGTTCTTGGAAGTGCACGGCTGGTGCAAGGACATGGACTTCCTGACGGGCGACGGTCAGACGATTGAGCCGCTGCCGCGCCGCGGCGTGGCGGACGCGGGCGCGCCTCCAAACGCTGCCGCAGCCGAGACAGCCGCTGCCGACGCGAAGCGCGAGTCGCTGCACCGCCAATTCAATACCCGTTACGAAGGCGGACGCTGAGGGATTTTTCCGCCGAACGCCTAGCATTCGCAACGTGGAATCGCAGCGCCCAGTCCTGACGCCGGCACTGCGCTGGCTTGTGCGCGGACTGATGGTCGGCTTCGCGCTTCTTGGCGTGAACTCCGCGTATCTCTTCAGCGTCTCGACGGCTGGTCGGGTGACCGGCGAAGATCAGCAGACCGTCTTCTCGCTGTGGATGTTCCTTGTGCATGTCGTAGTGGGGCTCGCGCTGGCGATCCCGTTCCTGTGGTTTGGTATGCGGCACTTCGTGCTGGCGCGACCGCGCCCCAACCGCACAGCCAAGCGGCTTGGAACCACGGCGTTCGTCGCGGGGATCGCCACGGTCATCACCGGCATGCTTCTGCTGCGCGTCGATGGTTGGGAACTGCCGGGTGTGGTGCGCACGCTTGTGCCGCGCAGCGGGGTGGTGTGGATGCATGTCCTCGCGCCGATCGTGCTTGTCTGGATGTTCCTGCTGCACCGGCTTGCGGGTCCGCGGATTCGCTGGCGCATGGGTGGTGGGCTGTTGCTGCTGGCGGTGTGCGCGGGCGGCGCCGGGTTCATCCTGCACGGCTCGCTCACGGGTCGGCAGCGCGAGACGATGCCTGTCTCTGGCGCGAACTACTTTGAGCCATCGCTTGCCCGCACGGAGAGCGGCGGTTTCATTCCGGCATCGAGCCTGATGCAGAACGAAGAGTGCCTCGCTTGCCACGCCGATGTGCACGCCGCGTGGTCGCAGTCGGCGCATGCCGCGAGTTCGTTCAACAATCCGCTCTATGCCTTCAGCGTCCGAAAGACGCGCGAGCATGCGCTGGCGCATGATGGATCCGTGCAGGACGCGCGCTTCTGTGCGGGTTGCCATGATCCCGTCCCGTTCTTCACGGGCGCGTTCGAGGATCCCAAGTGGGACGACCCTTCCTACGACGCCGCGCATGATCCAGTGGGGCGTGCAAGCATCACCTGCAATGCGTGCCATGCGATCACTTCGCTCGGTTCGCCGCGCGGCAACGCCGACTATGTGATTGGGCAGCCAGCGGAGTATCCGTTTGCGGGCAGCAGCAACTCCTTTCTGCGCTGGGTGAACCACCAACTGATCCGCGCGCGCCCCGCGCTGCACAAGCGCACGTTCCTGAAGCCCGAGGTGCACCGCACGACGGAGTTCTGCGGCGCATGCCACAAGGTGCATCTGCCCGAGGCGCTGAACGACTATCGCTGGCTGCGTGGGCAGAACCACTATGACTCGTTCCGCCTGAGTGGCGTCTCCGGATTCGGTGCGCAGAGCTGGTACTACCCGGCGCGCGCGGAGACAAACTGCAACGGCTGTCACATGCAGCCGCAGCCAAGCAACGATCCAAGCGCCAAGCCGCGTGGTGCGGACGGAGCGCTCGCAGTGCTCGGCCATGGATTCCATTCGGGGAATCCTGCGACGCCCGTGCTGTCGGACTTGTGCAGCATGGACGAGGTGCTGCCCGCGTGCGAGGCCTTCAACGAGGGGGTGATGCGCGTGGATGTGTTTGGCATTCGCGAGGGCGGTGAGATCGATGGTGCACTGACCGCGCCGCTTGCTGCCGAGGGACCTGCGCTTGTGCGCGGTCGTCGCTACCTGCTTGAAACGGTCGTGCGGACGCTGCGCATGGGACATGAGTTCACGCAAGGCACTGCGGACAGCAACGAAGTGTGGCTGGATGTGGAGGTGCAGAGTGCGGGCCGCATGGTGGGTCGCTCGGGCGGCATCGATGCGGCTCGGCGCGTGGATCCGTGGAGCAAGTTTCTGAATGCATATGTGATCGACCGCGAGGGCAAGCGCGTCGAGCAGCGCAATCCAGAGGACATCTTCGTCACGCTCTACAACCATCAGGTGCCTCCGGGCTCGGCTGATCTGACGCACTTTGCCTTTGATGTCCCTGCGGATGCGGGGGATTCGCTGCGGGTGCGCGTATCGCTGCGCTACCGCAAGTTCGATGCGACCTACTGGGCGGCGGTCTACGGTGGTGATTCGGTCAATACGCTTCCCGCGATGACCCTTGCGAGCGATGAGGTGACATTCGCTGTGGCGGATGCGCCGACCGCTGCGGTGCGCGGCGGCGTGGCGCCGGCCGAGGAGACGTTCCCCCAGTGGCAGCGCTGGCACGACTACGGCATCGGTCTCTTCCGTCAGGGCGAGCGTGGTGGATCGAAAGGCGATCTGCGGCAGGCCGATGCGGCATTCGCCGAGGTGGAGCGCCTCGGGCGCGTGGAAGGCACGGTCGGGCGCGGTCGTGTGGCGCTGCGCGAGGGTCGTCTGGATGATGCGGCGTCGCTGCTTCGTGCCGCGTCGAGTGCGGATCAGCCTGCGTATCCGTGGACAGTGCACTGGTTCAGTGCGCTGGTGAACCGCCAGCAGGGTTCGCTGCAGGCAGCGCGTGGGGATCTGGAATCGCTTGTCCGTTCTGCGTATCCACTGGCGATCGAGCGCGGATTTGATTTCGGCAAGGATGATCGGGTGCTCGTGGAACTTGGGAACGTGCTGCTCGAGCAGGCGACCGCTGCGGAGCGCTCGGGAGATGGCGTTGCGCCGGGCGGCAGTGGGAATGAGTCGCCGCGTGCGCTGCGGGCGCGTGCGCTCGAACTGGCCGACGGTGCGCTCGCGCTCGATCCTGAGAGCGTTCCCGCGTGGTACTTGCGTGCGCAGGCTGCGCGCGATCTTGGGGAGGATGCGGCAGCGGACCGTGCGCTTGAGCGACACGGGTTCTTCAAGATCGATGACAACGCGCGCGACCGCGCCGTTCGCCTTGCGCGAGAGCGCGATCCTGCCGCGAACCACGCGGCGGAGGCGATTGTGATCTACGACCTGCAGCGCGCGGGTCGAGCAGAGGGAACGATCACCGAAATGCCGAACGCGAGCCGTGCGGATGCTTCGGCGACTGGGCAAGGAGCGGAACTGCATGGCGCGCCACACAAGTGATGATGAGCGGCGGATGCAGCGTGCGTTCACCCGCTCGGTGGCGATCGCGGTGGCATGCGCTGCTGCGGTCGGCGCAGGGTGGCTGCTGCTGTCGATGCCGCGTGCACGAACGGCGGATGCGACGAAGCCGATCGGACCCGTGGACGCGGCTGCGCCACGCACGCAGCGCGAGCAGACGATGCCCGCTCTGATCTTTACGGATGTCGCGCGCTCGGCGGGAGTGGACTTCGTGCACACCACGGGCGCGAAGGGCGACAAGTTGCTGCCCGAGACGATGGTCGGTGGTGTCGCCGTATTCGATGCCGATGGGGACGGCCGGCTCGATCTCCTGTTTGTGCGCGGCTGCGACTGGACGGGCGCTGCGTTCGAGTCGCCGGCGAAACCGGGCGAGTCGAGCGTGGTGCTCTATCTGAACGAAACGGATCCGCGAACGCCTCGCGAGTGGTCGTTTCGCCGAGCCGATGGGTGCGGACTGGATACGGACATCTACGGCATGGGCGTGGCAATCGGCGACACCGATGGTGATGGTCGGGAAGATGTCTTCGTCACCGGTGTCGGTCGCAACATCCTCTTTCGAAACGAGACCGCCATGCCCGCTGATGTGGCTGGCGCGGCATCCGCCACTGGCGCGCCGCGCGCCGCGCCGCGCTTTCGCGACACGACCGCGGCAGCGGGTGCCGATCCTCCGAGCGACCACCCACGCTGGGGCACATCTGCCGGCTTCTTCGATGCCGATGGTGACGGCGATCTCGACCTGCTTGTGGCCAACTATGTGCGGTGGTCGCCCACCATCGACCGCGCGGTCGACCACCGGCTTGCAGGCATCGGGCGCGCGTACGGACCGCCCACGGGATTCGAGGGCGACGACCCGCTCTTCCTGCGCAACCGAGGGGATGGCACTTTCGAGAACGCCACCGCCGATGCTGGCTTCGCCACGCGCACCACGCTCGGCCGACCTGCCGACAAGGCGCTCGGGCTGTGCTTCATCGACCCGCAAGTCGATGGCGGCCTCGATGTCGTGATCGCCAACGACACAGTTGCCAACAGGCTCTTTGTGCGAGGAGGAGCCGGGCGTTTTTCCGATCAGTCGACGACGAGTGGCATCGCCTACGACCGCAATGGTGCGGCAACGGGCGCGATGGGCATCGACAGCGCCTGGCTGCGCGCCGGCGCACAGCCGGCAGGGGATGATCTTGCCATCGCCATTGGCAACTTCGCGAACGAACCGGATTCGCTCTTTGTGGCGCGTGGGCGTTCACTGCTCTTTTCCGATGACGCCGTTGTGGAGGGGCTCGCCGCACCCACGCGGCTCGTGCTGACCTTTGGTCTCGTGCTCGTGGACCTCGATCTCGATGGTCGTGCGGACATTGCACAGGCGAACGGGCACATCGAGGATGAGATCGCGCGCATCCAATCGTCGCAGACACACGCGCAGCGCGGTCAAGTGTTCCTCAACCAAGGTGGCGTGGCACCGTGCCTTGTGGAGGTTCCTCCTGAGAAGCTCGGTGCGCTTGCGGATCCGAGGGTTGGACGCGGGCTTGCCTTCGGCGACTTGGACGGTGACGGCGATGCGGATCTCGTGCTGACGCAGGCGGGCGGCGCGGTGGCGCTGCTGCGCAACGATCAGGCAACGGCAAACCACTGGGTGTCGCTTCGTCCACGGTGCAGTTCCGCGAAGTGGATCGGCGCGACGGTCGAGATCGAGCACGATGGGCGGATGCAGCGGCAGTTGCTGACTCCAACCCGTAGTTACCTCTCGCAGAGTGCGGGTCCTGCCGTTGTCGGTCTTGGCAGCAGCACCAGCGTTCAGGCCATGCGCATTCGCTGGACCGATGGCACGATGCAGCAGATCAGCGTGAACGCCATCGACCGCGTGATCGATCTCGTACCTCCCGACCTGCAGGGCAACCCGCAGCGGCAGTCCCACTGACTTCGGAAAGCCGTATCAGTTGCAGTTGCCCCACGCGCTCAGCAGCATCGCCATGTCGCTGCCGTCGGTGGTGCCACTGCTATCAAGATCGGTGATACCGGGCTGACCCCAACCCGACAGCACCATGGCAAGATCACTTCCGCCTGTTGCGTTGTCGCCGTCGATGTCGGTCGGGCAGGGTGTGACGCACTCCGTGCGGGTGATTCGCAGATCGTCGAAGCCACCCTCAAGAACGCCGGCCGTTCCTTGGTCGGCAATCCCCAACCGCATGCGGAACGACTGCCCAGGTTGCCCAGCATCGCTGAGCAGCTTGACTTTCTGTTGCCACTGGCCTGTGTTGCCCACATCGCGCTCGAGCAAGACCCAAGGTCCATTGTCGATCGATACATGCACGTCAAACGGATCAAGCGCGGTCGTGGTCGAACAGAAGTACCACTTCCAGTAGGAAATCTGCACATCCTGCCCGCCGTTGTTGAACGCGGGCGAGGTGAGGTAGGCGTAGCCGCCGTCCACGTCGTGCTGGCCGGCGGTCTGGCCCGAGGTGGAGAGTTGGGTCACGAAGCAGCGAACGCCTGGCGCGGCCGTGTGGTCATCGGCTGGCTCGGACTGGCTGCCAGAGCTGACCGATCCGAGCGGATCACCGACCTGCCAGCCACCAGCGGTGAGACCCGCATCGGCTGAGGCAGTCCAGCCCGTTGTTGCACCTTCAAAGGTCTCGTCCACGATGACGACTGTTCCTGAGATTGTGTCGGGCGAGTAGAAGGTCGCCGGCGCGGCGGCGGGGGAGTTCACGACCGGGTTGCCTGTCGTTGTCGATGTGGCGGTCAGGTAGTAGTCCAACTGTCCGCTGCATGTCGTCGCCGGCAGTCTCACGGTGTAGGACCCGGCCGTCGAGCCAGCAATCAGCGGTGATGACGACCATGCGCCGCCATTGATTCGCGAGACCAACTGCGCGGAGTTCGCGACGATGCCGCCGATATTCGCCGTGATGGTCACGGCGAAGTCGGTGGTCTGCCCACGCAGGATCGTGCTGGGAACTCCCGACGGGAATGCGTACGTCAGAGCAATGGGCGGATTGTTGATGAACACTTTGAGACCCGCGCAACCGCCGGTCACCAGGTCTGGCCACTGATCACCGTTGATGTCGAACACAGCGACATCGAAGAGGTTGGAAAGATCTGCGGTCGAGAGGATCAGGCCATCCTCGTCGAGCAGGTTGCTTGAAACACCCGTGTTCTTGTAGATCTGGGTGCGGCGACCCGACGAAGGGCAGAACGGCCCAAGGTCCGCATCAATGTCGGTGACAATGACATCGTCGCGACCGTCACGGTTCAGATCCGCAATCGAGATCGTGTTACCGAACCATCCGCCTTGGGAGTCGGCGATCACACTGATCGAGAAGTTGGGTTGTCCCGTGCTGTCACTGCCTGTGTTGAGACAGTAGCGATCCTGTCCATCATCGGCGATGACGAAATCGAGCCGACCGTTGTTGTCCAGATCTCCAATGTTCATGCCGTACGGTGCGAGCCCCGGGTAAACGCTCTTGAGCGACCAAGTCTGTCCAGGTCCCGAGGATCCCGTGCGGTTGGTGAGCACGGCAACATCCTGTCCTCCCGTCAACGTGTTCACTCGCAATACATCCTGCAGTCCGTCAACATTGAAGTCTCCGGCCATGCACATGTTGCCGAACGCCGACGCCAGTTGTGTGGCAGTCATCTTGGTGTTCGTGGTGTCATAGAAGTAGCCGGGACCAGGGCCGCCGGCGGTGTTTCCCCAGTTGTAAAGCAACTTGTTGTCGTAGTCCTTCGCGGCATCTTCCGCAGGTGACTGCTGGCACTCGCCGGCATCACTCGTATCGCCGTCGTTATTCATATCGATGCAGATCGTGCCACTTGTCTCGGGAGTGTCATAGTCCACGAAGTACAGGTCCACAAAGCCGTCGCCGTTGAAGTCAGCCACCGCGAGGTCGCAGAAGCGAGGATTCGCCGTCGTGCCGTTCTTCGCCACAAGCAGCGGAATGCGCGCATCTTCGAAGCGGAATCCGCGCCAGTTGCCCTGCGCATCATCGCCGAGGTTGCGGTACACGCGCGGCTGCCCGAGCATCGCGCTCACGGTGTCGCTCATGGTGGTGGCGGTGATGAGATCGATCCAGCCGTCGTTATCCACGTCGAAAGCCTCGACATCGCGGTCGTTCACTTCATCCATCATGCCCTGTGATCCGCTGGCATCTGTCGCAGTGCCGTATATCTGGGTTCGATCCGTCAGCACGCCATTTTCGTTCATCAGGATCAAGTCACGGAAGAACCCGCAGCCCGTGCAGGTCGACTGAATGGAACCTGGGAACTTGCGCATGACAACCAAGTCGATGTCGCCATCCTGATCGAAGTCTGCGAAGGCGAAGTCCTTCTCGATGTTGTCTTGGCCAGTGAGCGCGGGCGGCGCCACAAGTCGAGTGGCAGTCTGGTTCGTGAACGACACCCACTGAGCGTGAGCAGTCGTTGCCAGGCAACCGAGCGCAAGCGACAGGAGAGAAACGGATGTGGTGGAGGGCGTCATGTGGGTTTCCGAAGTGGTTCGTTTCTTCCTGAGCGTGAGAGAGTAGTGGCGTGTGAGCATTACTGGCATGGTCCCCATGCGGCGAGGACGGCAGCGAGATCCGTCCCGTTGGTGGTGCCGTCGCCATTGATATCGCTGTCTCCAGCAGACCCCCAGCCTGCAAGGACCAACGTGAGGTCCGAGCCACCCACGGTGCTGTCGCCATTGATATCCGCCGGGCAGTTGGAGCACTCATCGGGAATGCCATCGTTGTCCGAATCTTGGCTGACACCTAGCGCGATGTCGCGGAGGTCGGCGAACCCGTTGTTGTTGCAGTCCACGGCATCTCCCTCGAATGCCACGACAAACATGTCGACATCGGCGGTGTTCACAACGCCGTTCTGATCAATATCGCCAACCGCGCAGTCGTCGTTCGGATTCGTTGCCCCTTGCGCAAGACAGGTTCGCAGCGCGAAGAAATCAGCGAGGTTCACGTGCTCATCGCCATCGAAGTCGAACTCCCGTCGACCGAGGGAGCCAAGGAACTTCACGAGTTGTGCCTTGTCAGCCGGGCTGAGTGCTTCGACTGCCGCTGCACTCGCCGCGGCTTCCCCGTAGGGTCCATGCAGCGCGATCGCTGTGAGCACACGACTGGTGAACGATCCTCCGGATGCGCCACCGTTGTGGAGCATTGGATCTCGGCGCCGCAGTCCCCAGAGAACTGGGGTGCGCATCTCCAATTCAGTCGCGTCGCCATCGCTGATCGCATCCGCGAGCAGCCCCATGTCGTGCAGCAGGAAGTCCGAGTAAGGGCGAATGGTTTTGCCGCGGATCGCCTCTTCCAGCGATGGGTTCGTGGAGGTCGAAAACTGCGAAACGTGGCACTGCGTGCAGCCGACCTGATTGAAGAGCACTTCGCCGGCCATTCCACTGCGCGGCGTCTGCGGCGGCGGAGCGAGAAAGCGCTGGAAATCTGTCACCTTGTCGATAAAACCGCTGCCATTGGCATCGACCAGATCTTCTGGATCGGCCACGTCATCGCAGACTGCCAGTCGTGCTGCATCGCCGTTGGGTGCGTTGTCCTCTGGGAAAAAGCGATTGGTCAGCCCCATCTCGTTGCGCGCGGCATCGGCAGAAAAAGTGAGAACCGTGGCGACTTGCGCCTTCCAGCCGAATCGGCCTGCGCGAAGCGGACTTCCCACAGGGTCCTCAAGTGCAGGGACCCAGTGCACGCGACCGCTGATGCCATCGCCGTTCACGTCCTCTGGATCAGCGTTCGCCGCGATCTGGTGATCGGGGATTGCCTCTACCAAGCCGAACGCCATCGAACTGTTGGTCAAGCGCGTGCGAATGATGGACGCGTCCGATGGAATGGCTTCTGCGCAGAAGCCGCTAATGCTCAGGGACTGGGCAAGCGACTGCGTTTCGCCTGGATAAAGCATGAAAACGCCCTTTTTCTCCATGCCAAATCGCGTGACGGAGATCGCACCCCAACCGCCGAGTGGATTGGCGTGGCAGGATCCGCAGTTGCTCTTGTTCATGATCGGTCCAAGTCCCTCTTCCATCGCCACGGGCGTGACATAGAGAGACCTTCCGATCTCGAATCGGGCCAGCTGTTCCGCGGTCAGATCAGCGAGCGGGGCACCCATCGCTGGCTGCACTTCCGTGGAGCCAGCGGAGGCAATTGTTGCAAGGGGGCAAAGCGCGATTGCAAGTCCCATTCGCAGGCCGGGCATCATGACCATCCGCCAAGTCTCCTTGTCTAAAACCGTATCGGTGTTGCACAGCCGGAGCTGCGACACTCCCACAAACTCTTCGGACCCCGCCCACGAGGGCATCAAGGTCTGACCTAGCCACATGCCAGGCACGGTGACGAACCGCACCCAAACTTCCTTAAATCTATCCCTGAGATACGCGCGCGCCACTTCAGACGGGCCAATATCATAAAAAGAATGAGTCCTACCCTCGGTTGCATGGGACAAATAAGACATGGCGCCGTGGTTCTTGCGATGCTTTTGCTGTGTGGGTGCCAGCCGACAAGAACGCAAGAAACCACGAAGAAAGACGAGAGTCATGCGGTGATGGAACCAGCGGGACAGGTCGCCAAGCCCGACCCGAACCCGCCTGTTTCCGCAATCGCACAGCAGCAGATGCATCCGAACCTGGCGGTGGCGTCGCAGTTGGTCGCCGCAGGCAGTTTTCTGGATGCCGAGATTGTGTTGACCGCGATCTTGCAAGAGCGACCCGACTCCGCACAGGCAGAGTTCCTGCTCGGCGTTGTCTACTTGAAGACGCAGCGCGCAGCGCGCGCGCTTCCGCTGTTGCAGGCGAGCCTTGCATCGGGACAGGCCTTCACGGGGCGAACGCATGTCGAACATTTCATGGGATGGGCGAACTATCAACTGGGCGAACTCGATGAAGCGAAGCGGGCATTTCAGTCTCATGTTGCCGCCGTCCCAACTGCAGATGATTCTTACTACGGTCTCGCAGTGATCGCCCTCGACGAGGATCGAGTCGGCGATGCGCAGCAAGCGCTGGAGCGCGCACTCGAACTCGTGGGATCATCGCCGCGGCGTGTGCGCGACCGTGCAAAGATTCTCGCAAGGCTTGGCGACATCGAGTTCCGTGCGGATCGGATCGAGCCTGCCGTTTCACTGTTCGAAGAGTCCTTGGAGTTGTACTCAGATCATGTGGAAGTCTGGGGCAAGTTGGCGCGTGCGCTCGATCGTCTTGGGCGCGCCGATGCTGCGGAGGCTGCGCGCGTGAAACAGTCCGCTGTCCAAGTGCGGGTCGATGCGCGCGGACGAGGGGAGGCGGAGTGATGCGCAGTTTTTGGCTGTTGCGCCCTGAATATTCGGCAGGTGTTCTTCTGAGTCTCGCGCAGGTGCACATCGCGTTGCCACAGCAACAGACGCCGGGTGCCGATGTGCCGAGCGCGATCCAAATGGAGGATGTCACCGCTGGCAGCGGCATCGACTTTGTCACATGTTCTGGCTCGGATCCGAGCACACAAATCTTGGAGGTGAAAGGCGGCGGGGTTTCGCTCATCGATTTCGATGCGGACGGCGACTGGGATCTCTTCTTCCCCAACGGTGCAACGCTCGGTTCGCCCACGAGTGGACCGGGTGCACGGCTGTACGAAAATCTCGGCAGTATGCGCTGGCGTGATGTCACCGCACAGTCGGGCATCGATCATCGTGCGTGGAGTTTTGGCACCGCCGTCGGTGATTATGACGGCGACAATCGAGATGACATCTTTGTGGCCTGCTTCGGGCAAAATCGACTCTGGCGCAATCTCGGAGAGGGTCGATTCGCCGACGTCACACGCACAGCGGGACTTGGTGGCGATACGGGATGGAGCACATCGGCTGCGCTGGCCGATTTCGACGGTGATGGCGATCTCGATCTCTACGTGACGCGATACGTCGAGTACGACCCCAAGAAGCCAGTGCCGCCGGCGAACTTGCGCGGATTGCAAGTGATCAATGGTCCTCGGGGCATCACGCCACTTTCGGACATGCTCTTTGAGAACCTCGGCAATGGCACCTTCGCGGACCGCAGCGATACAAGCGGCATTCGAACGCCCGCTGCCAGTTATGGATTGAATGCAGCTGTGGTCGATCTCACGGGCGATGGACGGGTGGACATCTTCGTTGCCAACGACTCGCGCCCGAACTTCCTGCTGCACAACTTGGGCGACATGCGCTTCGAGGACATTGGCACCCGCGTCGGCGTGGCGACCAATATCGAGGGGCTTGAGCAGGCCAGCATGGGAATCGCTGTGGGTGACGTGAATGGCGATGGACGCGCTGATCTGCTCACCACCAATTTCAGCGATGACACGAACACACTGATGGTCAGCCGTGCGGACGGATTCTTCGATGATGCCACCGCACGATTCGGGGTCGGTTCGCCATCGCGGACGCTCTGTGGGTGGGCGGCTGCGTTTGTCGATCTCGATCACGACGCCGATGAAGACCTCTTCGTCGTCAACGGTCATGTGTATCCGCAGGCCACCAAGTCGACTCTCAACAGCGAGTATGCACAGCCTCTGCTTGTCATGGAGCGTGAGGGCGCTCGGTTCCGAACGCTTTCACCCGACCAGCTCTGGCTGCAGAGACCTCATCGTGATCGAAGCGCCGTGATGGCGGATCTCGACCGCGACGGTGATCTCGATGCTGTCATCGCCGGTCTCAATCAGCCGGTGCGCATTCTTCGAAACACACACGACGTGAAAGACGACTGGGCGATCATTGCGCTGCATGATCCCGCCTCGCGTGGCAACCAAAGCGGTGTCGGTGCGCGGATCGAACTGCTGGATGGCTCCAATCGACAGGTTCGGTGGCTGGTGGGTGGCGGTCCCTTTCAGTCCAACGTACCCGCCGAAGTGCACTTCGGACTCGGCCCAAAGGCGGCGGGGTCGGCACTGCCGCAGGTACGCGTGACATGGCCAGATGGTCGTATCTCGCAGCAGTCGGTGGTGCGCGGAGCCCGAACGGTGATCGCGCCACCGTCACAACAGCGGTGAAAGCAGTGCGGCGGCGTTGTTGACAAGCCGCTGCCGAAGCGTGGGCATCCACTCCGCACTCACGACTTCAGCGCTGCGATCGACGTAACTCTGTTGTATGTCACGCACCTTCGCTGCAAACCGCGCGTCATAGACGATGGCGCTCGCCTCAAAGTTGATCTCAAAGCTGCGGCGGTCGAGATTGCTCGACGTGATGACCGCAAACGATCCGTCGACCGTGATGGTCTTGGCATGAAGCAGGCCGCCGGTGAATTCATGGATGCGCATGCCTGCATCAAGCATCGCGCGGTACCGCGCACGACTCGCACACGCGACGAGTCTGCTGTTGTTCCGCCTGGGAATCACCAGATGCGTGACCACACCGCGTCTCGCGGCGACGCACAGCGATCCAAACATTTCCGGATCTGGAACGAAGTACGGAGTCGTCATCACGATCTCGCGTCGCGCAACCTGCAGGGTGGCGATCAGCAGCGAACGGACTGCGTCGTTGTTGAAGTTTGGTCCCGATGCCATGACCTGCACGGGGATGCCCTGCTCCTGAAATGGCGGAGGGGCTCGAAGGAGCGATTCCAGGTTCTCACCCGTGTCGAGGAGCCAATCCTCGGCGAAGATCAGTTGCAACTCACGCGTGGCGGGCCCGTGCATGCGCATCATGCAGTCGACCCATGGTGCAAACCGAGGTTGCAATGCGAACTCCGGGGCGGCGATGTTCATCGATCCAATCCAACCGATCAAGCCATCCACGATGAGTAACTTGCGATGGTTGCGGATGTCGATGCGATGCACGAGGGCGCGTAGCACCGCGGTCGGCAGTGCAGCGACCACCTTCACACCGCCCGCACGCAATCTGCGACAGGAGTCGCTGGCGAGGAAACCACTCGATCCGTGTCCATCGGCAAGCACGCGGCAGCACACTCCACGTTGCGCAGCCGCGAGCAGCGCTGACTCAAACGCCGATCCCACGCGGTCATCCAGCCAGATGTAGGTGGTCAGGTGGACCGTCGACTGCGCGCGATCGATATCAGCGAGCATCGCCTCGACCGTCTTGTCGGGGTGCCCAACGACATCCACACTGTTTCCACTCAGCACGGGCGAGCGGCTGACCAGGCGTGCCAGGCGTTCCACCTGCGCCTCGCCCGGACCAAGCGACAAATGGTGTGCACGCGGATCTTCGTGGCGGTGAAATTCGGCACGGTCCATTTCCTTAATCACCTGCGCATGAATGCGTCGACGCCTGCTTCCAAGGCGTGATTCACCGAGCAGGAGATAGATCAGAATCCCGACGAACGGGAAGGCAATGACCACCAGCAGCCACGCCATCGCCACAGATGGACGGGATCCCTTGCGCACGACCACCAGGCATGCAAACAGGGTGCGCAGCGTGATGTCGATCGCGACCACCGCGACAGCCCATCGACCCGCGGGGAACCACTCCAAGACGGACGATGTCTGCGCGGTCAGCGTGCCCCCGAGCATGACCGCTTCGCCGCTCACAGCACGATGTTCACGATGGTCAGACGGCGTTCACCCTTGGGCAGATTGACGCGAACAGTCTCGCCGATGCGGGCTTTCATCAGTGCCGTGCCCATCGGGCTCGTGGTTGTCACCTCGCGGTACTCCGTGGGCGTTTCACTCATCGTGCTCACAATCTTGTACGTCTCCACCTTGCCGCTGGCCTCATCGCGGAGCTGCACAACAGCGCCGAGAAACACCATGTCGGCGGGCATCTCGCCTTCCTGAACCACTTGGCACGCGGCAATGCGCGCCTCGAGTTCGCGGATGCGGAGGTTGTTCATCGACTTGTCCTCACGCGCAGCGTGATAGTCGGAGTTTTCACGAAGGTCACCATGTCCGCGCGCTTCGGCGATGCGCTCGGTCAGCGCCTTGTCAAGCGCGCGGTAGTCGGCGAGTTGCCGCTCCAGCTTTTCCTTGTCTGCCTTGGTGACGAATTCCATCGCTGGTGCACACTATCCCACTCTGCGCGTGCTCGCAACAGCGCGCGCGCCATCTGTCAGGCGTGCAAGCAGCGAGGCGAGCAGCAGTCCACCGACCGCCGTGACGACGGACACGATCCAGAGCAGAAGGGCGGCGCTCCAATCGTCCACCGTTGGGATCGTCATGTTCGATCGCATGCGGTCGAGCAGCGCGGGAATGCCGCCTGGCAGCATGGCGGAGGCGGCGTGCGGCGCTCCGCCCATCGCTCCGAGCGGCAGGTGCACACCCGTGGCAACAACCATGCAACCCGCCATCGCGGCGGCGCGCACCCAACCTGACGAAACGGCGGTTCCGACCGCCACCAGGCCCGTCACCGATGCAAGCCCTGCCAGTACATGCAGGTCGATCAGCAGTGTGCGTTGCACGGGCCAGGGTGTTCCCAGTCGCAGCGGCCACAAGGGCAGTTGGATCAGGAACGCCAGCGTGACTGCATCCAGGAGTGCCTGCGTCGACGGCGCGCGGGTTGGAGGTGCGCTCAGGCGCAGCAGGGGCCAACCCACCCACAGCGCCATGGTGCAGAGCACCAGCGTTTGGGAGATGCCGGGCGTCAGCGTGGAGGGTGCAAGATGGAGCGGAAGAGTCGGCGCAAAGGCTGCGGCACAGGCGAAGGCGAACCAGCAGCCCACCGCGACGACTAAACCGCGCGGTAGTTCAGCGGCTTCCGACATAATCCACGGACAAGTCGATCGACTGCGGTCCTGCGCCGTCGATGCGCCCATACTGCGACACCAGCATGTCGAGATAGCGCAATTTCTGTGCGGATGGAACTTCTGCTGCGGCTTCCGTGCCAGGCATGCGACCCCAAATGATGCGCGACTGCTTTGTCGTGAGAAGTGCCACGTTGCCTGACGAGGCGAAGTCGCCGACGTCAACGGCTTCGACCTGTCCGCGCCATCGCTGCACACCCACCAACTTCGCCATCTCGACGCCCGCGATCACATCCGCGCCGCTCCAGGCGGAACCCGCGCGAGCGGGGGGGGACGCCGCAACACCCAGAATCCGCGTCAGTCGCGGTCCCATTCCAACCGGGTAACTGCGCGGCATGCGTCGGCAAGATGTATCGAGCAGATGCTCTGCGTTGGAGTGAACGACGAGTGCAACGGGCTCCGCAAAGACCGCATCCACTTCAATGCCGCTGAAACCGCTGCGACTGACCTGGCGCACTTCATCAAACCATCCGGACTGCTCGAGTGCCGCCTTCGCGCGCAGCAACCCCTCGCGGCCGCCGGCCGTGGGGCCCGCGTCGCGAGCGACCAACTCCTGCAGCGGAGCCAAGTCCTGCGGCGCCATCCAGACGGGTGGATCGATGAACGCCACCTCGATGCGCTCGCCGGGAGCCGCAATGGCCTGTCGGCGGAGTTCCGGCACCCACCAGCCCAGTGCCATTGCCGCAAGCGCGCTCACCACGATCGCAGCGCTGCCGTAGGTGATCCCCGCTCGCGTTCCGTCACTCAGCGCCATCGGAAGTCTCCGTTGCTCCTGAACTGCCCGCATCCGCAACCGCACTCTCGCCGCTGCTGACCGCGACCGAACCACGACCCGACCGTCCCTGTCGGCGAGCCGAGCGCAGGCGAACGACCGCGCGTTCCACCAATCGTTTGCACATATCGGGGAAGGCAATGCCCGCGTGCGCAGCCGCTTTCGGCACCAGCGAGTGATCGGTCATGCCCGGCATCGAGTTGATCTCGAGGAACCACGCACCATCGCCGTCGACCATGAAATCTGCACGTGCCACGTCGCGGCAACCGAGTCGTTCGTAGATGGTGCGTGCTGCGCGCACGATCTCGTCGCGGACCGCATCGGGGAGTTCCGGATCGAGTCGATACTGCGTGTCATCGCGGTCGTATTTTGCGGCGTAGTCATAGAACGCCTGCGTCGTCTGGATTTCGATCAGCGGCAGGACATCGCGCTCCAAGATGCCAGCAGTGATTTCGCGCCCTTGCACGAGGCATTCCACCAATGCCGGCTGACCCATCGCATCGAAACGTGCGCGGGCGGTCGTCAACTGTGCTTCGTCAAAGCAGCGATGCACTTCAAGGCTTGATCCATCCGCCACCGGCTTCACCACCAGCGGAAGGGGGAGATCGCATGGCTCGCCAGCATGAAGGACGCGCGCAGGCGGCGTGCGGATGCCGGACGCGCGCGCAAAGAGCTTTGAGGTTGCCTTGTCCATCGCCGCACGCGCCGCGCGCGGACGACTCCCCACATACGGTCGTCCATCCGCTTCCAGCAGTTCCTGCAGTCCGCCGCCTTCACCCCACGGACCATGCAGGACGGGGAAGATCGCCTCGCCCGGCATCGCCCGGATTTCCTCGAGCGTTGGCCGGTCGATCACCTGCTCGTGCACCTCGAAGCCACCTGCTTCGCGCAGCGCCGCAGCGACGCGCTGTCCAGACTTGATGCTCACCTCGCGCTCGCCATCAGGCCCGCCCATCAACACCAGCACCGACATATCAGCCATGGATCACCCACACTCCTCAGGGAAAGAAGGAACTTGCTGCCTCGACCACACGACCACTTCGCGCTCGAGCCGCCAGCCCGAATGAGCCAGCACCCGCTGTTGTACCTGACACGAAAGTTCGAGGACGTCACGCGCACGGCCACCCTTGTCGGTGGCGAGAAAGTTGCCGTGGCACTCACTCACAAACGCACTGCCAACGCGCAGTCCCTTGAGCCCGGCCTGATCGATCAGCTTGCCGGCGCTTTCGCGCTGGCCAGTCGCCGGGTGGGTGGGATTGCGGAACATGCATCCGGCGGATTTCGCGCCCATGGGCTGCGTCCGCTTCTTGTACTCAAAGATCTCGTGCACCTCTGCCTCGATCGTCTTGGGGTCGTCGTGCGGCAAGCGAAGGTGTGCCGCGATCACGATGCAGCCTTCGGGAAGTTCGCAGTGCCTGTAATCAAGGTGAAGATCCGCGGCCTCGATGGACCGCACCTCGCCTCCGCGCATCACCACTTCGACTCGCTCCAAACTCTGCGCGATATCGCCGTACTTGCCGCCTGCGTTCATGCGAACGGCGCCGCCCATCGTGGCGGGAATGCCAGCCATCTGTGCAAGCCCGCGGCGCCCGAGCCGCTTGGAATCCTGCACCAGTCGGAAGAGATCCGCACCCGCGCCGATGCGCACGGTTTCGGCCGTGTGATTGTCCGCTGTCTTCCCATCGGTCGTATCCCAGGTGGCGCCGCTGAAGACAGGTGCGCTGAGATCGATCACGACCCCATCGACACCCTCTTCGAGAACAAGCAGATTCGCACCCTGACCAAGCACACGCAGCGGCACATTCGCCTCGGCGCAGCGGCGCGAGAGTTCGGAGAGCGCAGCGATGGAGCGCGGCACTGCCAAGACATCCGCGCATCCGCCGGCGGCGAACCATGTCGCCTCACCAATCGGATCGTGGAAGCGGAACGCCGCATCTATGCCGCTCCACGTATGCACATCGCTGAATGTGGCGTTGGCGCTTGCGGTGGCTGGCGTCATGGCATCACTCGGTCGGGCTGGCTGCGGCACGCGGCGGGCAGGTCGCGGCAGCGCGTGAGGCTGTGCCGTATCGGCGCACCAATTCGTGCGCGATTTTCCAGACGGGCCCGGCTCCCATGACAACCACGAGATCACCATCGCGCGCATCGGCTGTGATGCGATCCGTGATCGCGCCAAAGTCCTCGATCGCCATCGCCTCCGTGCCACGCGCCACGAGTCGCTGCACCAAATCCTCGCTGCAGACGCGCGTGCGTTCGATTTCGCTGTCGCGCACGAAATAGATCGGCGGCACGATGACAAGATCCGCGCGCCCGAAGCTCTGCGCAAACTGTTCCAGAAGAAAGCGCGTGCGGCTGTGCTGATGTGGTTGGAAAACGCAGATCAGTCGCCGTGGATCATGCGCACTGCGGAGCGCTGCGAGGGTGCGCTCGCACTCCGTCGGATGGTGGCCGTAATCGTCGAAGACCGTGAAACGCGCGCCGTTTGGCGATTCGCAGTCGCCGATCTTCTGCATGCGGCGGTCAATGCCCGCGAAGGATTCCAGGCCGCGTTGAATATCCCGCCACGAAGCGCCGAGCCAAGAAGCAAGAACCGCCGCAGCGGCGGCGTTCAATGCGTTGTGTTCGCCGATCAAGTGCCCCCGCCACGACACCAGGCATGCATCGGCTTGGTACAGCGCGCCCTCATTCGTGCCGGGAATGAACTCCACTCGGTAGTCGGCCGAGGGCGACCATCCGAACGTCTGGACAGCGCACGCAAGCCCGCTCGCCACGGCACGACGGTGCGCCCCCTCATGCGCGATGAGCAACTTCCCGCCGCAATCGGCCTCGGGAAGAAGTCCCGCGAACGCACGGAAAGACTTCACGATCTCATCGAGCGAACCGTAGCAGTCAAGATGATCCTCTTCGACGTTGTTGATCAGCGCGAGCGTGGGCCGGTGCGAGTGGAACGAACGGTTGAACTCGCATGCTTCCGCGACGAAGATCCCGGGCTCGCCCGCGAGTGCGCCGGCTGGAATCCGCTCCGATCCTGTTCTGGTGCCGCCACCAAACTGTGGGCAGTGCGCGCCGACGATCACCGACGGATCAAGTCCTGCCTCGATCAGCAAGTGGCTCAGCAGAGCGGTCGTGGTGCTCTTGCCGTGCGTTCCTGCGATGGAGACTGCGGTGCGTCCAGACTGCGCGACGCCGAGCGCCTGCGCGTAGTTGAGGCACTCGATCCCTGCGCTGCGTGCAGCGGCGAGTTGCGGGTTGCTCTCTTGAACGGCTGCAGAGAACACAACAAGGTCTGTCCCAGGTGGGACCGATGCAGCGGGGGGGCCCACCTCGACCTCGATGCCGTCGACGCAAAGCGCTCGCGTGACGTCGCTCGCCTCCTCGTCGCTGCCGGTGATGAATGCACCGCGGGAGCGCATCATGCGCGCAAGTCCGCTGGTGCCGCAGCCGCCGATGCCAATGAAGTGCACGCGACGACCGCCAAAAACCGCCGCATCCTTGCGCGTGTTCATGGTGAGAAGAATATCGGCATACGGCGTAGGTCGGCTTGGAATTCCCTGAGACCCGTCGCGACGCGCGGTGCGCCGTACACTCGGGGCATGGCAGGAGGATCAGAGGCTGTCCGCGCGCAGGTCCTGATCGTGGACGACGAGAAGGAACACGCCGAAATCATGGCGGAGGCGCTGCGCAAGCCAGGCCATGTCTGCACCGTGGTGCACAGCCGAAAGGCGGCGGAAGACGAGCTGCGGCATGGCAACTTCGATGTCATCGTCACAGACCTTGTGATGGAGACCGAACGATCGGGGCTGGAAGTGCTGGAAATGGTCGGGTCGCTGCAGCAGGGGGCGGCGGCCATCATGGTGACTGCCCACGGAGATGTGGCAACGGCAAAGGAGGCACTCCGGGGCGGCGCGTATGACTTCATCGAGAAGCCCCTCGATGTGGTGCTGCTTCGTCATGTGGTGCAGCGGGCCGCGGAGTCGGTCCTCCTGCGCCATCAGAACGTAGCGCTCCGCGGGCAAGTCGATGCTGCCTATGGCTTTGAGGGGATCATCGGCGATTCTGCCGCCATCCGCCAGGTGATTCAATCGATCCGCCAAGTCGCGCCGACGAACATCCCGGTCCTCATCACGGGTGAGAGCGGAACGGGCAAGGAACTGGTCGCCCACGCCATTCACCTTCACTCGAAGCGCCGAGAGCGGCGGTTTGTCCCTTTCAACGCGGCCGGGCAAGCAGAGAGCCTGCTTGAGGACCAGCTCTTCGGTCACGTGCGGGGTGCGTTCACTGGGGCCGACCGAGACCGAGAGGGCGTTTTCGAGTACGGCGACCGCGGGACGGTCTTTCTGGATGAGATTGGCGACATGCCGCTGTCGATGCAGCCGAAGCTTCTGCGCGTTCTTGAAAAGGGGGAGATCGTGCGGCTTGGGGCCAACGATGCAAAGCGGGTGGATGTCCGCTTCGTCAGCGCCACCAACCGTGACCTGAAGGCGGCGTCCAAGCAAGGGCAGTTCCGAGAGGACCTTTTCTACCGCCTGCGCGGCGTGGAAATCTCGATTCCGCCGCTGCGCGAGCGACGCGAGGACATTCCGCTGCTGGTGCGCCATGCGGTGGGCAAGTTCGCACGTGAACTGGAGCGTCCGATCCCATCCATCAGCGAGTCGGCCATGCTGCGCCTGGTCTCGTACCACTGGCCGGGCAATGTGCGCGAGCTGGTGAACGCCGTTCACCGCATGCTGGTTGGGCAGTCAGGGGCCGTGATCGATGCGCAGGACGTTCCTGCAGAGGTATGCAGCGACGGGAGCGCGCCAGAGGGCGGTGGCAGTCTCGCGGGGCGCAACCTCGAGAGGCTGGAAAAGGAAACGATCCGTCAGACGCTGGCGCTTGCCGAGAACAACAGGGAGCTTGCAGCACAGATGCTTGGAATCGGTGAACGCACCCTCTACCGCAAACTGAAGGAGTACGGGCTGCGCTGAGCGCATGTCCGCCCTCGTATGCCGTGGATCCTTTTTCGGCACCTCAGCGCCGAACTCGGCAAGGTCATTCTGCTGACGACTGCTGTGATCGTGACAGTCGTCGCCTTTGGCGCGGTGATCAAGCCGCTCGCGGGCAATCTGCTTGGCCCGGGTGGCATCGCCAAGTACATCGTGCTGGCGATGGTGCCAATGCTGCAATACGCGTTGCCCTTCGCAGTCGGGTTTGCGGGCACGATCGTGACGCATCGATTCGCGTCGGACAACGAAGTACAGGCGATGTCAGTGAGTGGACTGCCGTACCGCACCATCCTGCTGCCGCAGATCGCGCTCGGATTGGGGCTCGCGCTTTTCATGTTTGTGCTCGTTCAGACGACCATTCCGCGCTTTCTTGGCTACATGAGTGACGTGATCACCGAGGATGCGTCGCAGGTCTTCGTGAGCACCATCCGATCGGGTGAGCCGTTCGCGATGGGCAACTACCTGATTTCAGCGGACCGCATCGCACTCGACGATTCCCGCTCCTCGGAAGGTGTGCGCCGAGTTCGCATGGAAGGTGTTGTTGCGCTCGAGATGCTGCCTGACGGGAAGGTCGGCAGCGAATTTGTCGCAGCTGCCGGCTCTGCGGATTTGTACGGCCGCGGCGCGGATCTGGTCATCAAAGTCGCTTTCCGCGACACGTTGATCGTGCGCCCCGGTGAGTCGGCGGTCGCCGCATCGCCGCTGGTCGAGCCGATGCCGATCGTGCTCGATGTCGGCTGGGAACGCAGCCCGAAGTTTCTGCCTTGGAGCGAACTGATTGAAGTGCTTCGCGAGCCGAGCCGCGGCGCACTGCCACAGGTGGAACGCCGCGCCTACGAGCCGCCGATTCTTCCGGGGCTGATGATGCAGCGCATGGAACGGCAGTTGCAGGCCAACGGAGTCGCGATCCTCGAGAGTGGTGATGCCGGCCGGCGCTATGAGATTCGCGATGCGCAACTGGGTGGCAAGGGGCTCGTGCCACGTGCGCCGCTGAAGCGCATTGCAGTGACCGAGTTCGAGGGCGACCAGCCGGTGCGTGAAGCGTCGGCAGTGGGCGCGTCGCTCGTGGCAACCAAGTCAGGCGGGCAGTTCGGCGGCGGACCTGCTCGGCTTGATTTGGTGCTGCTGGAGCCAAGTGCGCGCGATATCCGTGGCGGTAGTGACCGCGCGGTGGGTTGGCCCCCTGAGATTGCCGGTGTATCCGTTGCCGATGGTGTGCCTGAGCCGACGGTTCTTGATGCGCTGGCCCTGGCGCGTTCCCTCTCGCAAGCAAAGGAGCCGCCGCTGGCGCAGTACGCGCAAGCTGCCAATACCGTGGTCTTTGTCATAGAGCGTGCGCTGAAAGGGACGTATTACGAAGCACTCTCGCACATTTGGATGCGATGTGCGCAGCCTGTCAGTGTGCTGCTGATGCTGCTGCTTGGATCGATGTTGGCGATCTGGAAGAAGCACAGCCTCCCCTTGACGATCTTTCTGCTCGCGTTCATTCCGTCGATCGCCAATGTGCTGCTGATCGCATCGGGGCAGTCGATCCTTCGGCAAGGCAAGCTGTTCTCTGGCTTGAGTGTGATGTGGGCTGGGAATCTGGCGCTGCTCGTGATGATCGTGTGGGTGGGGCGGAGGATGGCGCGCCACTGACGCGCGGATGATCCATGCGAATCCTCACCCGCTTCATCATGTTTCGATTTCTCGGCAACTTCTGGTTGCTCTTTGCGCTTCTCTTCGTTTTCGCCGTGTCCATCGATGTCCTCATTCAGTGGGAGGTTTTCGTCGATGCGGCCACGCGACTGCTGACTGCCGCGGGCGGCACGGGGCGCGCTGGATTTCTCCCCACGCTCAAGTTGGTCGTTGAGTTTCACTCTCCGCGCGTCTTTCAGTTTTATCAGTACATGATGCCGCTCGTCGCACTCGGCGCGATGGGATTCACTGCGTCCGCGATGCTTCGTCACCGCGAGTTCGTCGCGTTGCTCGCAGCCGGGATATCGATGCAGAAGATCACATGGCCTTTCCTCCTTGGCATGTTGGTGCTGTGCGGACTCCAGCTGGCGAACCAGGAAGTCATGTTGCCGCGGCTGGCGACCCGGCTCCTGATGGAGCACTCGGAACTTGTCACTGGTGTGAGTGCATCTTGGGCACTCCCGCTTGCGCCAGATGCCTCGGGCACACTCATCCACGCAGCCCGTTTCGATCCAGCCACGCAGTCGCTCGTCGGCATCTATGCCGTCGTGCGCGAAGGTGGTGCGGTGCGTGCACGCATCGAAGCTCCGCGCGGGACTTGGTCCGCAGAGCGGGGGGGCTGGATCCTCGAGAACGGCGTTGAGTCGACGACTGCCCGGCCCGGCGATTCACCCACGTCGGCGCGAGCCCGCGTGATTGAGCGGCGACCTGCGGAGTTCCTGAAGACGGATCTCGATCCCACCACGCTCTCCTTGCGAAGGAACATGTTGCAAGCTCACATGCTGTCGCTGCGCCAGATTGGTGAACTGCTCGAGGCTGGAACCTTCGACCAATCCGCACTGCGCCGCATCGCCGTCGGACGGTTTTCATCGCTCGCTATTGCGCTGCTCGTCCTCGTGATCTCGCTGCCATTCTTCGCGATGCGAGAGCCGAGGCCCATCTTGGGGCAAGCCGTTCTGTGCGCGGGTATCGGATTGCCGCTGCTGCTGACGGCGATGATCTTCATCGCGCTGCCAGTCGGTGCGGTGACGCCCACCGTTGGTGTGCTCATGCCGGTGATCGCACTGCTGCCAATCGCGGCCTGGCGCTTCGCGACGATCAAGACCTGAGTCGCCTCTCCTGCGGTCGCGTGCAGGCCTCACTCACTCCTGCGTGCGGGGACGCATCCGCCAACTTTCCTGCAGCGCGTCATCGAATATGGTTGGCTTCGAGCGGCGAAGCAGCATTCGGGCGAGGCGGTCCATCTCCACACGTTCGAGGGCGCGCCGTGCAGCGCGTTCATCCGCAGCGCGTGTCGCAACGGGGTCGCTGCCATCGGACGGCACCTCCGAGCGCACCTCCAAAATCGCGTAGCCACCCTCGAGCAGGACCGGATGGGAACGCCCTCCGATCTCCGTCGCAAACAGGACCTCGCGGAAGGATGCGGGAAACGATGGATCGCTTTTGGAGATGGGTGGCAGCAGTCCGCCTCGCGCAGCGCTCGCATCGTTCGACTCCACGAATGCAATCTCGCCGAATGGATCGCCGGCGGCGAGCCGACCCTGCACGCGCTCCGCCGAGGGCATGTCGGGAACGACAATGATTCGGCACACCCGCCGAACACCATGCGCCGCATCGAATGCCTGCCGAACTGCCTCCTCGCTCAGCCGCACCTCTCGCTGTGCGAGTGCGCGGAGCGCAGCGTTGCGCCACAAGAGCGCGCGCCAACGCACGGGACCAAGCGACTGCGCATCACGCAGCGCCTGGAGCAGCTGCGCAGCGCGCGCAGGATCGGGCGCGAGCGCATCGAGCGCGATCTGCGACTCGCGTTCCACGGCCGCATCATCCACCACCAACCCCTGTGCCCGAAGTTCGCTCCGCAGCGCCGCTTCAAGGACCAGTTCCTCAAGCGCCTGCCCGCCCGCGCTCTCGAGAAGCCGCGCGCGCAGTTCCTCCCATGCGATCCCTTCGCCGGCGAGCATGGCTGCAGGGCGCGCGCTCGCGTCTGCAGACGAGATGGCGGTCGATGTCGGTTCAGTCGAGACGCTTCGCAACTCGGTCGACTGCTGAGTGGATGCGCAGCCCGTCAGAAGCAGCGGGGCACAGGCGACTGCCGTGCAGATCACAGCTCCGGAAGGGCACATGAAATGGGTGGGCACTACGCGCACTGGTGCATCGTCATCGGATTCGGCCTACGCGTCAATCGGTCACCTCAAAGAGCGATCCGCCTGGCTCGATGCGCACGGGTTTCAGCGACAGACACAGGGTGCGCACGCGCTCGGGGGTAATGCGTGGATCCAACCAGCCTGCACGTCGCCAGACATTCAGCATGACCTCGTCGATCACTACATGCGTCCAGCCGCGTGCACGCATTGCCGCACGCGTGGCGGCCGTCCCCGACTCGGTCGCCTCCAATGTGGGGATCAGTGGATGCTCATTCCACACCGACGCGTAGGTTGGCACGGTGGGCCACCAGAACACGGCATTCGCACCGAGCGTGACGACGCGCGAATTGGCTGGCAGCACCCGCAGTGCAAAGGGAAGCGATTCCTCGCCGACCTCGCCGCTGAAGAGCTTCTCGATTCCGATGCCCTCCGCAGCAACCAATCGCCCTTCCTTCCTTCCGCCCACATCGATCTCGATCCGTGGGCCGTCCACCACATAACACCAGAGTGGCTGCGCACACCACGCGGCAAGCAGCGCACACAGCACGGCGCGCTGCGCCAGTGTTTGCGCGCGCGGCAGCGCAAGCGAGAAAGCCATCGAGACAAGCAGCACCAGCGGCACCGCAGTGGGCAGCAGGAAACGTCCCTTGGCATGCGTCAGCAGGAGCCAGAGCGCCACCTGCACACACAGCACGACGCACAGAAGGAACGCTCTGCGCCGAAACTGTGCGCATGCAAGAAGCACGCATGCGCAAGCGGTGCCCATCCACGGCAGCACGGACCAGAACGGACGCCACGGCGCACCAGCGCCAGGCGCGCTGCCCTCGGGCGGACTGCCAAGACCCGCGGCGAGAAACTCGCTCCACACTGCGCGCAGCCAATCGGCAGACGGAAGCGCTCCATGCGCAGCATGAAAGACCTGAGCGCGTGCTTCACCAAGACCGCCATCGCCCATTGCAGGGAACACCGGCGACCCTGTCGCGGCCGCAGTCCGAAGCCACCACGGCGACAGCACCAGAGTGCCGACAAAGGCAGCGAGGCACATGCTCACGACCAGCTGTCCTGCACGGCGATCCATACCGCGCTGCGATCGCAAGGCTCGCCACAGCCAGAGCAGCGCAGCAGGTGCAACGACGAAGAGCGCAGCGGTCATCTTCACGCCAATCGCAGCCGCGGCGAGCAGCGCCAGTGCCAGCGTCCACGAACGCGAGGGGCGTTCCTCCCATGCAAACAGCACTCCCCACAGCAGCGCGGCAAACAAAAGCAGCATCGCCATCTCGTCGTATGCCAGCGAACCAGTCACAATCACCCACGGCACACCAAGCAGCAGTGCTGCCGCTGTCCACGGCTCGCGCCCAAGCAGCAGCCGAGCAATCTCGCTCACCATGCACGCCGCGGCGATGGTGAACAGTGCGTGCAGCACTTGTGCATCCAGCGCACCCGCCGTGGCACCGCCCTGGAGTGCCATGAGATGCATGAACGCACTCTCCATGAACGAGGGAAGCGCGGAGTAGATGTTGTGCGGCAGGCTTGCGATCCCGCCCAGTGCGATCCACTCGCGTGGCAGCAGCAGGTGGTAGCTGATGGCGTCGTAGCCGCCGAACTCCGTTGACCAAATCCAGCCGGGCGCTCCAGCGGCGGCAAGCAGCAGCGCGGCGAGCGCCGGCGCCGAAGCGAATGCCAGCCAGAGTCCCGCGGGCGCAGCATCGGCGGTGTGCAGTCGAAGGCACATGGTGACGCCGCGTCGCTGCAGTGCAAGCGAACGCCAGAGCAGCACACAACCAGGAACGAGCAGCACCGCCGAAGCGATCCGCGACTGCGCGTGCGAGAAGACACCGAGCGTCCCAGCCGCACAGTCGATGGTCAGCAGCGCGGCACAACCGAGCGCGAGCGCGACGGGCCACGGAACACCACCGAGCCTGAGCAGTCGGACGCACGCGACACCAAGTCCGAGTGCAGACAGCATCCATGCGGCCGGGCAGGGAAGATGCATCAGCACGCGGAGCAGGGCATCCGCGCCGCGGCTCTCACCAGAAAGTGTTGCGGTCCCGCCGTACCAAACCAACGCCGCAAGCAGTGCCGCACCCGCGAGCCATGAAATGCGACCAGGCCGCAGCAGCAGCCCGTACGCCATCAGTTCTTGGATCCGCCTCCGACCGGCTGCGCACCCTTCACATGGGCTGCGAGCGTGTCGAAGGTCACCGGGTCATGGATCGCAATCTCACTGAGCATCTTGCGGTTCAGCAGGATGCTCGCGTTGGCGAGTGCGGCGATCAGTTGGCTGTAGCGAATCCCGCGCATGCGGCACGCTGCCGTAATGCGCGTGATCCAAAGACTGCGGAAGTCGCGGCGGCGGAGGCGGCGGTGGATCCACGCGTTGCGCCCTGCGCGCATCAGCGCGACCTTCGCCTGTTGCTTCAGTCTGCTCTTTGTTCCGAAGTAGCCGCGCGCTTCGCGCAGCAGTTTGCGGCGGGCTTGTGTTCGTGCCGCGCCTTTGCGTGCTCGTGCCATGGGAGAAAACTCCTCTTACTCAGGCCGTGCCTTGCGGCGCGGCGGACGCTCGACGGGGCCGTTCACTGCGAACGGGCTTTCGATCCCGGCGGGCAATGCGGATGCAATCGTCAGTCGGCGGATGCCGCTGCGGCTGCGGGGGATTCCTTGCGCACCGCATGCTGCTGCTGCGAGAGCAGGCCGCGGTTCAGGAGCTTCCCGTACATCTTCATGTCGCCATCACGAGCAAAGCGACCCTTGCGATAGGTCTGCACGGTCACACCGCGCTTGTTGCTCTTGAGATGGCGGCTGTTGGGGCTGAAGAAGCGGACCTTGCCGGTCTTCGTCACCTTGATTCGCTTGGTCAGTCCCTTGTGTGTCTTCTGCTTGGGCATGGTGGGCACCTTCGGTCGAGCCGCGCAGGCTACACGCACCCGCGCCGCCGCGCAACACCTTGCGCAGACTCATGGACTTCCGGGGCGTTCAGTTGACAAGCAGGATTTCGAGCGCACTTGGACCGGCTCGGCGGAAATCGATTGTTTCCCTGCCATCTGGTCCACGAATCACCCAAATGTTGTCGCTCAGGGCGTTCGGAGCGACCTGGAGCCGCGGCGAACCGAGCCACATGGCGGAACCGTCCGAGAACAGAACATTTTGACCAGACTGACCGTGGTTGGGCGAGTTGAGGTCGAAGGTTGGCGGCATCACCCCGCGCTGGACGAGTCCCTGCACGGGGTTCGCGTCGGCGGCGACTGGACTGCGCGCGGTGGCGGCCAGCTGCAGTTGCGACCGATGCGTGGGAACGCGGTACGACAAGTTGCGTGCGCCATTGCAGCGTGTGCAGTCGGCGTGGCAGTAGCCCTTCGAAGAGAGCAGTTCGAGGTGACGCGCGTTCTCCGCCATGGGCGGTACTTGTTCCGTCGGGCCGCCGAGGAAGCCAGCGAGTCCGGCAGTCATCGGCAGCATGCCACGGTGATCCGCCGCATACGCAGCGAGTCCACCGCCGAGACTTCGCAAGCTGTTCGCGCACAGCGACTGCGAGTGCGAGCGGCGGACCTGCGCGGTCACGGGAATCGCAACCCCTGCCGCAACAATCAGCAGCGCCGCGATCGCCACGAGATTTGGCAGGCCCCAACGGCTTCGCTGCACGTGCCACTGCGGCAAACGCCAGCGTTCCCGATTCTGTTCATCCGCGCGGGCAACGCGCGCAAGAGTCGCCTCCACGAGCAGTTCGCTTGGCGGCGCCACCGGATACCGATCGATGGCACTCAATTCTCCCAGCAGTCGCTCGGCATTCGCGCGAAGCTCCGCGGGCATTCGTCCGATGCAGGATCTGTCAAAGCCTGCCTCGATCAAGTACTCGAGCGCTGCGGCATCGCGTTCATCGTCAAATCCTTGGTGCGAATCATTCATGGTCATGTCTGTTCCCGTTGCATCCTGTTTGCGCCCTGAATCAGGAGTTCTTCTTGTGTTGGTGGATCATCTCGGTCACTCACCCTTGTTCACATCGTTCGTGTGTCCTGGCCCACCGCCCGTGCGGCGCCGCCACTGCGTGGAAAACATCGCCACGGCGGCATGCATGCGGCTCTTGATCGTGCCGAGCGGAACACCCAGTGCATCTGCCACCTGCTGGTAGCTGAGACGCTGAAAATATCCAAGGAGGATCACTTCGCGGTGGTGCGCCGGCATGCCATCGAGCACTTGCTTCACCAAAGCGCTCTCATCGCGCGCCGTTGCAAACGCATCGGGCGCTTCGTCCTGCGCCTCGACGAGTTCACCCATGGTGAAGCCATCGTCATCGCTCATCGGCTTATCCAAGCTCACGGCACGTCGACGCTTCGCGCGCCGATGAAAGTCGCGCGCCTTGTTCGATGCGATCGTGTAGAGCCAGGGCTTGAAGCGCCGATCTGCATCGAAAGAGTCAGCCGAGAGGTGGACCTGCAGCATCGTGTCCTGAAAGACATCGTCGGCTGCGGCGCCCGAACCAAGGAAGCGTGCGAGGAATCCGTGCAGGTCGCTGCGGTAGCGTTCAACGAGTGTTCGGAATGCATCCGGGTCCCCGTCGCGGTGGCGCGTCAGGAGCGATTCATCCGATGCGGCATCCATGCCTTGGTCGGCCATCGTGAGGGGCAAAGTACCTGACTCTCCGTGGGCTGCGTGGATGGACGTGCTTCGAGTCGTCCGGGCCGACACGGCGCGCGCCGCGCCAAACTTGGACTCGATCGCCCGCGTGAGTTTCGCGGCTCCTCGTGCACCTGCGCCAAGCCCCGCGTGCACTGCACTCGCCACGGCCTGCAGCCCCGCCGCGGCGGGCGATGGGTGTGGGAGGGCAAGTGCATTGCACGGGAGCATGCGGTTGCTACGATCCGCCACCCTCGGAAGTTCAAGGAAATCTCTCACCCATGCCAGTTCCGATCAGCCAAATGTGGACCGTTGCGACCTATGTGCTCGGGCAAAAGCTCCGAGGCCGCAAGCGGTACCCGCTCGTCCTGATGCTTGAACCGCTTTTTCGCTGCAATCTTGCCTGTGCCGGCTGCGGCAAGATCCAGTACCCGGCCCACATTCTGAAGCGCGAACTTTCCGTCGCCGAGTGCCTTCAGGCGGTTGATGAGTGCGGCGCGCCGATGGTCTCGATCCCTGGTGGTGAGCCGCTGCTTCATCCGCAGATCGCCGAACTTGTGCGTGAACTGGTCGCACGCCGAAAGTACATCTACCTCTGCACAAACGCGCTCCTTCTGAAGGAGAAGCTCGAAGCGGGTTGGTTCAAGCCGAGCAAGTACCTCACCTTCAGCGTTCACATGGACGGCATCGAGGAGCACCACGACTTCGCGGTGTGCCGTGAGGGGACGTTCCAGAAGGCGATCGAAGGCATCCGACTCGCGGTGGAGCGCGGCTTCCGGGTGACCACCAACACGACGCTTTTCGATGGCGCAGATCCGAATGCCGTGCGACAGTTCTTCGATGAAATGATGGATCTTGGCGTCGAAGGCATGATGGTCAGCCCTGGGTATGCGTACGACAAGGCGCCCGATCAGAAGAGTTTTCTGAAGCGCCAGAAGACGCATGAGCTCTTTGAGATGGTTCTGTCGAACCGCCGCGATGGACGGCGACGCTGGCGTTTCAATCAGTCGCCGCTCTTCTTGGAATACTTGATGGGTCGCCGCTCCTTCGAGTGCACTCCTTGGGGCAATCCAACCTTCAACATCTTTGGATGGCAGAAGCCGTGCTACCTGCTCAATGAAGGGACGGCAGATTCCTTCCGTGAACTCATGGAGGAAACGGAGTGGGATCGCTACGGACGCGCATCCGGCAACCCAAAGTGTCAAAACTGCATGGTGCACTGCGGACATGAGCCGAGCGCGGTGGACTACACCTTCTCGGCGCTGCCTGGGATGTTTGCAACGGTGAAGGCCATGCTGTTCGACACCTACGCGAATCCTGCCGCGCGCGAGCGTTTGCACGAGGAGGCAACGAAGCCGCATGGCCCGCGTGCGCATCTGGTTCAGCTTGGCTTCGCAAAGGATGTGCGCGAAGTGGAGCACACTGCCGCGTAAGCGGACGCGCAGGGTCCGCGTCAGTCGTGCGACAGGGTGGTGGCGTCCACAGGATGCTTGGGAGTGCCGCCTCGGGCCACTGTCACAACATCGCGAACGACCCAACTCATGTTCTCCATCGCGGTCTCACTTCGACTTGCAAGGTGCGGCGCAAGGAACGCGGCACGGAGTCCCAGAAGCGGACAGTTTGCCGCGATTGGTTCTGGGTCGTGCACATCCAGAATGGCGCGCGCGAGGGGATTCGCACCGAGGAACCGTGCAAGATCGCTCGCAGGAAGGACCATACCGCGCGACGTGTTGATGAGCAGCACATCGGGTCGCAACTGCGTGAGCCGATCGGCGTTCAGAAAGTTGCGATTGGAGGGCCGCCCATCCACATGAATGCTGATGACATGGCTTTCGGCCAGCAGCCTGCTGAGTGGAACGATCTCGCCTCCACCACACTGTGATGCGTCGATGTCGCGCAAATCATGAAGCAGCACGTGAAAGCCGATGGCGGCGGCGACCTGCGCGAGGCGCGTCCCAATGCGTCCCACCCCAAGAATGCCAAGGGTGAGTTCGCTCATCTGCCGCTGTGCGGCAATCTCGCTGCGCGCCGCATTCCACGCTTGCGGATCGAGTGCACGGTCGAGAAACACCCGCGGCCGCAGCGCATCGCAGAGCAGGCAGAGCACATACTCCACCACAGCCTGCGTGTTGGCATCTGGAGTATTCACGACCATCACCCCGCGGCGCGCGCATGCCCCGAGATCGATGTTGTCCACGCCCACGCCTGCGCGCCCGACCACGCGGAGTGCGGGCAGCCGTGCGAGCAGTGCATCGTCCACGGTCGTGTAGGTGCGGACCACCAAGCCGAGTGCCCCCGACGCAGCTGCCAAAAATGCCTCCGTATCGGGTGCTGCCTCCGTGACCCGAGCGACCCGCTTCAACCACGCCAGGGGGGCATCTGCCAGCTTTTCTGTGACCAAAATGAGTGGTTTTTCTGACTCCATGTTGCTTTGAGGCGGGGCAATGCTACGGTAGGGCCATGCACAAGCGCTTGCGGAGGCTTCGATGTCAGTTTGCGTGCTCCAAAGTGCGCCAAGTGGCAGTCCTCGGGACGGCTGCTGTTGCATCGACTTTGTGCTCAGCGAGCGTCCTCGCCGATGACATTGGCTATGAGGAACTCGTCGCCCGTCTCGGCGCGGCTGTGCCGATCGGTGCGGGAGTTCGTGCTGCGCAGTGTGAGGCGCCGGAGGCAAGCGGCACGCCTGTTCCGTACGGGCCCAACCAGACATTGCCCGAGTTTTCTGGCAAGACATTCTCCGCACAGAGTGGAACGCCCGCCGTCAGCTCGCACGCAACAGTTGTGGCGGGCGTGTACTACGGCAACAACAGCATCGCGCGCGGAGTTGGCACGATCTACCTGTATGAGGTGAATAGTTTCATCTCATCGCACCTTCGCTATGGACAGGGATCGTCGGTCGCACCAGTGACCCCGCCGTCGTCGCTGATGAAGGTCTACAACCACAGCTGGATCGGCGGCCTCTCGGGAACCACACCCACGGCGGGTGATCTCGAAATCCTGCGCAGAGCCGACTTCCAGATGAACCGCGACGACACGCTGTACTGCGTTGGTATGAACAACGGTGCGACGAGCCAGACCTATCCACTGATGGCGATGGGTTACAACGGGCTCGCGGTCGGTCGTATGGATGGCGAGCATTCGCGTGGTGATGTGCCCGTGGGGGCGGATGGTCCGGGACGGATGATGCCGCAAATCGTTGCGCCTGGAAATGCCACCAGTTGGGCAGCGCCGGTTGTTGGCGCCGCAGCGGTCCTTCTGTACGACACGGCACTCAGCACGCTCGCAAGCAATCCGAATGCGGACGAAACCACGGTCATCAAGGCGTGTCTGCTTGCGGGCGCGACGCACCGCGCCGGATGGACGAACAATCCGGTTGCCTCCGGCACGCAGCGCGGCTCGACGGTGAAGCCACTCGATCCAGTGTCGGGTGCAGACTTGGTCAATATCGACCGCAGTCATCAAATTCTCACGGGCGGTGAGTTTGCGGGCGCGACGAGCGCAGCCGCCGCGGTGGCAGGCTCGATCATCGGCTGGGACTTCGAAAACCTTCCTGCCGTGAACGCAACTCGATTCTGGCGTTTCACGATCTCGCAGTCAGCCCCCGAGCTGTCGGTGATCGCGGCGTGGAACCGCGTGGCAACAAACTCGACTGCCGTTCCGCTCGTGGCGGACCTCAGCCTCGCGCTGCTGCGGATCGGCACGGACGGCATCGCGGTGCCGCTCGAGGGCGAGGCGGGCACGGCCTTCTACGGATCGGGCAATGTGGCGAGCCGATCTGCGGTCGACAACATCGAACACCTGTATGTGCGCGACCTTGCGCCAGGCGATTACATCATTCAGATGACCCGTGGTGGTTCGAGCACGGCGGGCACGCCCTTCGCGCTGGCGTGGTATGTGTCGCCACGTGCGGCAGATCTGAATCAGGATGGTGCGGTCGGGGGATTGGATCTCACGATTCTTCTGGGCGGATGGGGGTTGCCCGGCCTTGGGGATATCAACCGCGACGGCACGACCAACGGCGAGGATCTCACGGTTCTGCTGTCGGGTTGGGGCTGATCGAAAGGGTTGTCGATCGCCGCTGGGAGGCAATCCCCGCGCCCAACCGCGCAGGCTCTACTCTTGCGTCCCAATGCGACCGAGGCGAACCGATGCGCTCATCATGGGCGTCCTGTTTGCAGTCCTGACCTGCTTCCTGATCGTGCCGATCGGGCACGCGGTCTCCGGCGCACTCCATGATGACAGTGGTTGGACGCTCTTTCATGTGAGGGATGTGCTTCGCGATCCGCAGCTGGTGGCGGGGCTTCGCAACGCACTTTTCATCGCCGCATGTACCACACTGCTCGCTGCGTTGATCGCGCTCCCGGTGGCGCTCGTGAGCGCGCGGTGTGCGTTCCGCGGCAAGGGACTGCTGAACGCACTGCTTCTCGCGCCGCTGATCCTGCCGCCATTTGTCGGTGCGATCGGCATGGAGGCGATCCTTGGTCACGAGGGCAGTCTGAACGCATTGCTGCGACACCTCGGACGCACCGGACCACCATTGGATCTGCTCACCGGAGGTGGAGTCGGCATCATCATCCTGCTCGAGGCGCTGCATCTCTATCCGATCCTGTTCTTGAATGTGCTGGCGGCGCTGGCGAACATCGACCCTGCCATGGAGGAGGCTGCGCGCAACTGTGGCGCTGGACCGTGGCGGCGGTTTCGACGGATCACCGTGCCCATGCTTCGCCCGGGTTTCTTCGCGGGCGCGACGATCGTTTTTGTCTGGAGTTTCACGGAACTCGGTACACCACTGATGTTCGGCTTCCGTTCCGTGACGAGCGTGCAGATCTTCGATGGACTGAAGGAGATCGAGACATCGCGCCAGCCGTATGCGCTCACGCTGCTCATGTTCGCGGTGGCGACTGCGATCTATCTCGTGGGGCGCGCCACGCTCGGACGGGCGCGTGGTGGCGCATCGACCAAGGCGTCCGTGCGTCGGACGGAGCGCGTGCTCGGAGTGCGCGGAACATTGGGCGCATGGGTGCTCATGGGTGGTGTGTGCAGCATCGCATGTCTGCCACATATTGGTGTCGTGCTGAGTGCGCTCAGCGTTCCAGGGAGTTGGTACGGCACGGTGCTGCCGCAGGCGTGGACGCTTGAAAACTTTTCCGCGGCGCTTCAGCATCCCCTCGCGGCAGGCGCTGTGCGCAACTCGCTCTTCCTTGCCGGCTGCGCGGTGGTGATCGATCTCATTCTTGGCGTGGCGGCGGCTCGCATTTTGGTTCGCACAAAGTTGCCGCTGCGGTGGCTGCTCGATGCGCTCATCATGTTGCCGATCGCCGTGCCTGGACTCGTCATGGCGTTCGGCTTCGTTTCGATGAGCCTTGCGTGGCCGTTTGCGGGGCGGGCGCCCGAGTGGCTCAGTGGGCTGTCGGCGGTCCTGCCCGCTGCGTGGTGGGAGTGGTTTTCGAGCGCACCGCTCGCGGCGATGGGCAATATTGTCGGTGCGACGCCCAACCCGGTGCCATTCCTGATCATTGCCTATGCAATCCGGCGGCTGCCATACGTGGTGCGTTCCACGGTGGCAGGGCTTGAGCAGACGCCGGTCGATCTCGAGGAGGCTGCGGCGAGCGTCGGGTCGGGACCCGTGCGCACCCTGCGGCGCGTGGTGATTCCGTTGGTGGCGGCAAACATGGTTGCGGGGGGTCTGTTGGCGTTCAGTTTGTCCATGTTGGAAGTTTCCGATTCGCTGCTGCTCGCTCAGCGGGAAGCGAACTACCCGGTGACGAAGGCGATCTACACGCTCTTTGACCGCCTCGGAGACGGCCCAGCCATCGCGAGCGCGATGGGGACATGGGCGATGTTGCTGCTTGCCGCCACGCTCGCTGCGGCGAGTTCCGTTTTGGGGAAGCGTTTGGGCGCCGTGTTCCGGGGGTAGTTCCTATACTTTGGGTCCCATGCCGTTCACCTTGCAGCCCGATGAGGGCTACGGACTCGACATCGAGAGCACCGAGTATCTCAAGGATCACTTTCAGTCGCCCGACCGTTGGGTGCTGAACTTCGGTCCGCAACATCCCGCGACGCACACCACGCTTCGGCTGGTGCTTGAACTCGATGGAGAGCGCGTCGCCCGAGCCACGCCGCACATCGGCTACCTGCACTCGGGCTTCGAGAAGCTCGGCGAGCATCACGACTACAACCAGTACGTCTGCACGATCAGCCGCATGGACTATGCGTCCCCGATTTGCAACGATGTCGCATGGCATGAGGCGTGCGAACGTCTGATGGGGATCAACCTGACCCCGCGTTGCAAGGTGATCCGCACGATCATGGGGGAACTGGGGCGCATTCAGAACCATCTGTTGTGCGTGGGCGCGGCAGGACTCGACTTGGGCGCGTTCACCAGCTTCCTGTACGGTTTCAACGAGCGCGAATTCATCTACGACATCCTCGAGTATGTCTCTGGGCAGCGCTTCCATCCCGATTGGACGCGCGTCGGCGGCGCGTGGCGCGATCTGCCCGATGATGATGTGTTTGTTCGCATGGTGCGCGAGTTCATTGATGTGCGCATGGCGAAGGCGCTGCGCGATGTGGAGACGCTGCTGAACCGCAATCGCATCTTCACGGAGCGTCTCGAAGGCGTCGGTGCACTGCCGGAAGCGGACGCCATCGCATGGGGTGCGACCGGACCATGTGCCCGCGCCTCGGGCGTGCGACGCGATGTTCGCAAGGACGATCCGTATCTGTGCTTCGCAGACAACTGGGATGGGCAGGGCGCAAGCGCCGTTCAATTCTCCGTGCCGGTGGCTACCACGGGCGACTGCCTCGCGCGATACCACGTGCGGCTCGAAGAGATGAAGCAGTCGGTCACGATCATCCGCCAGCTCATTGACCGAATCCCCAAGGGGCCGATCGATGCGGTGGGCGACAACAAGGTTCGCATGGCGGACAAGGGCGATGTGTACGGATCGATCGAAGCCACGATCCAGCAGTTCGAACTGGTCATGCACAACCGCGGCTTTGAGACGCCCGTGGGCGAGGCATATGGCGCAATCGAAGGACCTAACGGCGAACTTGGTTACCTCATCGTCGCAGACGGTGGTCGCTGTCCATTCCGCGTTCGTGTGCGCCCGCCGATCTTCTACAACTTCCAGCTCTTCCCGCGATTGATCGAGGGACACCAGCTCGCCGATGCGGTCGCCGTGCTCGGATCGCTGAACATCATCGCGGCGGAACTGGACCGCTGACCAACGGAGAACACAGACCATGTCCTGGAAGACAAAGCCCTCCGCAACGATGAAGGTGCCCGTACGGGCGCAGCCTTGGTGTACGCCGCAGATGCTGCAGCGGTGGACGGAAACGATCCTGCCCAAGTACGCCGTGAAGCACGGTGCACTCATGCCGATTCTGCACGATGTGCAGCACACCTATCGACACATCCCGCAGCAGGCGATGCTGGAGATTGCCTCGTTCCTCGGCATCGCGCCGAGTGAAGTGCTCGATACGGTCTCCTTCTACGAGGAATACACCACCGAACCCGTGGGGCAGTGCGTGATCGGCGTCTGTCACACATTCGCGTGCGAGGTCTGCGGCCACAAAGAAATTCTCGACCGCGTTCGTGAGCGTCTCGGCATCGAGCCGCATGAGACAACGGAAGACGGGCGATTTACGTTGCTGACGCTTGAGTGCCTCGGGTCGTGCGACACCGCGCCTGTCGCGCTGTTCAATGACACGCTGCATGAGCGCCTCACGGTCGAGCGCGTGGATGCGCTGATCGATGAGGCGATGAAGGCGCCGGTCAAGGACTCCCACGGATGAGCAGTGCCCCGAATGAGCCGCAGCCCTCGTTGGCGCACAACTGTGGTGCGTTTGTGGGGCATGTTCTGAAGGCCATTCGGACGCCCGTCACGCCTCTGCCGCGCGACGCGCATACCGTTCATGCCGTCATGCATGAAAAGCAGGTGGGTGATGTGACCCTCCGGCGCATCGTCATTGATCAAATCGTCACCGCACCCGAGTTACGCGTGCACGAAAGTGGCACGCCAGACAGGAACAGCCCATGAGACTTGCCGAGCCGATCCTGACCCGACGCATCCCTTCCGTGCCGCATGGCGATCCGAAGGATCGCCGGACGGTGGATTACGACGCGTTCGTGCGCACGGATGGATACAAGGGGCTGGAGAAGGCGCTCGACATGGATTCGGCGGCAGTCGTTGCGCTGGTGAAGGATGCATGCCTGCGTGGGCGCGGTGGTGCAGGGTTTTCAGCTGGGTTGAAGTGGTCGTTCGTGGCCCCCGACGATGGCAAGGGGCATCGTTACCTCTGTATCAACTGTGACGAGGCGGAACCTGGGACGTTCAAGGATCGCCTGCTCGTGGATTTCGATCCGCATCTCGTGCTCGAGGGGATCGCCATCGCGTGCTGGGCGTGCAAACTGGATGTGGCGTACTTCTTCATTCGCGGCGAGTACCACCATCAGGCGCGCGTGATGCAGCGCGCGATCGATGAGGCGTATGCGAAGGGCATCTTCGGCAAGCAGGGTCTGCTGCGCGGCAAGGTGAAGCACGCGGTCGACTGCTATCTCCACCGAAGCGCGGGCGCGTACATCTGCGGCGAGGAGACCGCGCTTCTGGAAGCTGTCGAAGGGAAGCGAGGTTGGCCGCGCGTGAAGCCGCCGTTCCCCGCCGTGAAGGGGCTCTTTGGTCGGCCAACCATCATCAACAATGTGGAAACGCTCGCCGCCGTGCCCGACATCATGCATCGTGGGCTTGAGTGGTGGAAATCGATCGGTACGAATGGCATGCCCGGTGGGCAGCCCTCGTGGGGCACGAAACTGATGGGCGTCTCGGGCCACGTGGCGCGTCCCGGCTGCTTCGAAGCGCCTCTCGGTATTCCGCTGCGCACGCTCGTGGATGACTACTGCGGTGGTATGCGCGGCGGCAAGCGTTTCAAGGGCGCGATCGCTGGTGGTGTCTCGATGGGCGTTCTGGGCACGGACCAGTTCGATGCACCCATGGACTTTGACATAGGGCGCAAGTTCGGCGTGCTTGGACTTGGTACCGCATGCCCGACTGTGTTCGACGAGGACACGGACATGGTGGCGGTCACGCGCAACTGCGCGAGATTCTTCATGAACGAGTCGTGTGGTCAGTGCACGCCATGCCGGGAAGGCTCAGGTTGGATGTTCAAGATGCTGCTCCGCATCGAGCGCGGGGATGCGACCACCGCCGATTTGGATCTGCTCGAGGAGGTGGCCGGGTCGATGGGGCTCAGTGAGGGCACCACCATCTGCGGCCTTGCCGACGGCAACAACTGGCTCGTGCGCACCATGCTGAAGAAGTTCCGCGGTGAGTTCGAGCGGCGCGTCAAGCCAAAGTTCGTTCCGCTGCATCTCTCTGCGCGGTGAACGCTCCCACCACGCTGATTGACGTCGTCTGCGAGGCGCCGGTCGATGCGGCACACTGGCAGCGTCTCGCCGTGGCAGCAGTAGATGCGGTGACGCAGCTCGAGTCCGTGCGCTTCGCACGGGTGTCGGTGCGTGTCCTTCGCGATGCGGCCATGGAGGTCTTGCACGAACGCTACGCGAAGGAGGCGGGCACAACGGATGTGCTGGCGTTTGTGGAGCAGGGAGCTGGGGGGCTCGAGGTGGATGTGGCGATCTGCCATGATGAGGCGGAGCGACGAGCAGCACAACTTGGGCACGCAGGCGTGGATGAGTTGGCGCTGTATCTCGTGCACGGGCTTCTTCATGCGGCGGGACATACGGACGATACGGATGAGAGCTGTGCACGCATGCGGACGGCAGAGAGGGAAGTACTGCACACGCTCGGGGTCGGACGCGTCTAACCTGACGCACACTGATGGAGTCGGCCTACCTCACAATCTTCCTCGCGGTCGTGTTGGTGACGACGCTGCTGTCGGCGCTCAATCTCGCGTTGGGGCAAACGAGCATCAGTCAGTTGCACCGCCGCTTCGCGCGATCTGGGCGAGAGCGCGCTGCAGACTGGATTGCAGCGAATACCACGCCGCTTGAGCATTCCGTGGCGTTCTACCGCACCTTCGGACGATTGACGGCTTTGCTGCTGATGCTCGAAGTGTTGCATCAGGGTGTGCCGACGCGGCTGCCGCTTCCAGATGTGTTGACAGCGCTCGTGCTGGCTGGAACCGTGCTGTGGGCGACGAGCACTGTCGCCGCAGGAGCCATCGCCCGCTATGCCGGAGTTCCACTCATTACAACGTTTCATCCACTGTTGGTCGTGATCTTCTGGTCGGTTTATCCGATCCTGTGGTTGGGGCGCGGTATCGATGAAGCGGTACGGCGGCTCTTCTTAGCCATGCCGCTCGATGAGCGCGCTGAGCAGGATCTGATGCACACGATCACCGACACGGCACGCGCAGGTGGCATCGATCCGCTTGCAGCCACCATCATCCGAAATGCAGTGGAGTTTCGAAATACGGTGGTTGCAGAGGTGATGACGCCCCGGACGCAGATCGAGGGCATCGCGTACACCGACGACATCATGGCCATTCGGGCATTCATTGCCACGGCGGGACACTCACGCATCCCCGTGTACGAGGGAAGTTTCGACAACGTTGTCGGCATTCTCTACGTGAAAGACTTGGTGCGGCTGCTTGGCACGCCGCCCGACGGATTCGTGCTCCGGCCGCTGCTGCGGCAGCCGCCGCGCGTTCCAGAGAGCAAGGCTGTCAGCGATCTTTTGATCGAGTTCCAGCGCACGGAGGTTCATCTTGCGCTCGTGGTGGACGAGTTTGGCGGCACGGCTGGTTTGGTGACGATCGAAGACGTGCTTGAGGAAATCGTGGGCGAGATTTATGACGAGCACGAACCGAACTCGGAGATCGAACCGGTCATCGCAGGGAATGCGGAATCGGGCTGGCAGGTCGATGGGCGGATTCCCGTGGAAACGGTGGCGGCCGAGACAGGCCTTCTCCTGCCGCCCGATGATGGATACTCGACCATTGCTGGTCTGCTGCTGTCACACTTCGGACGGATTCCGCAGATCGGCGAAACCTTCGCGGCTTACGGTGGACGTTTCACCGTCACATCAGCCACGCCCACACGCGTGGCCTCGGTGCATGTGGAAGCCGTTGCGGTTGAGCGGGACTGAAGTGGTTTAGCCAAACTCGTCGCCACGGAAGGTCGAAGCCAGATAGGCCTCGCGCACCAGCGGATCGTTGATGATTTCACGCGGTTCGCCGTCGCGCAGGTTTTTCCCCTCGTGAATGATGTATGCGCGGTTGCAGATTCGCAGGGTCTGCTGCACGTTGTGGTCGGTCACAAGGATCGAAATGCCTTGCTCCGCAAGTCGCCGTACCTCGCCCTGCAACTCTTCCACGGTGTGCGGATCGACTGCCGCGAATGGTTCGTCCAGAAGAATCAGCCGCGGCTTGGTAATCAGTGAACGGGCGATCTCGAGCCTTCGGCGCTCACCACCCGAGCATGTGCGCGCCTGTTCGCGACGCTTATGTTGCAGTCCGAACTGTCCCAGCAAATCATCGCATGCCTTCCGCCGCTGTGCATAGGTCAGCGGTCGCGTCTCCAGAATCGCGAGCAGGTTGTTTTCCACCGAGAGTCGCTGGAACACGCTCGGCTCCTGCGACAGATAGCCCATGCCTGCAGCGGCGTGGCGATACATCGGTTCATTCGTGACATCCTTGCCGTCGAATGTCACACATCCCGCTTCTGGGGTGATCATCCCGATCGCCATGCGGAAACTGGTGGTCTTTCCAGCGCCATTGCGGCCGAGCAACCCAACGATTTCGCCTGCATCGACATGAAACGACACCTGATCGACGACGCGGCGACCGTTGTAGCTCTTCACCAGCCCATGCGCTTGGAGGAGTGGCATGACGCACGGAGTGTAAGCGCGCCGCGGCGATAGACTGCCGCCCGTGCGTCAAACGGCTCTCAGCTTCGGACTCTTGCTGCTGGTGTTGGCTGCGCCCGCATGCGTCCGGCGCACCATCGCGATCACATCGACGCCGTCGGAAGCGCTCGTGTACGTGAACGAACGCGAGGTCGGGCGAACGCCCTGTGAGGTCGACTTTCTTTTTTACGGCGAGTATGACGTGCGCTTGAAGCTCGATGGGTACGAGTCCATTGTGGGTTCCGGCAAAGCGTCTGCACCGTTCTGGGATTTTGTTGGCGCAGATTTTGTCAGCGAGATTGCGCCGCTCGATCTTGAGAGCCGCGTGGAGTGGCATTTCACCTTCGTGCCGGCAGATGACAGTTTTCCAAGTCTCTTGGACCGTGCTCACTTGATGCGAACGGCCGTTCTGGAAGACATGACTCTTGCCGACGCCGCAACAGCTCCTCGAGGTGGTGCTGCGAACGAGAGCAAGGCAGTGAAAAAGGTTCCTTCGCTGAAGCCAGCGGAGATGGGCTCCGGCGAGGCGCAGGGAGCGCTGCCGGGGAAGGGGTCTGCAGAGGTTCCCGTGCCGCCGACGGAAGTCTTGCCGCCTCTTCCCTGACAACCGAATTCCTTGCGCGCTCCCTAGCGCCCGTGCGCGGCGATCACAGCATCGATTGCGGGACGGGTTGTGTCGGGCCAGTCAACGTCCGCGAGCGACTTGACCTCGACCCAAGCAATCGAACGCGCTGCAATCGCTTTCGGCACAACGCCGGCTGGCAGCTGCACAGCCTGCATGTGGAAGCGGGGTGCAGGTCGACCCTCGGGCGGAGGAGGGGCTACGACACCAAGGTCTTGCCATTCGTGTGCGGCATCGGTGCAGTCCACCGCAACTTCCTCCAGCAGTTCGCGTGCCCCGGCGTCACGCGCGCTCTCGCCCGGCGCAATCTTGCCGCCCGGCAACTCCCAGGCTCCCGGAAGGATCTCACTGTCGAGTGCGCGTCGCGCCACAAGCACCTGTACGCGTCCCTGCACACTGCGTAGCAGAACGCAGAGCACGACATCGATCCGCGCCTCCATGGGGGGGGGCTTGGCGGGGGAAGTGCAGGGTGCTTTGGGCATGCGAGAAAATGGGAAAAAGGCGAAAAAAGGCCTGAAAGTGCGCAGGTGTTGACTCCGCGCCACGGGGCAGGATAGCGTGATGAGTCCCCCAATTGGTTGCCTTCTTTGCAGCCTCGGCAGCGAGGCTGATCGAAACGCCGTTCGGTCGTGTCGGAGCGACCGAGCGGCTTTTTCATGCACTACCTTCCCGACACCATGCGGCTCTCCGCCACGCTTGCCCTCTGCCTCTGCTTCGCGGCGCACGCAGAGACCCCCGCGTTCACTTTCGAACCTGTCGTGAACGCAGGCGCGCAGATCGCGCCGACCGAACCGACGAACGCAGCACCGACCAAGCCGGCGTTCGGCACGAAGGACACATGGCGCTGGCAAGTGCTGCTCGGCGGCATGACGGACTTCGAAGCCGCTGAGCAGGTCGAGTTCGGCATCAGCGCCTCCTACTTCATCATCGACAACCTCTCCGTCGACTTTCAGATCGAAGGCGATTACATCGCACAGCCTGTGGCGAACGCATGGGGCGGGGGCGGCACCATTCTCTTCCGCTGGCACTTCCTCGCCTACGACACATGGTCGCTCTACGCGGACGCGGGCTCCGGTGTGATCGCGACAACCGTGAACACACCATCCGGCGGAACATCATTCAACTTCACGCCGCAGGCGGGTGGGGGAGTCTCGTTTGATGTGGCACCGGATCTGCGACTCATGGTGGGCGCACGCTGGTACCACATCTCCAACGCGAATACCGGTGAGACGAATCCGGGAAGGAACAGTCTTATGGGGTATGTGATGTTGAGCGTGCCATTCTGACGGCGAGGATGCGCGCTGCGCGCTCATCCTCGTGCGCCTTCGGCGCACACAGCCTGCTGACGCAAGCCTCGCGCGCCTGCGGCGCGACTGGTCCGCGCCTTCGGCGCGAATAGTCCGCGCGCGCCCTCGGCATGCACCCTGCTGGGGCTCAGACAGCTCTCGCCTGCTCCACGGACCTGCGGTCCGCGTTCGCAGGCTCGAGAACTCGCCCAGCAGGGGATGCCTCGGGCGCGCGTGGTCGGGGGCACAATGGGGCACGCGTGGTGAGCGTGGGCAAGTCGAATTTTGCGCGAGTGAAGCGCCCAAAAGATGAGCGCGAGAGAACAGGCCGCCGCAGCGTGTTCTTCGGAACGAGATATCCTGCCGATTGTGGGGCGTTCTCACGAAATCCGCTCAATCACCTGTTCGGCTAAACAAAATTGTACTTTCTTCGGTGGGCGTTCTTGCTGGCTTGCCTGGGGTGCGTGGCGCTCGTCGCCATGAACGGCCGCTGGAACGGGCGGCTTACTGAGGCAAGCGGCCTTTGGATCGTGGACTTAGACCGAGCCCCAATTTGGGCACCGCCTCCGGAGCCGGTCTATGCAACGTTCCAGAAGGATTTCAACGAATCGGAGACTTTTCCACCCCAAGACGCGCCGGGCCTCACGATCACTCGCGTCTTGAGAGGCGATCAGATGACCATCGATCTTCTGCTGTATCTCTGGCCCGTAACGGTCATTTGTGGCGTGCTTTATCTTGCTGCCAGAGGACAACGGCGCGATCGCGTTCTACATGTCGGGCTGTCCGCCGGAATCGGCCTGACCGCGGGTGCAATCACATGCGTCGCCCTATTGCTGATCTTCGGTGGCTGGGGGCCGCCGGTCCCTTGGTTCTTCGGTGGCCTTGGGCTATTCGGAGGAATCGTCGGAGGTCTGGTGTCGTTCAAGCGTCAGATTGCCGAACCAAGCAATGCAGCGGACTCGCGATAAAATTGGGCGGTGTGGTTCGTCCAAGGTCGCGAGCCGCTGATTGCCGTCGTTACCGCTGAAGGTTGTCGGAATGCCTGAAGACTCAAACGAAATGCAAGCGAAGATTCAAGCACTTGAGAAAGAAGTCGCATTTCTCAAACAGACTGTGCCCTTTCGTGGCGTCCGAAAGCGATCTAAGACCGTAATCTGCGGTTTGCCGCTTTACGACATTGCGACTGGACCTGATCCTGATCGGGGCGAGATTCGCGGACATGCTCGAGGAATTATTGCGATCGGCGATATAGCGACGGGGTTCCTTGCTCTCGGAGGCATGGCAAGAGGATTCTTTGCAATTGGCGGTGGTGCGATTGGCGTTGTCGCAATGGGTGGTGGTGCAATTGGACTTGTTGCACTCGGAGGTGGGGCGATTGGACTGCTTGCATTCGGTGGCGCGGCGATTGGTATGGTCGCGTTTGGAGGCGGTGCTTGCGGATACTATGCTTGCGGCGGAGGAGCGTTTGGCAAACACGTAATGTCCGCTACGGAGCAGAATCCAGAGGCTATTCGATTCTTCAAGTCATGGATTCCAGGAATCGAGGACATGATGCGTCAGAGGATGCGGTAACAAACGCATGCAC
>Ga0194111_10000445_pt1 | contig 50606 bp, 44 predicted proteins | sample TA2KigC300mmetaG_FD_146194 | JGI IMG/M metagenome (GOLD analysis project Ga0194111, IMG submission 146194) | Freshwater microbial communities from Lake Tanganyika, Tanzania - TA2015033 Kigoma Deep Cast 300m | ecosystem: Environmental > Aquatic > Freshwater > Lake | place: Tanzania: Lake...
CTTTGTACTATTCGCCTTATACGCGATGCCTGTAACAGAATCAAGATAGGTTTGGAACAATTCTGCATCTTCACCATTAATTTCGTAATCAACAATTCTTGCCTCGATATTCTCAGCAAAAGTAAAAGGCTTCTTCCCTTGTTTTTTTAGCTTAGCAATGCCTTTCGCATAAGTATCAGCCTTAAGAATCTCAAATTTATCATAATCTGTCGAATCCACTACAGGCTCCTGCGATTCATCCAACAACTTCTTTACGTTAACGTCCAAATTCTTCTCCGGAACGAAAATATTTGGGACTTTCATTTGTATGTTTTTCTCAGAATATCTGCTTTTGTTATGACACCGGTTAGTTTTCCATACTTGCTCACGAGGATTATTGAATGGTATTTTAACATGTTAGTAACGAGATTGATGTCTGTTTCTTCAGATATTACGGGCGGTGTATCACTCATGACTTCTTGGATTTTTAAGTCTTTAATATCTCGTCCTTGCTGCACCTGTTCCAATATGCTGCTTTCTGATACTACTCCTTTGACATCTTTATCTATGACTGGTATTTGTGAAATCTCATGCTCTCTCATCTTAGCTATAATTTCCCTCATGTTATCTTTTGCTTTCACAGCTATTATCTTGGGGTTCATTATATCTTTGGCTTTGAGATTGTTCTTCTGCTCCATCCGTTTGAGAGTTTCGAATATTTTTTGAGTGTTGGAGAATGTAGGATCCACTCTTTTAGATTCGATTTTTGCTATTAATGATTGGGAGACTCCTGAAAGATTAGCTAGTTCTGTCTGAGTAAGCCCAAGTTTCGTCCTCATTACTTTTATGCTATCAAGGCTGTTTTCCATTTTACAATTCAGTGGTTCAACCCCTTTATATTCTTTTCGGAATACTATTCTAAAAAATTATTCCTGGAAAAAGCTTATAAACTTGTGAGGTAATGGAAAAATAAAATGAAGACACCTAAAATATTCATACCTGAAAAAACCCTGGACCTTAAAACAAAACAGCTGTTAGACTCCCCTAAGATGAAACAGCCTGATGAAAGATATGCAACAACAATAGAAAGGATAGAAAGGAAAAATGATGAATACTACGGGTTCATGCTTACAGATGCCGAAATATTTGGCGTATTAGAAAAGCTTCCTGCGGGCGACATTGAAAGCTTGGAAAGAATAATAATAACCTCTCCGTTAAGGAATGAGCACTACAAGCTTTTAGGAAAGTATGAAAAAGGATTTAGAGTATCTGAAAATTACTTTAATGGCAGGATTTACCTGTTTAAACATATTAAGAGTGACGGTAAATTTGTTATAGAATTAGGCTACCAAACCGTGGTATACACTTCTGAAGAGTTCAAAATAAAAAATTACGAATCCTTGCTGCACGAGATAGGGCATCATGTAGCAATAAAGGATTTTGATGATAAATCTGAAGAATTCGCCAAGAACTATTCTCGCAAAAAGACAAAAGAATTGGGTTTAGACCGATTATTCTTATAGGAATAATTCTTTCAAGAATATTTAAAAACAAACCAAACTGACTATTCTCTTGAGGTGGAATGATATGAAACAAGGAAATTTTTTATTTACAAGCGAAAGCGTTACCGCTGGTCACCCAGACAAATTGGCCGACCAAATATCTGATGCGGTACTGGATGCGGTATTGGCACAAGACCCTCATGGAAGAGTAGCCTGTGAAACAATGGTAAAAACAGGACAGGTTAAGCTTGCAGGAGAATTGACAACTAAAGCATATGTTGACATTCCAAAAGTTGTTAGGGAAACTGTTAAGGAAATAGGGTATACTAATGGAAAATTTGGCATGGACGGAGAAACGTGCGCAGTATCAGTATCCATAGAAGAGCAAAGCCCAGACATATCACAAGGAGTCACTGAAGGGCAAGGAAAGTTCAAAGAGCACGGAGCAGGCGACCAAGGGATGATGTTCGGATACGCAACAAACGAGACGCCAGAATTAATGCCTTTGCCTATAAGCCTGGCCAACAAGTTATGCATGAAGCTTGCAGAAGTAAGGGAAAACGGCGCTTTGAAATACTTAAGGCCTGACGGCAAGTCACAAGTCACGGTAGAATACGTTGACGGAAAGCCAAAAAGGCTAACAAATGTCGTGATAGCAGCGCACCACGATGAAAACGTAACTCATGAACAGCTAGAAAAAGACATAATCGAGCAGGTTGTCAAACCAATATGTGGAAGTTATATTGATGATAAGACAGAGTTCTTCATAAACGCTACCGGAAGGTTCGTAGTCGGAGGCCCACAAGCAGACGCAGGAGTAACAGGAAGGAAAATAATAGTAGATACTTACGGCGGAATGGGGCATCACGGCGGGGGAGCTTTCTCTGGAAAAGACCCTACAAAAGTAGACCGTTCAGCAGCCTACGCAGCGAGGTACATAGCAAAGAACATAGTAGCGGCAGGATTAGCTGATAAATGCGAAGTGCAATTAGCGTATGTTATAGGTGTTGCTAAGCCTTTGTCAATCTTTGTTAACACTTACGGCACTAACAAAATTCCTGAGGAAAAAATAGCAGAGATAATAGAAAAGCACTTCCCGGTAAAGCCAGCAGACATCCTAAACCACTTAGACTTAAGAAGGCCGATATATAAGAAAACAGCCGCTTACGGTCACTTCGGAAGGGATGATCCGGATTTCACGTGGGAGAAGCTTGACAAGGTGGAAGAGCTGAAACAATATCTTCCAAAATAATTTTTTTTATTTTTTTAAAAAATACTGCCTTGTTTTTACAAAGGAGTTTATTGTTACAATGAGAATACTATGCATACTTGGGATCCATAAATGGATGTTTATCGACAAGCATGATCTAAAGAGAAAATGTCTTAAATGCGGGATGAAACAGGTTAAAACTTACCATCAGGTTTTTGGAAATTCTTGGGAATATATGCATTAAAGATTCAAGTATAGAAAACTTTATATTAAGACTTATGCCATAATCCGGTAAAATGAAAGGTTCACCTAAACACAAAAAAACTTTGGAAGAAGAAAAGAGAGAAATGGATGAAGGGAACATTGAAGAAGAAGTTTATTCAGAAGCTGGAAGAGAAGACATGATGGAAGACGAAGATGAGATAACTGACTTGGATGAAGGGTTTATGAAAGGCTACGATGAAGGCACGAAGATGACTAAATGCTTGGTCTGCGGGAAAATATTAGAGAAAGACTTTGTAGAACGAGACATTGACGATGAGACTTACAGGTTCTGCTGTGAAGAACACGCTGAGAAATACGTGAAATCACACTCTGGCGGAAGAGAAGAAGTAGATGTCGGAGAAGACGAAGAAGGGTCTGAAGAAGAAGCTGACGAGATGGAAGACATAGAGCAAGAGAAGAAGAGATTAAAAAAACGAAGATAATTTTTTTTGTTGTTTTATATTCTTTAAGAGTATACTGTGTTTTATGATATTATCAACGTCTATGTTGAACTTTTCTTTTATAAGATTTTTAGTATAACTCATCATTAATTCTCTGCTTGAAAATTCTATTTGCTTAGCATTCATAGTTTTTCTCATACTCTCACGGCATACCCAAACTCCGAGAGGCACACTATATTCTCCAGTTATAAATCTTAATACTAATGCACTAGTCTGTCTTTTTATAGAATTAAGTTTTTCTAACAGCCCTAGTCTGGCAGCATAATAACCGCCCGCAGTATCAAAAGCGTAAGTCTTTCTACCATCATAAGGTTCATAGTCAGTCATAAACTGTACCTCTTTGCTTGTATTCCATGATGCTTTTGGCGCGTAAGTCTCGAAAAGTTCGTATGACCATACCTCTGGGAAAAACATAATTACATAATAATTTCCAAGATAACCACCAAAATACACTTGATAATTAGAAACTGGATAGTCTTTTATTTTACTTATAAAATTTTTTCCAAGAATATCATCGCAAGCGGTTATAGCAAACCTCGTAGGGACTAGTTTCCTGTTTTTCTTTAATCCTAAAGTTCCTATTGATAGTAATCTGCTGAGGAAGTTCTCGTCAAACTCGTTTTTATACAAGTATTCTATTGCTTCTGTAGCTTTCAAGTCGGTGTCTGAGACTACTTTGTCTACTTTGGTGTGTATTTTCGGGTTTTCTGTAGCCTTGGCGTTTTTTAGTTCTCCTCTTGGGCCCATCGGTGCTGTTTCCGGGCTGAAGTCCATCCTTATGGAAGGTTTTTTTTCTAGGTTGACTTCTACGTCTACTGGTTTTGATGCCATCCCTATCTCTTGGCATAGGTTTAGGAACCTGTTTTTGCTCTCTTTTATCTGCGCCTTGAACCTGGAATTGATTAATGCGCTTCTGTAGTCTACTATTTTTGGTATTCCATAGTTGCTTGCTGACCAGTGTCTTGGCGCGTCATATTCCCAGGCATCTTCTGTAATGACTGGTGGGCTTAGTATTCCAACATTTACATATGGGTAGCCGTATTGCCCTACGAATGGTGCCGGGCTGGAGCCGAAGAAGTCTTTTTCAGTTAATTCTTTGACTTTGAACATAGATTCAGATTTTGCTATTACTGGGCATATCTCTCTGCCGCAGAATTTTCTTCCCTTGCATTTTACGCAAAGAACCTTCATATAACCTAAGAATTAGTTTTTTAGTTTTAAAGTTTATTATGTTTGAGATTATCTTCTAAAAGTTCTCTTCCTGTAATACGCACTTTTTTTCCTTTGTCTATAGTCCAGTCTTCCACTAGTTCCAGATCTTTTAATAATCCTGTTGTTAAATCCTCAGAGGTTGTTTCTTTTATCAGTTCTGCTGCTTTGTAAGCGTCTAATATATTCTGCTCTGCTTGTACTCCTAGGTCTGAGAAGAACCATCCGCAGCTTGTGAAGCTTAGTTGTACATGATATTCTGCTTCTAATAATTTTTTTAGGAATGTTTCTTTTTCTTGGGATGCTTCTTTTTTCAGGTGTTTTTTGAAGAATTCTTTTTCTGTGACGTTTTCTAGTATTAAGTCTATGTAGTCGTTTCTCGCATCCCACGCATTTTTGAAGTATTTGCCTGTTTCTTTTGTGAGTATATTGTGTGTTTTGTCTTCTAGTTTTTCTAATGCTTTTAGTAAGGGTTCTTGGTATTTTTTATGTCCGCCTGCGCAGTTGCATCCTTTAGTCCATCTTTCGAGGTTTCCGCAGCGGCAGCTCCATGCAGAGTTTTCGTTTATGTCGGCGTAGTCTTTGATTTCGAATTTTTTCAAGTATTCATCTATTGTTATCATTTTCATGTCTTTTCTTTTTTCTACTCCTTTTGGGAAGTATTCTGCCCATAGGTCTGCGAATTTGTGGTGGTGTCCGAAAGTTTCCCCGTCATAGGCTAGTAATAGCATCTCTTCGTCTTTTGTAGCTCTTGCTAGGTGTTCGAGTGTTGTGTCCACGTTGTCTAAGAATTTTTTTCCGAAAGCGTTAGTATTGTTGAATGCTATGTTTCCGCTTATCGGGTTGTAGAAGAAGTAGATGATTTCTAGGTCTTTTCCAAGTTTTATCTTGTAAGGTTTGCTTGTGTCTTGTTCTCCTTTTTTCTGCCATGGCGCGCCTATCACATATTTTATTCCTTGTTTGGCTAGTTCTTTGCATACCCTTTTGTTTGTAGCGGTTTCTGGGAGCCACATGCCTTCAGGGTCTCTTCCGAAGAATTTTTTGAAGTATTTCTTGCCCCAGATTATCTGTGTTTTAAGGTCTTCATCATATCTTATCAAGGGCATTATTCTGTGGTTGTATGGCTGTGCTAATGCTTGTCCTTTGTCTGATTTGGCCATTCTTTGGAGTGTTTCTTTGTCGTATTTGCTGAGCCAGTCGATTAGTGTTGGTCCGATGTTGAAGCTTATGTGATTTAAGATCCCGTTCTTAGAATTTGGAGAGTAGCATTCTTTGGTTATCTTTCTAGTCCATTTGTCGTTCCTTCTGGGCTGGTAAAAGTGCCAGTGCTGTAAAATATGCTTGGTCATTTTTTAAAAATCTCCCTTCGTAAGCATTATAAATCCAGAATTTATATATTTTTTCAAGCGTTGATTTTGGTAAATTCCTTCGGATATTTCACAATAAACTTTAAATACTAAGCCCGTGTGATAAATAGTAATGGTTAAAAAAAGAGGTTTGCCTAAATATATAAACTTTGACGATAAAGATTATGACGACTTCGACGAATTAGACGATGAAGACAAGCCGAAGATTGCAGCGTAAACATTTTTTCTAAAAAGGGTGTGATAATAAAAATTGGTGTGTAGAAGGAGTGTTATAAATGTTAGAACATTTGATAAAATTTCCAACGTACGTACGCAAGGGATATTCCTTAAGCAAAGACTTTAAGATAAAAGGGAAAGTAAACAAGATACTAGTCTGCGGGATGGGGGGTTCTGGAATTTCTGGAGACATTCTCAAGGATTACGCAACAGACATACCAATCTTTGTGAACAAGGGTTACGACATTCCAGGATTCGTAGACAAGAACACATTAGCAGTAATAATATCTTACTCTGGAAACACTGAAGAAACGATTTCTGCTTATGAAAAAGTCAAAGAAAAAACCAAGAAGAGATTAGTAATAGCTTCTGGGGGAATCTTAGGCGGTGAAAAGAACATAGTAAAAGTACCTCTTGACCTGCCGCCAAGGTACTCTTTACCATTTTTATTCTTCTCAATGCTAAGAGTGCTTAACGATTCATTCATAATAAAAAAAGATTTCTATCTTGATGATATTGTTGAGAATTTGAAATCAATCAATCATGATGAGATCAAAGACTTAGCAAGAACACTTAAAAGTTATATACCTGTGATTTACGCGCCGGAAGGTTACGGCTCAGTAGCATACAGGTGGCAGACGCAGTTTAATGAGAACAGCAAAAGATTCGCCCATTCCCAAGTCTTCTCAGAGCATAATCATAACGAGATAGAAGCTATCAACCCTTGTACTAGGAAAGTTATAATGCTTAAAGACCCTGATGCTCATGAAAGGATTAATAAGAGGATGGATATAATCGCTGAGCCAAACATGTGGTGCACAAAGATACCTCTCAAAGGCGAGTCAAAGCTTTCAAAGATGTTCTATGGAATACTTTACGGAGACCTAACAAGCTATTACTTAGCGTTAGAAACCGGAGAAGACCCTACAAAACAGGATAAGATAGACGCGTTGAAAGAAAAGTTGAAGCATTAGAAACCTTTAAAAACCGATTTTCTCTTTAAAACCTCAAAGAAATGTAGGGAACCTACGCTCTTAAAATGCGGGGCCCTGAATCTGGAGGCGAACTCAAATGAGTATGTACAAATACTTAGCCGAAATATACAAGAAACCACAACAAAACTTAGGCGAAATCTGGAAAAAACGACTTATCAAGTGGAGAAAAGAACCAGCAATAATAAGGATTGACAAGCCAACAAGGCTTGACCGCGCCCGTTCTCTAGGCTACAAAGCCAAACAAGGATACGTAATAGTAAGAGTCAAACTCTTAAGAGGCGGCAGGATGAGAGCTAGCTTTAGAGGAGCTGGCAGGAAAACCAGACAAGCTCGTAGAAGAAAAGTATTAGACAAGAGCTACCAATGGGTTGCTGAAGAAAGAGCAGCAAAGAAACACCCGAACTGCGAAGTCCTAAACAGTTATTACATGGCCAAAGACGGAAACTATTACTGGTACGAAGTCATACTAGTAGACAGGGAGCAGGTAAGCAAGTACGAAGGCATGGAATGGCTGAAAAAAGGCAGCAACAGAGGAAGAGTTTTCAGAGGCCTGACATCTGCAGCGAAACGTACTCGGGGACTTTACAACAAAGGCAAAGGCGCGGAAAAACTAAGGTAAAAACCTTTTTTTCTTTTTTTCATAATATTTAAATAAAAGAATTCTTCATTATAATCTATGAAAAGAGGTATGTTGATTCTGCTATTTATCTTAATGTCTGTCTGTTCTGTAAACGCTATGGAAGTAGCACTTACTGCAACTTCTGCTAAATTTACAGATGAAGTTCCACCTAGTCTTAGCTGTACAGCTACAATTGGTGCTGATGAAAATCTTACAAGATTATCATTATATTATGAAAATAATCAATCAACTACTTGGGCTGAAAAAGCATTTGATATAGATATGCAAAGTGGGGGTACAAAAGTATTCACAGTAAGTGGATTAGAAAATGCTACTTATACCTGGAATTGTCTTGCTTTAAGTAATGATAGTATTGAAACTTGGGCTGGTTCAAATAATACTTTTGAAATAACCTTTACAACAGCTGCTGCTCCCGCTACTGATAGTACTCCTCCTTCTTGTTCACAATATGACACTAACATCACTGTTACCGAAGATAGTGGCAGTTGGAATTTAGATGATAATATGAGCTTAGCCACTAATATAAGCTGTTCTGACGCTAATGCTTTGACGTATGCGATTAGCGAGCAGACTGGCAGTGGTGGGACTTTCAGTCTTTCCAGCAATGATATACTGTCTTTTGCTACTGGTGCCAATGCTACAGGAACAAAAATTGTTGTAATAAGCGTAAGCGACGGTGCTAATACTGTATACATATCAGCCCAGGTTACTGTTACGCCAGTTAATGACCCTCCTACTGGTTCTATTATACCTTCTCAGACTTGGAATCAGAACATGAATAAGACAATAGACTTAGATGATTATTTTTCGGATGTTGATGATGAATCTTTGAATTACTCATACGCTTTCAATTCTTCCAGCCCGCATATTGTTGTGTTGATAAAAAATGATGGTGGCGCTATTTTAACCCCTGAAGCTGACTGGTACGGTTCTGAAACTATAACTTTCACTGCTTACGACGCTGCTAATCTCAGCTTTATAAGTAATGAAGTTCTTCTAACAGTTCAACAAACTAACGCTACTAATAGCCCTCCAAGCATAGACTCTGTAAGCCCTACTACTGATCCTACAATTAGTGTTGGTGAGTCTCAGACTTTCAGCATAACAAAATCCGATCCTGATGGTGACAACATGAACGTTAGTTGGTACGTCGATGGCGTAATCCAAGAGGGTAAAACAGGTGATAGTTTTGTATATACTGCTTCTATTGTTGGAAGTTTTATTATCAAAGTCGCTATTTCCGACGGCCAAGCTTCTGACACTAATAATTGGGCGTTAACTGTCAAAACATCTTCCGGTACTAACCAAACAGCTCCTCCTTCTACTAAAAAAACTGGAGAGGATACTACTGTTTGCGGTGATGGCAATTGTGATGGGGATGAAAACTGTAACAATTGTGAAGCGGATTGTGGATGTCCGGATGGTTATGCTTGTAATAAAAATAATAAGTGTATTAAGGAAAGAAAAGCGAGTAATATAATCTTGTTAGTTGTAGTCTTAGGATTGTTCGCTGGCGGAGCAGGCGTAGGCATTTACCTTTACAAGAAAAAACAGGAGCAGGAGATATTCGGCGGACTTGCTAATACTCCAATCTCACTGCCTCCGAAAGCTGGAGAACCTAAGAAAGAAGAAGTAATAGTTAAAAAGCCTCAAGAACCGGTTAAGAAATCTGAAAAGCCTCAAGAAAAACCTTTAAAAGACACGAAAACAACCAGCCAAGTGCTCTTAAAAAATTTTATAAAGACTAACTTAGCTAAAGGTAAGTCTTTAGAAGAGATTAAGGCTGAGTTACGTAAGGTGGGCTGGACTGATGAACAGATCAATGATGCTTACACAGCTGCTCAACTGGACGAGGCGTTTTCGTAATGATAACTGAAAAACAGATAAGCGAAATCAAAGTTTTTCTTGAAAAGTCAGAGAACCCGTTGTTCTTTTTTGATGACGATCCTGACGGTTTATGCTCTTACTTGTTGTTTAAAAAATTCTTAGGCCGCGGCAAAGGCATTGTTATGAAAAGCTCGCCAGTTTATGACGCTCCTTTCTTGAGGAAAGTTGAGGAGTACAGCCCTGATATCGTTTTTGTACTTGATAAACCTAAAATTAGTGAAGAATTTATCGAAGGCGTTCACGTGCCTATAGTATGGATTGACCATCATAGTCCGGTAGATGTTAAGGGTGTGAGGTATTATAATCCTAGGGTTAACAATCCTGATGTTTATCTTCCAACTTCTTACTTGTGTTACAAAGTTGTTGAGCAGAACTTATGGGTTGCTATGTGCGGCATCATAGGTGACTGGTGCATACCGGAGTTTTTTGATGATTTTGTCAAGCAATATCCTGATCTGGTGGAAAAAACTGACAACCCAGGGGATATTCTTTACAAGCAGAAGTTCGGCAGGCTGATAAAGCTCTTCTCATTCCTTCTCAAAGGCAAGACAACTGATGTTAACAAGGGAGTAAGTGTACTCACTAAGATAGATGACCCTTATGAGATTTTGAACCAGACTACTTCCAGGGCGAGGTTTATATTCAGAAAGTTTGAAAAAGTCGAGAGAGAGTATAATGAGCTTCTTGACAAAGCTGTAAAGTCAGTCACTAATGATAAGATATTGGCTTTTTATTATCCTTCAAAAAAAATGAGCCTTACCGGAGAATTATCCAATGAGCTGTCTTACTTGTTTCCTGATAAGCTTATAATCGTAGGAAGGGAGAAGAACGGCGAGTTCAGGCTTAGCTTGAGGAGCAAGCTTCATAAGCTGCCTAAGATCATAGAAAAAGCCTTAGAGGATGTTGAGGGCTATGGCGGCGGGCATGATTATGCCTGCGGTGGGAATATAAAATCAAAAGACCTTAGTAAGTTTGTATCTAACTTAAGGAAGCAGATAGAGTAAACTTATCAATGTTAATTGAGAAAAATTAAGAATTTTCATATTTTTAACGTCAGAACCTTTAAATATTTCAGAAACCCAACAAACTTAGAAAAAAGATGGGCAAGAAAGAGGTGTACGTTCTTGTAATGTTTTTGATAATTATTTTTTTAAGCGGGTGTGCAAAAAAAGTTGTTGAAGAGCCTGTTCTCGAAGAAGAGGTGTTGGAAGAAAGCGAGACAGAGACCATCACTCCAGACTATAATACTGGTTTTATGGTGCTTAAAGGAGATACTGTGATAACACCTTCTGGAAAGGAAATAGCCCTTATAGGTGTGAAGGCTCCAGAAAAGAACCAGCCTTGTTTTAAAGAGTCTATAAACAAGCTTAAAGACTTAGTAATTGGCAAGAACATGACTTTATACAAGGATGTTGAGGATATGAACCGTTACGGAAGATATTCTCGATACGTCTATGTTGATGGTGTTTTCGTTAACGAAGCTATGATAAGGTCTGGCATGGCTAAGGCTTTGTCTGAACCGCCTAATACTAAATATTCTGGCCTTCTTTACGAGGCACAGGTTGATGCTATTACAAAACGCCTTTGCTTATGGAAGGATTTAGAAGCTGATCCTTGCTTGTTCATAGCTTTTTTCAACTACGATGCTTACGGCGTTGATGAGTATAACCTTAATGATGAGTTCGTGACTTTCAGGAACATTTGCAAGGCAAAGATAGACATGACAGGATGGACTGTACAGGACTCTGCTGAGATATATACTTTTCCAGAATTTATCTTAGGTCCTGAAGCTGCCGTGACATTGCACAGCGGACAAGGGAATGATTCAGAACTTCACCTTTACTGGAATAACGAAGTATCAATCTGGGATGACAAGTCAGACACTTTATATTTAAGGAACACTAACGGTGACTTGATAATAAAAAAGCATTACTAGTCAAATACTATTCTTACATCCACTATTACTGATTCTTTTTCATTAACAACTAAAGGGTTTATGTCTAATTCTTGTATGTTAGGATATTTCTTGGTTAAGTCTGATGTTTTTAATAAAACATTTTCTACAGATTCTATGTTAAGCCTTTTTCCTCTTATGCCGTCTAATATCTTGTAGCTTTTAGTCTCTTTCATCATCTTCTTGATTTCTTCTATGCTTACAGGGCAGATTCTTAATGCTACGTCCTTTATGACTTCAGTATAAATGCCCCCTGTTCCGAAGGCTATCACATGGTTGAACGTAGTGTCTTTTTTCAATCCTACCAGGAACCAGTCACCTTTTATGAACTTTTGAACAAGGCAAGCTTCAACGTCTTTGATGTTCATTATCTCTTTGAAAGCGGCTCTTGCTTCGTTTTCACTTCTTAAATCTATCTTCACGCCTCCGACGTCACTTTTGTGCAAAATCTTTTTAGAAACGACTTTCAACACTAAAGGGTACCCTATTTCTTTAGAAGCTTTCAGCATTTCTTCTTCAGTCTTTACTATCTTTCTTTTTGCTACTGGAAATCCTTCTTTTTCTAAGAAATCTTCAGCCTCTTGCTCTACTAATACTCTCATGCTTTTTAACTAATCATTAGGATATTTAAATCTTGTTTTAGTGCAGAAATCATAAGTTTAATATATACTTAAGTCTCAAAACTGGTTTAGGGGTGATGAAAGGATTAAAAGATTAGTTTTAACTTTTTTATTGCTACTAATTGTTTTACCAGTAGCTTATTCTGGTGATCATACTACTTATAGGAGTTTAGTTATGAATAATATCATTTCAGGATATATTAACATAGTGGAGACAAGCTCCAGCGCTAACATGGAATATTTAAAAGCAGGCCTGTTGCTTTTTCCCAGGGAAAACTTTCAACAGTCAATATTGGACCAGTCCATAATAACAAATCCTAAGTATGAGTCTTTAACCAAAGGTGAGGACAGCCTCCTTTTAAGATGGCATAATGTTGAAGTTGACAAGGTAAGTTTTAAAATAAACACAGATTTAGAGGTTAAGAATGATTTTCCAAAAGTCTTCAAGACAGTACATTTTCCAGTTTCAATCTCAGACAGTTCTATTGAAGAATACACAAAAGAAACAAAGCATATTGACATAAACTCAGATATAAAGGATAAGGCAAACGATCTAGTGGCTGGAGAGACAGACCTTTACTTAGCAGCTTATAAGGTCGGGGTTTGGGTTAAGGAGAATATTCTTTATGACTTAAACAGCATGACTGAAGACGCAGACCAGAAGGCTAGCTGGGTTTATACCAATAAGCAGGGAGTATGTGATGAGATTACTAACCTTTTCATAGCAATGCTAAGGTCTGTTAACGTTCCTGCGAGGTTTGTCTCTGGAATAGTATACTCTAACCTGGATAATAACTTTGGCAACCACGGATGGGCAGAAGTATACTTCCCAGGCACGGGTTGGGTTCCTTTTGACGTGACATTCGGCCAGTACGGTTGGATAGACCCTACGCATATCAAGCTTGATGATTCTTACGACTCAGGCGTTCCTAGCGTGGAATACAATTGGAAGTCCCGTGGGTTGGAAATTCATGCGGATGCTTTAGAATTTAAAACAGAGATTAAACAGACTAAGGGAAGGCTTTCTGATTCGGTAAGCATAGAAGTAAAACCGTTAAAGGAAAGGATGAGCTTTGGAAGCTACATGCCTGTGGAAATAACTGTCAAAAATTTAAATGATTATTACCTTCCGCTAACTATACTCTTTACCAAGGCTCCTGAATTAGTGGATAAAAGTAATATTAAGTCTTTAATCCTTAAGCCTCAAGGAACAAAGCACGTCTATTCTATCATAAAATCACCTTCTAACTTAGAAGAAGAATACATCTACACTTCAGATATAGAAGTCAAGACACCGTTCGGGACTTCATCTTCTAATACTATAAAATACGCTAAAAGTTTTGAAGATTATTCTCTGCAATGGGCTGAAGATACTGTAAAACAATTGGAAGGAAGAGAAAAAAAATTCTTTTTTTCAAACTTAGATATGAAATGCGAATCTGACAAGAATTCTTATTACTCAATAGAAGAAGCAAATATAAAATGTTTAATAACTAATACAGGCAATGTCCAATTAAACGATGTTAACATATGCTTGGTGGAGGAGTGTAAACAAATATCTTTAAGCATCGGTGATAAAAAAAAGGCGAATTTTATTAAGCCTTTAACAAAAAGCGAAACAGTAACGATCACGGCCGAGAATAAGGACATGGTAAGATACTCCGAAGTTGTTTTAAATGTCATCGAAATCCCTGACTTGCAAATCACTGATGTAAAGCCTGGCTCTGTAGATTATTACGAAGCGAATATACTAACATTTGCTTTGATCACAGAATCCCCGGCTTATAATGTTAAGGTTTACATTAAAAACTTAGGGATTGCTGAATGGGAAAACATAACAGACAAGAGCATTTTAAAGATTCCTTTCAAAGGTAAGGACTTTTCTGAAGGTGTTATTAACGTTAAATTAAGTTATGAGGATGCTTTGAAAAAGACTTATGCCACTGAGAGGAATATACCTATACTTGTTACTAACGTTCCTTCTTATGTCAATGCATGGATTTGGTTTAAGAACCTGTTTTAATAACTCTTAGCTATGTAAACTATATGATTTGCTTTTTTACCGCAGATTACGCATTTTTGGTTTGGTTTTGCTGTTTCTTCTTTTGGGTATAATGTTCCGCAAACGTTTCCACCTTCAGTTTCAGCTTTAAGAATCTCTGCACATTTTGCTCCGTCATTTTCAACTGAACAGAAAGGAACTTTTACAAACCCTCGGTATAAACTTACTAGTTTTTTTAGTTCTTCTAATGACTCTGTACTTCTCGTTCTGTTTTTAAAATAATCCTCTGCTCTGATTTGTAAGTCTTTGTCTAGTTTTTTAGAACTGTTTATTATTTCTTTTTTTAAATCTGCAACTTTGATCTTAATCTTTTTTTGCTCTGTTCTTGACGCTAAAGAAACAATTTTTTCATTCACTTCTTTTGGGCCTATTTCTACTCTTAATGGCACCCCGAATAGTTCCCACTTGTTATACTTAAAACCGGGGCTTCCTTCACTGTCATCAAATTTTACCCTATAGCCTGACTCTTTTATTTCTGTTTCTAATTCTTTACACTTTTTTACTACACTTTCTGACACCTTCTTATCTGCGAAAAGTATAGGGATTATCACTACTTGTATGGGGGCCATGTCAAAAGGGATGATTAAACCCTTATCATCTCCATGAATGCCTATAATCGCTGCAAGAATCCTCCATATTCCTGGGCCGAAACATGTTTGCCATACATATTCTTCTTTTTTATCTTTCCCGAGTACTTTTATATTATAGGCTTTTGAGAAATTTCTTCCTAAATCATGAGTTGATGCTAACTGGTTTCTTTTACCGTCAGGCATTAAAGTGTCAGGTGTGTAAGTGTTGTCTGCGCCTTTGAATTTGTCCCATTGGGGTCTTTTGAAGTATAAGAAGGGTATTTTTGTTTTATCTCTTATGACTTTTTCACAGATGTTTAAGTCTTCTTTGATCTGGTCTTCGACTTCTTTGTGCGTGTTAAATACGTTGTGTGATTCAAAAAATAGGAACTCTCTACCTCTTAAGAAGGGCCTTGTAGTCATCTCATTCCTGTATACAGAATGCCTGCTTTGGTACGCTTTGAAAGGCAGGTCATTATGGCTTCTAAACCATAAGGAATAAACAGGATAGATTTGTGCTTCACCTGTTGGTCTTAAAGCGAACTTTTCTTCTATCTTTCTATCGCCTGCCTCTGTGACCCAAAAGACTTCTGGAATAAAACCTGCATGTTCAGACTCTTTAGTAAGGTTTTCTTCTTTTACAGCTACAGGGAATAGGTAAGGTACATGACCATATTTTTCAATCTCTTCTTCTAAGTATTCGTAAATCTTTCTTATAATCCAGAATCCCCAAGGCCTGTGAACTATGAATCCTTGAATTCCAAATCTTACATCTGCTAATTCCGCTTTCTGAATTACTTGAGTGTACCATTCTGAAAAGTCTTCATCTTTTTTTACTGTTATTCCTTTGATTTCTTTTTCTTCCGCCATGTTATCTTCTTATAGCTAAAACGGGTTTATAAAATTATTTGAGGAGGCTATGGGAAAGGTATGTTTTCAGAGTCGTACCTGTAGATATCTTTTTCTGATACATTACTACCTAAGCTGTCATAGCCTTGGTATCCTATCCTGCATTTCAGATTTATGTATTTTGCTTGACTGATTACGTCTGCTTCGTAGCCTTTTTCTAATGTAAGCCCTACTTCTTCTCTGTATTCTTGTATTTCTCCGATATGGATTTTTCCCCCGCTTTTTCTTGGAACGCAAATCAGCCATTCTTTTTTTAATGTATTTTCTTTTCTTTCTATTATTACACTGCCGTATTCTTCTTTCAAGTATTGGATAAAATCTGGAAAAATGTTCTCGGCTTCTTCATCTATTAATGATTCAAATACCTCTTTTTTATCTACTTCTTCAAGCAATTCTTTTATTTTGTTCTCTAAATCTTTCTCAGGTACGAATGTTTTTGGTGTTTTCATTTTTGTTGTGCTTTTTTGTAAAGTCTTTCCAAGTCTCTTTCCCATTCTCCTAGAGTATACGTTGATACTTTTTGTCTTTTAGAATTTTTGTAATGGATAGATTCAAAGACTATTGGGAATGAGTGTTTATCCTTAACATCTATTCTTAAATGGGTTTTACCACGGCCCCAGCGAGTTGCATATTCTATCACTATATTTTCATTCTCAAAATTGTAAACACAGAATGTAAGGTCTAGCTTGCCAAGATTCTCTGCGATTTCTTTCGCCCGGTTGTAGATTACTCTGCAGTCAAATTTGTTGTAGCTAGATTTTTCAGGATTTCGGCTTTTAGGTTTTTTGATTAATTCATGGATCTTGTTTTCTAAGTCCTTTGCTGGCACGAACAACCTAGGAATTTTCATTACATTATGGGTTGATACCCCGATGCTCTGCATAGGATACCCTTTTGCCTCCTGAAGTTGTGTAAGTGTACTGAAAAATGTTCCGGAAATTTTTTCTCTTCGTCGGAAATTTAGAGTAGTGGACAGCGCGACAAGTGTGTGGCGAGAGTTTATAAAGAAGAGCGCAATCTTTTTTGTTATGAAGAGTTTTGCGACGATAAAACTTAAGCTTAGGCAAAGAGAGGAAGTTCTTGAGACCATGAGACTGTACTCTGAGGCTGTGGGTTATATCGCTGATGAAGGTTTTAAAGCGGGAATAGTCAATAGGTATGATCTGCATCATCTTTGTTATTACAAGGCTAAGGAAAGGTTTGGTATTCCTTCTCAATTTGTTATAAATGCTAACAGGGTTGCTTCCCAAACTCTTAAAAGTGTTAAATCTAACAAAGGTAGTAAGCCTGTTTTTAAAGAGTTTTTGTCTTTGCCTTTTGATAAAAGAACTTTTAATTTTTCTTTTGACAAGATAAGGATCACAACGGTTAAAGGAAGAATTGACATCCCTGTTGAAGTTCCTGAATACTACTGGAAGTATTTGGATTGGAGTCCACAAACAGCACAGGTTATTAAGACTAAGAAAGGATTGTTCATCCATATTACTTTTTCCAGAAATGTTAACAGTTGTGTTGCTGATGGGAAAGTCGTAGGTATTGATGTTGGGATTAATCATGTTGCTGTGACTAGTGAAAGAAAGTTTTTTAGTGGTGGTAAAGTTAAGTCTTGTATGGTCAAGTTTAAGCGTTTGAGGGGTAGGCTTCAGGCTAAAGGCACTCGAAACTCCAGAAAACTCCTTAAAAAGTTGAGCGGGAGGGAGAGACGTTTCAAGGCTTGGGCTAACCATGATATCAGCAAAAAAATAGTCGACAGTTGCGAAGCAGGAACTACTATCGTAAGGGAGGATATTAAAGGCATTAGAAGAAACAAGGGGAGAAAGCTTAATTTCTGGTTGCACGGATGGAACTTCTTCCAGTTGCAAGGTTTTATCAGTTATAAAGCAGTCACGAAAGGAGTTAGAGTTATTAAGACTGATCCTTATCTGACTTCCCAAATCTGTTCCAGATGTGGAAAACTCGGTACTCGTCTTAAAGGTTTTTTCCGATGTTCTCATTGTGGGTATAGCCTCAACGCTGACTTAAACGCCAGTCGTAATCTGGGTAAGCACGACAGCATGTCTGATCGTGTTTCGGCTGTTGTAAACCAGCCATGCATTCCGGATGATGATTCCAAAACCATTTTTAACATGAATGGGATTGCGGATGAGTTCAGGGATAATCAATTTTTGTAAAGCCGTAATGCCCCGAAGCTCTGCTTCGATTGGGATAGGCTTTACCAAACATTGAAGTTTACTTATTTAGGTTTGGATGTAAAAATATTTAAAGTTTGTTAAAACCTAGATTACTTAAAGGTTTTAAAATATTAAAAGAGTTTAAAATGATACTTGGAATATGGGACGGGCATGACTCTGGAGCTGCGCTTGTTGAGAACGGTAGGATTCTTGTTGCTGTAAACGAAGAACGTTTCACAAGGAGGAAACTTGAGGTTCTTTTTCCAAAGAATTCAATCCTCTTCTGTCTTAAAAACCAAGATTTAAAGCCGAATGACATAATGGATGTTGCTTATAGCAGTTCAGATTTTAATCTAACCCTAACTAGGGCATTTCCAAGCATAAAAGATAATTATTATTATATCCGGAGAAGAATAACAGAATCTTCTTTTGAAAATACTAATAGGAATATACTAAACTTAACGGGCAGACTCAAATCTAACAGGCTTTTTCAATCAGTCTCTAACAAGGTAATAGCAAAAGAATTAAGAAAACTTGGTTTCAAAGATTTTGATTTGCATTTGGTAGATCATCATAAGGCTCATGCTGCTTCTGCCTATCTTACTTCGGGTATGAAAGAAGCTTTAGCAGTAACAATGGATGGTTTAGGTGATGGTTTAAGCGCTACTGTAAACTTCTGTAAGGATGGAAACATTAATACAGTTCAAGAGATAAAAACAAAAGATTCACTCGGCTTATTCTATCAGGAAGTAACATCTTTGCTTGGGATGAGGATTCTTGAGGATGAAGGAAAAGTCATGTGTCTAGCTGACTATTCAAAAAATATACGTTTAGAAAAAAACCCGATGATGAACTTTTTTAAGTTTAAAGAAGGAAAAGTTAAATCAGCAATAAGTTTGAATAAACGATTTATAATGCTTAAACAAATATTAGCTAATACTAATAGAGAAACCTTCTGCAGGATGGCTCAAGACACCTTAGAGCATTATACAAAAGTTATGTTTCAGGAATTAATAACAGAATCAGGCTTTAAGAACGTGTGCATGGCAGGAGGGATATTCTCCAACATAAAAAATAATATGAACTTAATTACAAATCTTGATATCAAAAACTGGTTTATTTTCCCGCATATGGGCGATGGCGGATTAGCTGTAGGTGCGGCCTTATTCATTGATAATTACAAAAACAGTATAAAACCCCACCAATTAAACTCTGTTAGCTTAGGCCCGGAATATTCTGAAGAAGAAATACTTAATAGTTTAACAGAACATAAAGACAAACTAAGAGGGTATAAAACTCAAGACACCCCAGGCTATGCTGCGGAGAAAATAGTTAATTCAGAAGTCATTTACTGGTTTAGTGGAAGAATGGAATACGGTCCAAGGGCTTTGGGTAACAGAAGCATCTTAGCAGCTCCTGATAAAAAAGAGATAAGAAATAAGATTAATCAGATTATTAAAAGGCGTGACTGGTTCCAACCTTTCTGCCCAACGATCTTAGAAAATGAGGCAAGAATTATGTTTGAGCCTTTTAGCAGATCAGACCCCTTCATGACGATGGGGTATAAGATCAAAGAATCAAAACGAAGCTTATTTGATGCAGTACAGAGTATGGATGGTTCTTGTAGGCCGCAGATCGTTTCAGAAAATGATAAGGTTTATGGAAATCTGCTTAAAAAACTCAAAAAAGATTTAGGGATAGCTGCTGTCCTAAATACGAGCTTTAACATACATGGAGAGCCATTAGTCATGAGTCCGGATGATGCATTGCAAACCTTGCTTAGAACAAAAAAAGGAAGCATGGTAATAGGTGATTTTGTAGTTGAGTTAAGATGATAATAAACCTTTTTTTATTTTTGTATATGTTTATACTTCCGGGATACTTATTTTCTAAACTTCTTTTTAAGAATCTTAAGCCTTATGAGATGTTTGCCATCACATTTGCAACCCCTATTTTTTTATTGCCGTGGATAAGTTTTTTTTTAGCATGGGTCTTTAACACTGTGCTAACATTTGCTCTTGTAATCATCTTAACTTCTGTAATCAATATAGCATTAGGTTATTTAGTTTTCAAACAAAAAAGTGATTTCAGATTCAAACTTAAACTGTTCTCGAAGAAACAATACTTCTTTTTCCTTCTTTGCTTGTTAATCTTTTTTGTTCATTTTTTAAATTTTGAAGGCCCTGCAAAAGATTATTGGAGCACGTATATAGTCGCGGGAAGCATGTTCATATCCAATGACAAGATTGATTTTATAGACATAAACGGGGAAAAATTATACGATTACAACCTTAAGGGGGAGATTCCAGAAAACCTTGTTGATAAGAACAGTTATAATATAATAACCAAGGATCAGAGGATAGGAACACCGATAATTTATTCGTTGCCCTATCTTATTTTTGGGTTATCCGCTTTTAGAATTTTTCACGCTCTTTTCATAGTCTTAGCCTTTTTGTTCTTGTATTCAATAATTAATTATACTTTCAAATCAGGTTTTTTTGCTCTGTTAGGCAGTTTGATAGTGGTTTTAAACCCGTTATTATTATACTTCAATAGGCTAAATGCTAATATAGTATCATTAGTTCTGGTATCTTTATTGTTATTCTTATTGATAAGGGCTAATTTTTTCTTTTTAGCAGGAGGAATTTACAGTATTCTTGGAGGAGTAAGGGATGAAGCTATAATTTTCATGCCTGCACTTTTTATTTTTATTTTACTAAACGCTAAAGAGAACAAAACACGGTTGAGAAACGTTTGTTATTTCTTACTAGGAAGTCTTCTTTTCATTTTGCCCATTCTTATGTGGAAAATCTTCGCATACGGGAATATTTTTACCCACCCGACGCAGTATGATGGATTACAAGGTTACCGTCCAGTATTCGAACATAGTATTTTAGGTCTTAAATTCAATTTTAACGGCCTGCTTAATTATCCATTCTATGGGCGGATAGTGAGAACTCCACATTTTCCATTTCCAAACTTTCTAACACTGCCATTGCTTTTGCTTAGAAGTTTGGGTTTATTCTTGTTCAGCACTGCAATAATAGGAGTTTATTATCTTATAAAACAGAAAAGGAATATCGGTCTTCTTATGTTACTCTTATTCTTTCCATTCTTATTATTCTTGCTATTTCAGGAGAATTGGGAAGAACTAAAATCAAGTTTTTTAATTATACTGATGCCTTCTCTGGCTTTTTTTATCATTTCAGGGATTGTAGCTGTAAAAAACAGTTTAAGAGAAGATAAGAAACCTTTAATCGCCTTTACAACGCTTATTGTGATATCTTTTATATCTGTAAACATAATATATGATCTTAATTTTGAAAAGGATGGTCGGTGGTATGTCAGATTTCCGCATTCACAGGCTCATGAAACAAATTTAAACTCTTTACCTGAGGATTTAAGATTAGATTGGCAGTTTTTTTACACTGATGAAACACAAGAAGAGTACAGGTATTTAAAACAGAAGTATACCTCACTTAATATTCTTCCCCAGATTTACCGCCCTCTTAAGATGAATAGCTTTTCATTACAAAAATTTAAAGATGAATTGAATAATAAGCAACTAACCACGTTGGAAGTCTGGGATTACATTTATGGCTGATTCTCTTTTAATTCTTTATAGGCTTTTTTATAAAAAGTGTTGTAAAATATGTAAATATTCTTATAATTTTTATTAAAGACAGACCTTAGATAAACAAGGTTAAGGAAAAAAATGTGTAAAATAACAAAAAAAGACAGTCTTAACAGTCTTTCAATTTTTGAATAATCCCTCTTTTGTTTTTTTAAGCTGCAGCAACCCATTAGTTTTTACCTTTTTTTGTTTTATTGTTTATACATTCTTTTAAGATGGGCAGTTTTTCTTTGTAGAACCTGTAAACTTCTCTTGTTTGATGAAATGGTGGCCGACCCATGATTAACAATGGGGAATAGTAAAGCTCTCCAGGAATGCATTTTGGTTGTATTCCTATATGCCTATCAAAAAGTTTTATACCTAATTTGAAACCTAATCTTGCTAACGTCTTTCTCTTTTCATCTCTTGTTATTTTGTAAACAGGAATTTCAAACTCAAGGTTATACCGCTTGTAAAAATCTTTGATCAAACTCAATGCAAAAGGCGTCTGTTCTACCATGTCATTCGTATCTTGAGAAGAACCATCAGCGGCGAACTTAATATGGTTATTTTTATTAAAGATTATGGTCGTGGCGTGCATCGTAAGCTTACATCCTAAACACCAGATAAAACCAGAACTGTATTTTTCAGAATCTTTATCTAAATTTTTGATAAGAACATCTTCGAATAAGTCTTTTATGGGTGAATATTCAAAGCTAAACTTTTCTGGAAACCTTTTTTTTAATTCAAAGTATCTTTGTTTTGCTCTTTTAATCTTATAATGTCCATAACCATTGCAATAAGTCAGCAGGTATACATGGTCGAATTGCTTAGCAAGTTTTACAGCTGCGTAAGTAGAATCAATCCCGCCTGAAAACATTAATGAAATTTCCTTTTTCATAAGTTACACCTTTCTTAAAAAGATTAAACACCTATTCAAAAATAAACTTAGGCTTTCAGATGTTTTTAACAAATAAAAAAATGATCCGACCATATAACCAGGTCTTAAGTAAAATGATCTTTCTAAGTCTTTTTTCAGTTCAATTATTTTCTCTGTGTTTAACCCATTTTCATTCTTGATTACGGACTTGTTCAAAAAAACATATTGTGAAAAATCGTTAGTCAGTAATAAATTATTCTTCCTGCAATAATCATAAAAACAAGTTCCAGGATAGGGTGTAGCGTATGACACTTGTAAAAATAATGGATTAATCTCTTTGACAAGATCTTTTGTCATGATTATGTCCTCTTCAGTTTCAAATGGAAAACCGACCATAACAAAGGCCATAGTTGTTAAACCCGCTTGTTTAGCATACTCAAATCCTTTTCTTATATGTTCAATAGTTATTCCTTTTCCTATCTTTTTTAATATCTTTGGAGAGCCTGATTCAATCCCTAACTCAATTTTATAACAGCCAGCTTGCTTCATCTTTTTCAATAATTCTAGATTGATATTGTCCACTCTTGTGAGACAAATCCATTTGACTTTTTTATTAAGATTCTTTCTTATCATAGTGTCACAAAATTTTGCAACCCATTCTTTGTCATAAGTGAAAGTATCGTCTAAGAAGGAGAAGCTTTTTATCCCGTATTTTTGGATGCATTCTTCTATTTCTTTTATTACATTATCAACACTTCTTTTCCTTAATTTTTTGCCGCAGAAGGAAGGAACGTCACAGTATATACAATTGGCTGGGCATCCCCTCATTGCGATAATTGTAGTAAAACTGTTGAATTCTATTGATCTATACTTTTTGTTAGGCAACAAGTCTCTCGCAGGTAAAGGAAGGCTATCTAAGTCTTCTATAAAACCCCTTTTTTTATTTATAACAATACGCCCTTTTTCCCTCCAAACTAAACCCTTAACATTCCTCAGGTTTTTTTCCCTATTTAAGTTATTTATAAGTTCTAGAAAAGCATACTCTCCTTCCCCGATTATTAAAAAATCGATAGAAGGATTATTCTTCAAAGTTTCACTTGGGGATATACTCGGGTGAATACCGCCCGCAATTATTGGAATTGTAGGGAATGATTCTTTTATTTTAGAAGCAAGTTGGCTACATAAATCAATAGTAGGTGTTACACTTGTTATTCCAATTATATCTGGTGATTCTTCTCTAATTCTTGATAGGATTTTTTGGAGGTTAAGATCTTCAGCATTTGCATCAATAATGCTTACTTCTATTTTGTTTTTTCTTAAAACTGCAGCTATGTAAGCTAAACCCAAAGGCGGACCTATTGAAATCTGAGATAAAGAGCTTATCACCTTTTGGTAATTGGGGTTGATTAATAAAACTTTTTTAATAACCATATTTACAATTAAAACTGATAAAAGGAATATTTAAATATTTATGGTGGTGCTTTTTAAGCTTATGATACTTGAAATATTAAAAATCTTGTTAATTCTTTCTTGGATACTGATATTTCCTTCTTTTTTATTAACGCAACTTTCTGGTAAAAAAACCTTAAAACAATTCATGATAATATTTTCTTTGGTATTAATATTCTTACCTTTAATTCCGTATTATGCTAGTCTTGTTGCAAACAATTTTTTATCTTTAACTACAATAATTGTATTATCATCACTCTTGAATCTATTTTTATTGAGCTTTATAATCTATAAAAAACATAAATTTAAAAGAATTAATTTTAGTAGAGTAGGATTATTTGTTTTATTGATAATTTTTGGGTTTAATTTTTTAGTTTTCACATTTCCCGATAAGCTTGGATGCCAGACTTTCTGGATTTATAGAACCTTAAAAACAGATTATGTTATAACTGAAAAATCAGATCCGAATAATATTTACAATGCTTACTATGATTTTGAACCGAGAGAAGATAATATTATTCAAAATTATTGGGTTACAGTAAAAGAAGGGAATGATGAGCCGTTTTCTATTGGAATACATCAGTCCTTTTTCGTAGTTTTATTTAATTTTTTAGGATTTAGGATTTTTTATGCTTTGATTATGGTTTGTGGTTCTGCCATTCTATTTTATGTAGTTAATATGTTTACAAAAAACAGTATACTTTCATTTTTTAGCGTTTTTTTGTTTAATCTTTTCTCGATAATGCATAGTCTTGAGGAGGGTATAAATCCAAATTATTTTGCCTTCCTCATAGCAGTCTTAATGGTTTATTTCTTAACTCAGGAAAATATGTCTAAAAAAGATTTTATCTTTGCAGGGATTTTATATGGTTTGCTAGGTAGTGTAAGGCCTATAACTTTATTATTTGTTATTGGTTTAGTTGGTTATTTTTACTATCAAAAATTTAAGGGGTTTATACTTTTTGGAGTTAGCGCATTGATAATCGTCGCTCCAGTACTAATGATCAATCAAATCCTGTATAATAACCCTTTACAATTCCCAGGTTTTTTATATTATCCTGTCTCATTTGAACACAATTTTTTAGGAATTCATTTTCATATTCGAACTCTATTAAACTTCCCATTTTATGAGAGAATTGTTAGAACACCTTCTTTCCCTTACCCAGTATTTATTTATCTGCCTTTGGTTTTGTTAAAAAATTTTGGTTTAATCTTATTTAGTTTAATCTTTTTTGGACCGAATGGGATAAAAGATAAAGGGAGAAAATGGTTATTTTCAGTAACACCTTTTATTTTTATCCTCTTCCTCTCAATAAATGAGAACTGGCGTGAAGCGAAAACGACTTTACTGATACTGGTTTTTCCTTTTCTTATAATGTTAAGCATTAATGGCCTTAAAGATATAATTGTGCATTTTAAAAAGAAGAAAATGATACTAATTTACCTAGCATTAATAATAATTATAATATTTTGTGTAAAACTCTCTAAGAATTTAGATTTTCCTAAAGATGAAAGACAATTACTCTTGCCGCGTACACAATTTTACCATGAGAACAAACAGTATATTCAAGATCAAAGGGAAGAACTGACAAGAATTGATTTGTTACCTCAATTGTATATAAGAAAAATAAACTTAAATGATACATTGTCGGATATTAAATCTAAACAAGTTTTACCGCCTCTTTCAAGGTTGGATCAAAATTTAGCAAAAAATCTAATAAGATAGGATTACTTATGTCATATCAGACTGATAATGATTCATTTTTTAGAAAGTTTTTCTAAGATTTTGATTAATTCTTTTTTAGTCTGATTTAATTCGTAAACGCCTATTAAGATTGCAATAGCGATAGGTATTTGGGTTATGATAATGGCTGTAGTTGTATTCATATGTTTACTCTCCTAATCTTTTATTGATTATTCTTAATTGTTTTTTTATTCTAATTAATCCGATTATTATTAGGGTACAGATTATTAAATATGGGATATGTGTAAAAATCAGTACTTTTGCAATAACCATTTTATTAATTGGCTTATATTCAAGCCTATGAATGCGCTTGTGACAATTATTCTTTTTTTGAACGGATTTATGTTTATATAATTTTTGTTTTTTAACACCCATTTATCAAATAAATTATTGGTCTCTATACAGTCTTTAGGTTTTATATTAGATTTTTTATTAATATTAGACTGGATTTGTACTAATCCAATCTTAGCTTTGTTTTTTATAGCTTCTAAGATCATCTCTATTTCTATTTCAAATCCATCGCTTGTTAAATACATATTTCTTAATAAACTGCGTTTAATTGCCCTAAAACCACAATTTGCGTCATTTATTCCAGGGGTTAACAATTTAATCCAGACACTTGACCAATGGTTTAATATTTTTCTGATTTTAGATCTATAAACACTTCTTTGACCTAATATTATGTCGTTTTCTTTTATTTTATTTTCAAATTTAATAATATCTGCTGGGTTGTGTTCCCCATCACCATCTAATGTTATGATTAAATCAAACTTGTTTTTTAATGCATATCGGAATCCCTTTCTTAAAGAATAACCTTTACCCATCCTTTTTTTATTTTTAAAAACAAGACAATTATCTATACTAGTTTGTAGTTTATTCCCATCATCTATTATTAATACTTTATCTACAAACTTGCTAGTAACTTTAACTATCTTAATTAAACAGTCTATATCTTCATCATAACAAGGGATTATAGCTATTTTTCTCATCTTAATACAGATCTACAGACACGCAATTTTTATCTTTTAATAGGTTTGAGTATATCCTCCAATCTTTATTTTTTCCAAAAATATTTTCTAACTGACTAAGATGCTTAGTTACTATATAGGGGTGTAATAAGTATACGCCTTTTTGTTTCCCCCATGTTTTCATCAACTCGTTTATTGTTAACCTTTCTACTACTAAGCCTTGCCAATCATAAGGTTTTATAATCGGCATTTCAATTATCTGGTTTTTATGCTTAAACCTTTTTCCACCTAACTGATTAGAAACGTATTTGAAGCCAAATTTTTTTGCAATTTCAATCACGTGCTTATTCCATGATAAAAATGGTGAACGAAATCCGTTAACACTAATGCCATATTTTCTAAATTCATAATCTGCTTTCTCGAATTCGTTGTATACCTCTTTATAGCTTCTTCTCCCCAAGAGTATATGGTTATAACCATGCGAACCTATTTCATGCCCTTCATTCAGTATCCTGTTGATTATTCTTTCCTTCTTTTTGAGATTTTTTGCTGTTATAAAAAATGTAAACTTTAATCTGTTTTCTCCAGCGTAATCTAATAATTTTTTTACATAAAAATTTTGAAGGTATAATTTATTAATCAAGAAAAGATCTTTTGTTACAACATTTAGCCCGTATCTTTTTTCGAACCTTAAAAAGTCTATGAATTCGCTCAGCATGGATTTAAACAGATTTGGTTGTTTTAAATAGTTTATGTCAGGTTTACAACTTTTGGAAAAAACTTAAAAACTATGCTCTTTTTTATTCTTTCATGAGAATTTTATTACTTAACCCTCCACCAGTAAAACTAGGCGCTTTTGTTAAGGATGGTCGTTGTCAGACTCGTAGCGGGGGAGAATTATGGCCTCTATTTACCTTAGGTATTATAGCTTCTTTTTTAAAAGAGAATGATTTTGATTTTATTTTTCTTGATGCTACGGCTGAGAGGTTCACAATCAACAGGTTTAAACATTTTATTGAAAGAACCATTTTTGATGTTGTATTGATAAACTCTACTACTGTCACTTTTTTTGATGATTTGGCTGTAGCTCGAATTATAAAATCTAAGGATAAAAGAATAATAACTGTTTTTTATGGTACTCATGTTACAGCCCTTCCGGATGACGCTTTATCGTATGGGGAGATAGATTATGTTATAAGAAAAGAACCTGAATTAACTGCTCTTAAGTTGTTTAAAGCGTTGAAAGAAGGTAAAAGTGTTGGTAATATTAAGGGTATATCTTATAAACTAAATGGGAAATACTTACATAATACGGATATAAGTTTGAATTACAATTTAGACATGCTTCCATTCCCGGCATTGGAACTGTTTCCCAATGAAAAATACTTAATGCCTCATAACAACCAAAAGTTTACTGTTATCAGATCTAGTAGGGGTTGTCCTTTCCATTGTATTTATTGTACTTCAAGACTTTATTATGGGTGCAAGTGGCGTACTAGATCTGTGGATAATGTTTTAGATGAAATAGAAAGGGATGTGAACGACTTTAAAATTAAAAACTTTCACTTTAATTCTGATACTTTTAATCTGAATAAGAAATGGGTTTTAGATTTCACAAAAGGGATTAAAAACAGGGGTTTGGATATAAAATGGGTGGCTAATAGCAGGGTTGATACTTTAGACTCTAAAAGTCTTAAGGCTATGAAAAATTCTGGGTGTTGGTTACTTTCTTTAGGCACCGAATCTGGCGATCAAACAATCTTGAATAATATAAAGAAAGGAATAACCTTAAAACAGTCTTTAAATGCTGTTAAACTTGCTAATTCTGTAGGTATAGAAACTCTTTGTTATTTTATGTTTGGCCTTCCAGGTGAGACAAAGCAGAGTATAACTAGAACTCTTAAATTCGCTAACAAGTTAAATCCCTCTTATGTAAGATTTTACAAAGCAGTCCCTTATCCTGGTACTGAGTTTTATAATACTGCTGAAAAAAAGGGTTTTATTAAAAGTAAAGACTGGTCGCTTTATGATATGGCCGATTGCGATGTTTACGAACTTAATGAAGTATCTTCAAAAGAATTAATGCACAAGATTAAAAAAGCTTATTTATCATTCTATTTTAGGCCATCTTATGCTTTACAACAGTTTAAAAAAAGAGGGTTATCAAATATTTTTACTACCACTTTAAATGGGATTATTTTTTTAAAAAAATGGTTGAAATAAAATAGGTACCAATAAATGCATTTAATAAAAAAAATCAAGAGACAAATAATCAATGTTAAAGACTTTAATGCGGTAAACATAAATACTTTATTACGTAATGGTATCCTTTTGCCGTATTATTACTACTTTTCAGATGGGTTGGCGCCATCACCTATGAATATAACACTTGATTTAACTTATCGATGTAATCTTAAGTGTAAATTTTGTTCTACTAATACTAAAAATAGGGTTGCTGGAAAAAACAACGTTAAGGAATTAAGCTTTGGGCAAATAAAATCGGTTGTAGAACAGGCTATTCCTTTCAAACCTTCTTTTTTGTTAACTGGTGGTGAAATAGGCTTAAGAAAAGATTTGTATGGGGTTGTTTATCTAATTAAATCTAATGGGCTTAAATGTGGTATTTTTACTAATGGTACGTGTTTCAACTCGAAAAAGACAAGTGAGATACTTTCTACAAGATTAGATTATATTATGGTATCATTAGACGGGGACAGAGAGGTTCATGATAACATAAGGGGTGTCAAAGGATCGTTTGATAAAACCTATAGTTTCCTTAAGTTTGTTTCTCAGCATAGGCATAATAATACAAGATTGATTGTAAACATGGTTATAAATAAAGAAAATAAAGATCTTATGATAAAGGTGTTGAATATTTGTAATGAACTTAGAATAGACTCATTAACTTATCATTTCCTTAACTTCTTGAATAGTACAGACTACAAAAACCATAAACACCAAGGTGAAACAATTTTTCAAGGAAAAAACTTTAAGACCGATATTTATGTAACAAAATTTAAACCGTTTGATATTTCCAAAGAAATCAAAGAGGTTAAACTGAAGTCTAAATATTCACAGACAAAAATATTCTTCAAACCTGATCCAAATAATGATCAAATTAAAAAATGGTTTTTAAACAAACATATTGACTTAGGCAGATGCTATTATCCATGGGGGTCGATGAGAATTTCACCATCAGGGGACATATACCCCTGTCCAACTTTCTTTTTACCTATGGGCAATATAAAAAATGATTTAGGTATTCTAAAAATATGGAATAATAAAAATTTTAGAGATTTTAGGAATACTTTGAGACGAGAAGGAACCTTTTTAGGATGTAATAGGTGCGTAAAATTATAATTCTCCTATAATAATCCCCTAGCTATTTCTTCTATTTGCGCAGCTCTTTTGATCATTGTAAGGTCTTCAGGATTTGTAGCATATATAGTTGATGCTTCTTGATACAGCATTGCAGCTTCTTCGTAACCGTTTCTTTTAAGGAACTCACTGAATTCTTTTCTTCCGACTGATAATTCGTATCTTATTTCAGAATAATTAGTCTTTCTTAGGTTTTGTGCTGTATCTTGAGATACATCCTTATTCCATTGTATTATTTCTTTTACTGTCTTTTTTGTTTTTTTGTCTTTTAAGTAAATCATCCAATAATGTCCTAGTATTTGTCCCATAGGGGTATTACCTTTGTTTCCCCATGCAAATAAGAAATTTTTAATCGGGGTTTTTATGTTTTTTATGGTAGTATCTGGGTCTGTTGGGTCATTGAGGTAAATATAATCATTATCATATCCTGTTACTGTCATAAAATGCGAATAATGGCCTTTTTCCCATGCAGTATTCCAGATATCTGAATTTTTTCTGAAATCATCAATTGTGTAGTATACATCTAAATGCACTTCTACTGGTTTCCCAGAGTTTATAATCTGTTTTAAATAATTAAACGCTTCATCCTCATCCTTAAAATATTTAATTTCTGATGCTGAATTTTTAAAATCCTCTATGACTGAGTTCGTTTCTCTATCAGGTTTTAATCCTAAACCATATTCATACCCTAAATTTTGTGCTGCTGTTATAATCGCCCTTTTGTAAGGATCGTTATCAAATATTCCTATCACTGAATTAGGATCCGCATTACTTCCAAGGCCAGAATAAGTCACTACATCTGCAAAATCTAAACTTGGATCATTAAACATCACTAGCATTGCAAAAGCCCCTAGATAACAGGATGTTGGTATATCTTTCCGAATTATATTATCATCATCTATTAATACTATTTGTGCTGCAGAATTTACTCTTGGAACATTTAATGGATTTGTTATCTCAAGATTTGATTGAGAAGTAGTTTCTTGTGCTGCTTTAATTTCATAAACATTCACAGAGGGGTTTCCGCTTGGATAGTTTATCACTCTGACAGGTTCGCTATCCGGATGTATTTTCTTGAATCGTGCTAAACCATCATATTTCTCATGCATGGCTGGATTCCAGACTAAATAGTATACTGTGAATCCTTGATTTAAATACCAGTTTTCAACTTCTTCAAGGTTTAAACCTGGAGAGTATTGAATATGTTTTTTGATATTTTCATAAGTATAATCATGCCCTTTTAACATAAACTGATACCATATGTATGGTCCGGAGGTCATCTTAACCTCTTCAAGGATAACAAACTTGTTATCACTTATTTTTTCTTTAAATAAAAATTCTACTGCTTGTTTTACCCCGTAATCCCATAATTCCATATCATACACATCTTTTTTTTCTACACTTTCTGGAATATTCTTAAAATAAGCTACTGATGAACAAAGAAGATTAAAAATTATAAAGCATATTATTAAAATTGTTATATAAAAAATAAATTTTTTACAGATAATTCTTTTCTTTAGTCTTATACAAGAGATTTTAATAAAGTCATTTAAAAATTTTGAAATAAAAATAAATACAATTGGAAAAATGCTGAATAAATATTGGTACTTAAGAATCTTGAATATAGGGATTATAAGAATAGGGATTATAAGCCATATGAAGAATACAGAATCTATCTTTTTCTGGAAAAGATAGTAAATAAATGCAAGGATTATTAAAATTGATAAATAGATACTTAACAGGGGCCCTTCAGGTTTTAAATTATCAATAGTTTCAATATCTTTGAAAAACATTTCTAACTCAAATTTTAATGTATCAAAATATTCCCCTATCATTTCACCCTTATATATTTTATCACTTACACCTTTGTTTAAGGCATAATCAGAATTATACATTAAGAATAGTAGGGGGTATAGAAATAACAAGAATATCAGTGCTGAAATGATAATGTTCTTAACACCAAACTTAACCAACTTCTTATAGTGTATAATCATTAAAGTAAGGATTATTAATAAAAAAATTCGAGCAATGGGCTGCGTATAAAAGCCTACTATGCCTAGAAATGCGCTCATTAAAAAAAGAAATCCAACATTCTTTACTTCTAATATTCGTTTAAATGTATAAAAAATTAACAATCCGAATAGCGGGATAAAAATTTCACCAAGCCCAAGCCTGCTCCACATTATATGAACAGGTGATAATGCTAGGAATAAAGAGGCTAACAACCCGGTTTTATAACCGTATAATTTTTTTACTAAGAAAAAAGTTAAAATGATTGTTAAAATACCAATAAATGCAGATCCGGCTCTTACAATAATTTCCGGGTTTTTTAAGATGTGAAAACTTAGGAAAGATAGAAAGATAGAAAAAGCATAACCTTCATCATTCTTATCATTTATAGGTATACGGGCATAATACAATAATCTATAATAAGCTTCTCTACCAAACTTCTCAGGATCGTAAACTACACAAGAAGTCTCTTTCTGAAAGAACCCCGAATCTTTCATACACTTGGCAGGTAAAAAAACCATATACGTTTCATCATGGTTCAGAGAAGTTGCATCAAGATTCCAGAATCTCACAGAACTTATAACAAAAAGAACGATAAATATAATTAAAACTTTTTTATCCCAATGTTTTATTTTATGCTTTATCCTATCCTTATTACGGATAAACAAAAATATAATACAGGTTAAAATTATCAGCACTGTTATCCAATAAATTTTTTCCTGAATATTTATTAAAAAAAAGAAAAAAACGTAGTCTTTATACTTCCTAAATATGAAGTCTACCAAAAAAGAATATAAAAGAAGGCTGATAGTTAAATATAAAATCAACCTATTCAAGAACTCTTTTTTCATTATTTTTAATGAAGACATTTACTTTTTTTAAATCTTTTTGATAACCTTTTTAAATAGAATATTGCAATCACTAACTTATAATTGGGGTTAATATAAAGACTTTAGCAACAGAGCAAATTATATGATAGCGAGAAGGAATATTAAACTGTATAATGGAGAAATCCAGGATATTATAAGATTTATATTTCAAAATCCTATTTTAGACGGTGAGCACATAAGCTTATTCGAAAAGGAATTTGCGAAGTACATAGGTGTGAAATATGCCGTTGCTACATCAACTGCAAGACAAGGGTATTTGCTGATTCTCAAATCTTTAAACATTCCTAAAAAATCAGAAATTCTTTTGCCCGCTTATACTATTAAAGGGCTTATTGAAATAACAAGAAAAGCAGGGTATATACCAAGAACTGTTGATATTAACCCAGATACTTTAAATATCGAACCGGATGAAATTAGAATAAAGATTACGCCTAAAACAAAAGCGGTTATCGCAACTCATATCTTTGGTGCGCCATGTGAGCTGGATAAAATTCGTAAGATTTGTTTAGAAAAAAGTATAAACCTTATCGAGGATTGCGCACATGCTACTGGTGCGATGTATAAAAACAAAAAGGTAGGTTCTTTTGGGATAGCGAACTTTTTCTCGTTTGAAACTATTAAACCAATAAATACATTTAGGGGGGGTATGGTAACAACTAATGATGAAGTGTTATATAATCGATTGATTAAGGAAAGGAAAAAACATAAATTTCCATCAAGATTTAAACTTTTAGTCTATATCTCTTCAAAATTAATTGAACAACTTGTTTTATCTACATTTTTATTCTATCTTTTTGTTCCATTATTCTGCTCTGATTTTTTAAAAGAATCATTTAATAAACTGTATAAGCTACGGGGGAAGATAAGGAATTTTGATTATAGGCTTACGAATCTTCAGTCTTATTTGGGAGTAAAACAACTTAAAATAATTGATAAAAGAAATTTAGTCCATAATAATAACAGTATTTACCTCATAAATAAGATTAAACTTGAAAATCAAAAAATACTGCCAAGAACAAAATCAACATATTATTTCCTTGTTTTCAAGTGCAAACGAGAATCAAGAAAGCTTCAAAAGGAACTACTCCTTAAAGGAATAGATACAAGTACAGAAAACGAGCTTGCTGACAGATGCAATAGACTTACAAAAGATATAGCAAATAATCTAGAAGGGGTTTATAATCAGATTATACAAGTTCCTTGTTATGAAGGATTGGATAAAAAAGATTTGGATAAGATAATAAAAGAAATTAATAAATTTGTAGGTTGATTTATTATTCTTTTCCTAACGTGGGTTTTTTAAAATTTAATTTATCCAGATATAAAGAACTTACGATTAAGAAATATTTTAATTAAATTTTATGATTGTTTTAACATCCATTTTGTAATTTCATCCTTGAACCTTCCCTTATATTTTTTAATAATTATACTTTTTTTATATATTAAATTATTTTGTTCTAAAGGATCATTTAAAAGATAATACAATTCTTCTTCCCCATCCCGTTTTTTTATGTACTTCCATTTTTCTGATCTAATGTATATATCCCCTAAAGAATATCCATAAGTATATTCATTGTCTTGGCCATTGTAATCCAGAATATTTTTACCTTGTAATTCTACAGGGGTTTTTAAATCAAGTAAATTTAAAACTGTGGGGATAATATCTATACTTTGTGTTAGCTTTCCAATTTCAATTCTTGTTTTGAGACCAGGTACTCTTATTATTAGGGGGACACTAATGGTGTGATCGTAAAAATTCTTGTGGTCAAATCCGTAATGTTCGAATAATTCTTCGCCATGATCTGCTGTTAAAATTATAATTGTTTTTTCCAATAAACCATTTTCTTTTAATTCATTTAAAAATTCACCAAAAAGATAATCTACATAGTAAACTCCACAGTCATAACTATTTTGGAGTTCTGAAATATCTTCAGAGGAAGGGTTAAACTTGATACTATCATAATACACTGAGTCTAGGCTGTCATAAATTATATCTAAATTATTATATAAATTATCTGCCAAGAAATATGTAAACTCTTCAATATTTTCAGTGTTTAAAGAATTTATCAATCTAATTTTTTGTTCCGAAGTTAGATGGAAATTATTTAAAAAAGAGTTGGGATTCATTTCAAGGTCTTTTTTCATTTTAATCAATAATAATTTCGAAAGAATTGTCATATTTCGAGGGAAATTTCCAGAATAATTAGGATTTAGAAATTTATGATTAAATTCTTCAGGATATACATAGGGGGCATGATTTACATAAGAATGGATAAATAAAAAAAATTTTTTATTAATAACTTGTTTAAGGATAGAGGATAAATCTTTGTTAGATTCATTATAAATTCTTTTTTGGTTATAAAAAATTGGTTGATAAAAATTATTGAATCCTTGGTTATCAAATCCTCTTCCGATACTTCCAGGAGTATTAATATATGGTCCTGGTAAAGGACTTGACCAAATAGGCTGGTAACCTTCTTCTGCTAATATCTCTGCAAAAGTCTTAAACCTTGAAGAAAGAAAACCGCTGTATTTATCATTTATTTTATGGGTTAACGGATAAAGAGATGTAAACATCGACATATGGCTGGGGAGAGTCCAATAAGCATTGCTAAACATTTTTTTGAATATGATACTTTCTTCTGTTAATTTGTCAATGTTTGGACTAGTGTTTCTAGAGTATCCATAACATCCTAACCTATCTGCTCTTAAAGTATCAAAAGATACCAAAATAACATTACAATTTGGACATTTTGGGATTGTATCTTGGTTTTTAATCTGTTTCAAGTTATTGTTGTTTAATCTAAAAAGTAACTCCTGCATTAAAAAATTAATGTCCCACTTAATACTGGGGTAAATCAAACACGTCACTAAAGATCCACTTATAATAATACTTATTATTAGAAAATATCGTATCAGTCTTTTAGTTCTTTTTTTTGATTTCATATTCTTTCCTTAAAGCAATTACTTTATAATATTTATCAGATTATCTCTTAAAATGCAAGTGTAATAAGATAAATTAAAGGTGTGTATGTAATTAAGTTCAATTCTGTTTAAGGACCAACAGTTCGTGCAAGATTTTGGTTCAATACCCTTTATAGAGTCTTGGATATTTTTTGCAAGAGATAATTTTTTGTTTGTTTCGCATGCGTACATTCTTCCATTAGAGCTTATTTTGAAACAGATCTTTCCCGCACAGCAATTACTTTTTTTATTATTTGGCCAAGAATATAAGTGTTTAAGGGCGGGTAAAGAGTTTGATATTAAACTAGGGTTATTCTTTTTTTCATTTATCAAATATGCAATCGTTTTTTTATACTCCTTTGGAGGGCATAATAATCTTATCAGTTCTTTTTTTGGTTTTGGATGTAAAATTTCTATTGCTGGTTGAAAACCTGCCTTTGTGTTAAACTTTTTTGCTAGGTCAAGAACAAAATTGATAGTCCGGATATTATTTTTTGTTAAAGTTGTCATAAGAGAAAAATTAAATTTTTCTTTTTTTGCGATATTAATCGCTTTAACGACTTCTTTAAAAGAACCTTTCCCCCTTATAGAATCGTGAACGCTTTCGGGACCATCGATACTGAATGTTAAAGAATCAGCATTTTTGATCTCTTGGAATTTATCGGGGAAAAACGTGCCATTAGTATTTATATTAACAATAATGCCTTTATTTTTTGCATGATTAACTATTTTTCCGATATCATTTCTGATTAAAGGCTCTCCGCCTGTAAAATGTATATACTTACAACCTAAAGAGGCTAATTCATCAATCATAAAAAGAATGTTTTCAGTCTTTAGTTCTTTATCCTGTTTGTTGACATAGCAATATTTACAGTTATGATTGCATTTAGATGTTATGCACCAACTAATAAAAATAGGGATTTTCTTATTAAGGATTTTTGACTTAATTATTGGGTAAATAATTTTTAGTTTATTTTTAAGTTTCATTTTATATCTCGTCTTTTAAAGATTTTTTATTGAAAATGCCAAACGTTGTTCGGATATATCTTTTTAATTCATGTTTTGACTTTATTTTTGAAATGTTCCTTATAATATAAAACGGTCTGAAATAGAATTTTTTATACATTCTTCGGGTAAGCTCAAATTTTTCTTCTTCGGTTAAGGTTGTCCATGGTGTTGGAATTCTTCTTTCTTCTACTGTTCCTAGGACATAATTTCTCCAATAATCATAATGCGTATGTTTTTGCATTAAATAATCTAAATCTGTCTGTGGTTTTGGTATGGTTCTGCAAGCCTGTATGTAATCAAATCCTGCTTTTTTTGCGAAATTTATACTTTTTAATACGCTTTGTCTAGTATCCCCTATCTGGCCGGTCATGAAGAATCCTAATGCTTGTATATCATTTTTTTTGGTTGTTTTTATCGCATCTTCTATTTGTTTTAATGATATGTTTTTTTTGTTTTTATTCAAGATTTCTTGGCATCCTGACTCTATTCCGTAATAAATTCTTTTACAGCCCGCTTTTGACATTTGGGAAAGGAGTTCTTCATCAACCTGGTCCACTCTTGCTCGGCACGACCAATGTAAGTCTAGTTTTTGTTTTAGTATCATTTCGCAAAGTTTTTTGACTCTTTTCTTATTGTTAGTTATAGACGGATCGAAAAAATCAATTTCTCTTACTTTATATTTATTGTAACATTCCAATATTTCACCTAAGGTATTGTTTAAAGTTCTTTCTTGATAAGGGATTTTTTTAAGATAGCAAAAACTGCATTGGCTAGGGCAACCCATTGTTGTTATCATTATAGTAAAATTCTTTCTTTTAGAAATAAACTGGTAATAAAGATGATTAGGCAGCAGATGCCTTGCTGGGTAAGGCAGTTTATTAAGCTCTTCTTTAAAACTTTTAGGTTGTTGGATTATTATTTTATCATTATTCTTATAGGCGATTCCTTCTATTCCTTTAAGGCCTGTACCATTTTCAATGGCTTTTATTAATTTGGGTAATGGTTTAAGAGCAGACCCTATGATGCCATAGTCTATTTCTTTATGAGACATGGTTTCTTTAGGGTATAAGGCCATGTTGATATTGCCAACAATCAATGGAAGGCCAGTATTTTGTTTAAAGAATTTAATCCAGTCCAGTGTCAGCCTAAACATATAAGTTGTTAACATGAAACCTAATACATCGGGATTGAACTCTTTGATTCTTTTGAGAGTATCTTCTTTTGAAAGCTTTAATGCTTTAGCATCGATTAATATTACTTCATGCCCTGCATTTTCTAAGATGCTTGCAGCATAAGCTAGCCCTAAAGGCGGGTAAACTCCAAATTCTTCACTTACTGTAGGTAAATTCTCTTCAAATTTCCTATGAGAATATGGTGGAAAAATCAGCCCTATTTTCATTATTCAACAGCAGATAAGATTTAAATTAATAAACTTTCTTATTCCTTAATTTTTAATCTGATAATATCCCTTATTACATACAAAAATCTTTTTGGTGAATTATATTTTGAGTTCCCATATAACCTTGGAAGATGATTAATCTTAACTTCTGTAAGGCTATATCCCCTTTTGAATAGTATCAAAGGTATGAATCTATGCATCCCGTCTTTCAAATAAAGATTCTTTATTATATTTGATTTGTAAACTCTTAACGTACTGCTGCTATCATGAATAGGGAAATTAAAAAATAATCTTAGCATATTATTAAAAAATTTTGAAGGTATTACTTTAGTAAATAAGGGGTCTTTTCTTTTATATCTCCATCCACAGACAGCATCATAGCCTTCTCCTAATTTTTTTATTAACAATGGAATATCTTTAGGATCATTTTGCATATCCCCGTCTATAGAAACTATAACATTACCTTTCGCTTTTGAAAAACCTATCCCTAAGGCTTGAGACAGGCCTTTATTCTCTGGAAGACTGAATACTTTTAAATTCGAATCTTTTTTTTGTATCTTTTTCAAATTATCCAAAGTGGAGTCTTCACTTCCATCATTTACGAATATAATTTCGTAAGAATAACTTTTATTCTTAATCACGTCTTTTATTTTATCGTAAACGGATTGGACATTCTCTTCTTCATTATAAACTGGGACTATAATGCTTAAGTCCATATTCTTAAAAGTATTATTTAACTCTTTTAAATATTTACGTAATCAAAAATAATTCGTTAAATGATTTAATCTTAGTTTAGATTTCATAAATTTTTGACATAAACTATTTAAATCAACAACCTATTGTACTATTCATGAATAGGGCTTTTATTAGTATTTTTCTTGGGTTAATCATTCTCCCTTTGTTTTTGCCTTTATTTTTTTACGTTTTTACAGGACAAGAGGCCCATTTTAATGATGACATGATACAAGAGTACTTAAGTCACGGGATTTTTAGGCAGAGTATCTTGGAATATAACAGATTCCCATTATGGTCATCTTATATTGGTGGTGGCTATCCTCTTTATGCACACCCCCATGATGCTTCTATGATACTGCCCTTGTGGATACCTGTGCTGCTCTTTGGAGAAATTTTAGGTATAAAACTCAGTATACTGCTTTTGTATGCCCTTGGGGTCTTAGGTATGTACCTTTATACAAGAAAAATATTTCCACCTCATAAAACTCTAATTTTTCTATTAACTTTAATATACGCTGTAAACCCATTCTTCTTAAGAACAGTCTATGATGGTAATTATAATGAATTATTTATATTTATTTTTCCAGCTATTCTGTTTTTATATGAGAAAGGAAAGACAAAGGCTTTTTGGTTATTAATCTCAAGTTTATTAATGACAAGCCTTGTATTCTTTGGTAAATTTTATTTGGTTTATTCTTTGTTAATGCTGTTTTTATTTGTTTTTATAGAATTTATTGTAATAGGCAAAAAAGAAAAACCTGTAAATTTTAAACCTTTTGTCTATTTTGGTATGTTCATTTTATTGGTAGTGTGTTTTTCTTTAGTTAAAATAATCCCGATGTGTAGTCTGATTTTAAGAACCACTTTTCTTGAAACACGACCAGTGGCAGATTATTTTAAACTTAAATATTTCTATATTTTAAGTATTTTTTTAGTTTGTTTAATAGTAGGTAAAGGATACGTGCTATTAATTCGATTTTTTAGGAAATATTCGGGTCGTAAATCTAAAATTTTAACATTCTTTAATACCTTTTGTATATTCTTAACATTATTCTTATTATACAATTCTTTTTTTGAGACGCAGAATTTAAGCAAGCAACCAGGGGCACGTTATTTAGAATTTAAAGTTTTAAAACCATTTATTCAGGCAAAGGAATTTTATCAAGTAACCGCTTTTGGAATGGTTAAAGATAGTACACGAACAGAGCATAGCTTAGGATATTTTAATTTTCGTAGCGGTATTGGGACGATTGATTGGTATGATGATGGTATTACTTTAGAAACTAAAGTGCAACCTAAATATCTTATTACAGAAACAGATGACCAGATACCTAACCAAGATTATAAAGGAGAAGCTTACATAATCAAAGGTGAAGGAGAAATCACTCACTTTGATGTGGAGCCTAACAGGCTTAAACTTTCTTTTAGTGCAAATAGTCCCCTTACGATAGTTATTAACCAGAATTATGATCCTAATTGGAAATCTAACAAAGGACTTGTTAAAGAATACAATGGGCTTATATCCATAGAAACAGATGCTTTAGGAGCTAATGAATTAACTCTGGTTTATTCTCCTAAGATATTTTATATCTCTTTATTCCTTTCAACAATATCACTGGTTATTGCTATTTACCTGTTGTGTTATAATAAAAGATTCATAAATTTTATATGCTACTTAAAGACTTAAAGGTTAATCATGAAAAAAGATATAATTGTTCTTGGTGGAGGTGTTGCTGCGTTAGGGGCGGCATATAATCTTACTAAAAAAGGATACAAGGCGATTATATTAGAAAAAGAGGATTTTTTAGGAGGGATCGCGAGTTCTTTTAATAGGAGGGGTTTTAAGGTTGATAGGTATTATCATCTTATTTTTAGCACGGATAGTATTCTTTTAGGGATAATCAAAGATTTAGGATTAAAAAATAAACTAATCTGGAAAAAAGTAAGGATGGATATGTATTACAAGGATAGGTTTCATCCTTTTAGCTCCCCTCTTGATTTATTACTTTTTAGACCATTGAAATTTTGGGATAGAATCAGATTTGGTGTTAATATTTTAAAACTAAGAAGAACTGAAAACTTTGAATATTTGGATAGTTTTACTGCAAAAGAATGGATCATTAATAATTGGGGTGTTGATGTGTATGATAAAATATTTTTTCCTTTATTGAAGGTAAAATTTGGCACTTCTATGGACAAGACATCAGCCGCTTTTGTATTTGGGAGGGTTAAAGCAAGAGCATCATCGAGGAGTAAAATGTTAACTCGTGAGAAATTTGGCTATGTCGCTGGGGGTTTTCAAGTTATAATTGATAAGCTTGAAAAAAGAATAAAAGAAGAAGGTTGTAAAATTATAACCAAGGCAAAAATAATTGAATTTAAAAAAACTAATAAGGGATTTGAAATAGCCTTTGTAGTGAATAATAGAAGAAAAAAAATAAAAACAGGCTCCGTTATTAACACTTTACCTTTGCCTGTTCTTTCACGGCTATTAAAGAATTTTGACAAAACTTTTATGGGTAGGATACAGCAAGTTGAATATCAAGGGGTCATTTGTGCTAGCGTAGGTTTGAGAAAGAAATTGTGTGATTCTTATTGGGTTAATATTAATTCGGATAATATCCCTTTTGGTGGGTTGATTGAACATACAAATTTTGTTCCTTCAGAATATTATGGAGGGCAGTCTATCGCTTATATGTTTAATTATATAGGGCGAGAACACAAATACTGGAAGATGTCTGACAAAGAAATAATCGAAGATTATTTTAGGGGGCTTTCAATGATGTTTAAAGATTTTAAGAAAGAAAACGTTCTGTGGTATCAAATATCAAGAAATAAATATGCGACGCCTATTTTCACTAAAGGTTATGCTGAGAAGGTAAAAGGTCTAAATGGGTTTTACAAGGGATTAAAGTTTGCGGGTAGTTATTTGATATATCCTAATAGTAGAAATGTGAATAATATTATAAAAAATGGTTTTGAGGCTGCAGAAAGCCTTGTAACCTAAAGGTATTATTAAGATGTGCGGGATATGCGGTTTTAACTGGTCGGACAAGAGTTTACTAAAACAGATGACCAATATTCTGTATCATAGGGGGCCAGACGAAGAAGGGTATTACATTGATACTAAGATAAGCCTTGGCGTCCGAAGGTTGAAAATTATTGACCTTCACACAGGAAGACAGCCGATTTACAATGAAGACAAGTCGATATGTGTAATATTCAATGGGGAGATATACAATTATAAGCAGTTAAGGGAGGATTTAGAAAAAAAAGGGCACAAGTTTTACACAAACACAGATACTGAAGTGATAGTTCACGCTTATGAAGAATCTAAAGAAGAATGCTTAAACAAGTTCAATGGTATGTTTGGTCTTGCTTTGTGGGATTCTAATGAAAAAAAATTGTTCTTAGCTGTCGACAGGTTAGGTATTAAACCTTTGTATTATACGATGATTGGTCAGAAATTTCTTTTTGCTTCTGAGATAAAATCTTTACTACAATATGATGAAGTTAAGAGGGAAGTTAATAAAAAAGCATTGATAGATTATCTTACTTTTAGGTATACCCCTTCAAATCAGACAATATTTAATGGGATAAGAAAGCTTTCACCAGGCCATTTTTTAGTTTTTTATAATAACCAGACGCAAGAAAAAAAGTATTGGGAATTGAATACAAATGATGTACTGGACAAATCAGAAGATTGGTATGCAAAGATGGTTCTCAAACATTTGGAAGGATCTGTAAGTCTTCAGATGGTCAGTGATGTTCCATTGGGAGTATACCTGTCTGGCGGTCTTGATTCAAGTGTTATTGTCGCACTTGCAAAAAGAGCTTCAGATTTTGAAATCAAAACTTTTAGCATAGGTTTTGAAGATGAACGATTTGATGAAACAAGATATTCTAGATTATTAGCTGAACATTATTCTACAGATCATAATGAATTAATTGTTAAATCAGATTCGATAAATTACTTGCCAAAAGTAATCTGGCATCTTGATGATATAGATTCAGACCCAACTTTGTTAGCTCAGTACCTTCTTTCAGAATTTGCTAAGAAAAAGGTTAAGGTAGTTTTAGCAGGGGAAGGCGCTGATGAATTATTCGGAGGTTATGATGAGTCTAAATTTTTGACATTTGCAGAAAGATATGCTAAGTATATACCCTATATGTTAGGGAAAAGTTTAGTAAGCGGTGTAAGAATACTTCCTGACAAAGTTTTAGATAATTTTTTTCAATTTACTTCGTCTTTAGGTGAAAAAGGAAAAGAAAGGCTTTCACAGTTTACGGATTCATTGAATAATAGGGAAAGGTCTTACATGCTTTTGACATCCTTTTTTAGTGATACTGAAAAACAGGATTTATACTCTGACGAATTGTGTCAATTCGAAAAAGAAAACGCAGATTATGAAAGACAAATCAGTCCATACTTCAAGAATGCAAAAAGAGATAATATACTAAATAAAATCATGTATCTTGATATTAAACGAAGATTACCATATCATCTTTTACATGCGCTTGATAAGACTGCTATGGCTAATTCAGTTGAGTCTAGAACCCCCTTTCTGGATCATAACTTAGTAGAGTTTTCATTCACAATTCCAGACAGCCTTAAACTGAAAGGTATTAATCAAAAGTATATACTAAAAAAAGCTGTGTCAGGTTTAATTCCTAAAGAGATATTAAAAAGAAAAAAGCACCCGTTTGTCTCTCCAGGATACATCCTATTTAAAGAAAATATAAAAAATATCTTTGAAAAAGTATTCTCAAAATCTAATATCTCTAATGGGAAATACTTCAAGTATGAACCTATTAAGAAAATAATTCATAATTATGACAAATCAAGATTTTATTATGATAGACAGCTTTGGAGTTTATTGTCTTTTGATGTTTGGCATAAGATTTATATCGAGAATGATGATATGAGAAAACCTCAACTCGACTTTGATAAGCTTTATAGTTAATTTCTTATAACATTTTTAATTTTTTGTCAAATTCTTTGCTTATTATTTTATGATGGTAATATTTTTCTATGATTTTCCTGCTATTAATCTTAAACTTTTCTTTTCTTTCTTCATCTCCCATAAGCTTTTGTATCTCTTCTTTAAAATTCTCCGAAGGGCATATTATCGCGTGTTCACCATCTTGTATTTCTTTTATTCCTCTAGCACCTATAGGGGTTGTTATTGTAGGTATTCCTGCAGCCATATAATCAAGCATTTTTATATTAACTCCTGATCCGCTGAACATAGGATTTATCGCTAGGTCTGAAGCCTTATATAACAGCTTAAGCTTTTTCCAGCTTACTTTTCCGTAGAATATGATATTGTCTATTTTTTCATTTGTGTACTCTTTTTGGAAGTGTAAGTTTATATTCCCAGCAATTAAGAATGTGTAATCTTTCAGTTTTGATAGTTCTTTGATTATAAAGTCTAATGCCTCATTATTGGGTCCGTAATAAGTGCCTACAAAGAGTATTGTTTTCTTGTTTTTTAGTCCTAAGACTTTTTTTGCTTTTTCTTTCTCTTTTTTCGTTGTAGGTTTTATTTCTTTAGCATCAATGCTATTGGGTAGGACCCATATTTTTTCATCTTCAACCATGTATAATCTTTTAAAAGACTCTTTATTTTCTTCTGAACAGGCTATTACCAAGTCACTTTTTTTACAAGCTGTTTTTTCAATATGTTTTAGAACGAAAAGTAATACTCTGCCAGTTAGGGTTTTTTTTAAATCATTTTTTTTAAGTAAATATTCGCAGTTATGGGAATCGTATATTAACCTCTTGTTTTTGAACTTTTTGATATGTGGGAAAAACCAAGGGTGTGTTGCTATTATAATATCCGTTTTTTCAGCTTCTTTACTCAAAATCTCTTTGAATTCCCTATTGAAATATTCATATATTGAGATTACTATATCAAACGTGTGAACTTTTTTGGTTAGTTTTGTTAATGAACTGTTGAACAATAGAATAGGTTTATCAATTTTGAGTATTTTCTCTTTAAAATTAGACGTTAACTGTTTCTCATGATGAAGAAAGTTGTCATAAGCAGTAGTTCCTAAATAAGTTATGTCATATTCTTTTGGCAAGTTTTTGAACATATTGAATATTCTTATCGGTGCTCCGCTATTAGGGGGCCATATTTTCTGATTATCTACTACTAATATTTTCTTAACCATTTTTCAAGATATTTAGTGTTGTTTTAAGCAGAGATTCACCTTTTGAACTTAAATAGCAAGGGTATAAGCAAGGGTTTTTGCATTTCTTGATAAGTCTTCTTTTTTCATTTGCCTCTTTTGACTGCCAAGCTTGTTGTATAAACTGTTTTTTTAAGTCTCCATAGTCACCCATACAAGTCCATATTCTTCCTTGAGGTGTTATTATTGCGCTAATAAATCCGGAATAGCATTTTATTTTTGATAATTTTTTATTTCTAAAGTAGTCTTTTATTGATTCTAAGTAAACTATCGAGTTTCCTATGTAACGGTCTTTTTTTCTTATCTGAATGATTTGGTTTATCTGATAGTCTAATTCTTTTAAGTCTTTGACTTTTAGCGGGTTGTATGTTCTTTTCTTACCGATTGCAAGGTTACTGTCATTAACTGGTTGGAAGGTTATAGAATCAAATCCTAGTTCTTTGGTTGTAATTATAAGGTTAGTTAATTCATGAATGTTTTGTTGCATTACGACTGTAGTTGCATTTATCTTTAAGTTTGATTTTTTTTGTTTTCTTAGATTGTTTATCCGTTTAACCGTATTTACTATTTTCTTATACGTTCCTTTAATATTTCTTATCTTATCTTGTGTTTTCCCTATACCGTCTAATGATATTTGGAGTCTGTTTACCTTGTAATTGAATAATTCTTTTATATTTTTTTCATCTAGTAGTGTTCCATTCGTTGTTATATTCATCTCTAATCCTTTGGAAGAAGCATACTCTATTATCTCCCATAGGTCTTTTCTCATGAAGGGTTCTCCACCGCTTAGCTCTATTTCTTTCACATCCCATTCTTTTATTTGGTCTATCAAAATCTTAATTTCTTTTAAGCTGAGTTCTTCCTGTTTTTTCAGTTTCCAATGGTCGCACATAATACATCTTAAGTTGCATTTAGAAGTCAATGTTAGGGTTACTGTATTGGGCTTGGCTAATGGTTTGTTTAATACTCTCGAAAAGTACAGTTTATACAACTTTCTTATTTGGTTTATCTTGCTCATTTTATGATTTTTCGTGAGGCTTGTTGTATTTTTCTGTGAATTCAGGCAGGCATTTCTTGCATTCATCAAAAAACTTTTTGTTTTTGATCATTTCTCTGAATTTGTTCATCTTTTCTCCACACCATATTTCTGATAAACTCTGCTCTTTTATGTTGCCCATAACATTTTCATGATGGCTGGCAAGCGTGCAACAGGCTAGGGCTTCCCCATTAGAGTTTATGAACATCATCTCCCATGGTGCAAAGCAGAACTTTGGTGGTTCATGTTCGAATAAGCCATATTTTATTATCGGTTCTAGATTTGAAAATATTTCTTTGTTTTTTAGCTCTTGATTTAATCCCTTGAGAATTTCTAAAGCATCTTCCTTTCTTTTCATAGATAAAGGCTTATTTGTTTCCCATTCTATCATTACTGAAAAGTTTATCGCAGAAATCTTATTTTTAACTGCAAACCCTATCAGGCTTCTTAAGTGTTTGTAGTTCTTATTTGTTATAACTGTTGCAATTCTTACTGTTGGCTTTTTTGAATTTTGTTTAAGAATGTTTAAAGTTTTTATTGCATGAATTATTCGTTTGTAGGTTCCTTTTCCTCTCAATAAATCGTTTATTTTTTCTTCTGCACTTTCTAAAGAAAAGCATAGGTCATCTAAGCCTAAATTAATTAGATTTTGTATCTTTTCTTTGTTAAGCAATGTACCATTGGTTGTCAGGGTTATTTCAAATCCATAATCCTTTACTATCTTGATTATATCCATTATGTTCTTTCTATAGAATGGCTCTCCACCGCCTGTAAGGTCTATAGTTTTTACACCAAGTTTTTTACATTCTTTAAGGACTCTAGATATTTCATCAAATGTTAGTTCCTCTTTTATTGTCTTATAACTTTTTTTCTCTAATCTCCAACAGGTCTTGCATTTTAAATTACACGTGTCTGTTGGACTTATCATTACTTTTTCAGGACCGGATGTTTTGTCTTTTTTTTTGAAAAACATTATTCCACCAGTTTTTTCTTTATCTCCTGATTGTTTATTATTAATGTTGTACAGCATTTTTTGCATTGTTCAGGTAAATCTTTGTTTATCATCTTAGTTCGTAAATTATTGAAATAGTCCCCATACCAGATTTCCTTTAGGCTTTTATTTTTCACATTTTCTGGGCTTTCTTCGTCAAAGAATCCGCAAGGGCATACTTTACCGTCTACTCTGATACCCATTCTGTAGAATGGTTCGAAACAAGAGGCGTTTACGAATTCTTTTTTATCATCTTTTATTATTAGTTTTTCCATATTATTCGTACTTTCTATAAGTTTAGAACTATAGAAGTGTTTAAGATTTGTTTCTATTTTGTACTCTTTTGCTAATTTATGCGCTTCTTTTGCTATTGTTGAGAATTCACTCATCTGTTTTTTGTTCAGTTTTAGTTTTTTTCCTAGTTTTGAGTAAACCGTGACGGGTTCTATAAAAACTGATTCTACTTTAAGTTCATGCGCTAGGTTTATCATAGCTTTTAATTTTTTATAATTCTTATTTATCAGAACGATTCCGAATTCTAGCTTTGGCTTGTCTTTCTTGTAGGTATTTATTATTCTTATATTTTCTATAACTCTTTTGAAAGATCCTTTACTCCTAGTTATTTTATCATTTGTTTTTTCATCTGGGGCATGAAAGCTAAATTTGATATGGTCCCATTTCTTATCTATTAATTTTTTCAGGTCTTCTTCTTTGAATAGTATACCATTAGTACATATGTAACCAAACATGTTCTTGTCTTTTATCAAACACATTAGGTCTATTATGCCTTCTTTACAGAGTGCGTCGCCACCCCCAATAATCTTTACTTCTTTTAAACCTAGTCTAGAGGATTCTTCTATAATTCTTTTATAATCTTCAAAACTAAGTTCATTGGAGTAATCAACTTGATTGGTTCCTTCTCTCCAGCAGAATATACAATTGATATTGCATCTTAATGTCGGGGCGAGTTCTATTCCGTAAGGCTGTGCAGTTTTACCTTTTTTCCATTCTTTTAATCTTTTTATTATTTCATCCATTTTTTAACTCTTTCCTTAATCGTCTGTTGGTTGAAACTTGGCCTGCATTACAAATAGAGCAATATTTTGGGAATTTTTGTTTTATTATCTTTTTTCGGATTTTATCAAATGCTCTGCTATACCAAATCTCCTTTAAGGTTTGTTTTTTAACATTCATTTGTTTATCGTCGTATATGCAACATGGTCCGGCTGTGCCATCAACTTTTATCACAAGGTGATACCAGGGTTCATAACAAGGTATAGAAAGGAAACCTTTGTCTTTAGTTTCGTTTTTTAACACGTCTTGCATGGAATTAGATTTTTTGATTAATCTTTTTTCTTTAAAATTACAGATATTGGTTTTAATCTTTAATCTATCTGCTATTTTTTGAGTTTTTTCTATAAACCCTTGGAATTCTTTAATCTGCTCATCATTTAACTTCAGTGATTTTCCAATTTCAGAATGTAGCGTCATCGGCTCGAAATCTACTTCTTTACAACCAACTTTTCTTGCCAACTTTATCATTTTGGCAGTTTTATCATAATTTTTATTGCTCAAGACTGTATTAAACGTGATTACAGGTGTTTGTTTCTTCAGCCTTGCTTTTAGGCTTTTTATCGTTTTTAGGGCTTTTATCGCCTTATTGAATGCGCCGGGCTTGCCTCTTAGATAGTCATTACTCGAAGCATCTGGGCTATCAATGCTAAAAGTTATCTTATCCCAGCCGATATTGACTAATTTTGTTATAAATCTTTTAGAAAATAATGTTCCATTAGTAGTCATGCTTCCACGCATACCTAATGTTTTTATCTTTTCCATCAACCTTGGAGTAACAGGTCTTAATAGCGGCTCTCCTCCGCCAGTAATCTCCCACCATTCAACACCTAATTCAAAACCTTCATCTATCAGACTTAATAGCTTCTCATCTGAAAGCTGATACCATTTAGAATCTAATTTATTATTAAATCGTGGATTTCTCTGCCAGCAGGATAAACATTTAAGATTGCAATAATCAGTAGGGCTTAAGTCTATAATACAAGGCCCGGCTTTCCTCCCTTGCCACCATGCTTTTAATCTGGTATTAATCTCATCCATTATGCTTGCCTATAATCTTTAAAAATGTATTAAAAAAGCTATTTTTTGGATTCTTGAAAGTTGAGACTTTATCACCTAATTGTTTCTCTAATTCCATTTTTAATTCTTTATTCTTTAAAATTTGTCCAGAACAACATCTAGAGCATCTCTTATCAAGCTTACCTGATGCTATCCTTTTTCTAAAATTTTTAAAAAAGCCACCATACCATATTTCTTCAAGAGATTTTTGTTTCACATTCACTTTCCTGCTCTCTAACACAGAACATGGGCTGACGTAACCTTCTGGTGAGATTTGCAAAAAATACCAAGGCTCGTAACATGGTACATGCTTGTTAAAACTATCATTTCTTATTATATCTTCAGTTTTGTTTGCTTTGTTTATCAGTAAGCAGTCAAAAAAATCAGCAATATTCGTTGTTACACCTTCTTTATCAGATAATTCTTTAGCTTGTTCAGCGTATTGTTTGAACTTAACATGGTCTTGTCCATCAAGTTTTAGATTCTTACTTGGCAGGTGTGTTTCTATCATAGCCTGAAATACTATTTTCTTTATTCCTAAATCTTTTGCTAAAATTATAAACCGGGGTATCTCTTGGTAATTCTTGTTAGTTATGACAAAGAATGTTTGTAATCTTGGTTTATCTTTTCCGAATACTTCTTTGTAGTGATTAATCAGTCTGATCGAATTTGTGCATTTTTCAAAAACTTTATCTTTCCCCCTTAAGTTATCATGTGTTGTAGGATAAGCTCCGTCTATGCTGAAAATCAGGTCATCCCATCCTATTTCGATAAGCTTCTTGATAATGTCTTCTGTAAGAAGTGTACCATTCGTAACTGTTATACCTGACATGCCCTGTTTTTTTATAGCTTCCATTATATGAATCACTTTTTTTGGTTCAACGAAAGGTTCTCCACCAAGAATATCGCAATACTTAACTCCTAGTTTGCCAGCTTCTTCTATAATATTAACCCATTTCTCAGCAGATAATCCTGTTTCTTTTATATTATCATAACCTTTTGGTCTGCAGAATATACAATTGAGGTTACATTTATTCGTAGGATTGATTTGGACTTCAAAAGGTGGTGCTCTTTCCCCATTTATCCATTTTGTTAACCGGTTTATTTTTTCTTCCATGAAATAACCTAATTTTTGTTTCATATTACGCCTTTTTTGTTTATCAACCGTAGAGGTATGCTATTTTTCCGTTCTTTTCAAACT
>Ga0194111_10000461_pt1 | contig 49664 bp, 45 predicted proteins | sample TA2KigC300mmetaG_FD_146194 | JGI IMG/M metagenome (GOLD analysis project Ga0194111, IMG submission 146194) | Freshwater microbial communities from Lake Tanganyika, Tanzania - TA2015033 Kigoma Deep Cast 300m | ecosystem: Environmental > Aquatic > Freshwater > Lake | place: Tanzania: Lake...
TTACAAATCCTGGTTTGAGATGAGAAGATGGCATTGCACCTCCTAATGAAATATCACCACCAGTAAGTCCGTGACAGCTTACACAAAACTCTTCAACTTGATGGCAGCTTTGACATTCTTTCGTTTTCCCTTTCAATTCCATTCCATGTGTAAATCTGTAATTCAAATCATGGACTCTCGTAATTTGCTGCTGTTTAGCTCCGTCTATAAAATTTGATGGAACGTTTGGCTGATAGAAATCGCTCGCTGTATTTTTCTCAGTTAACATAGTTGTGCTAATATGACAGGTCGAGCATGAATTATTATCGTGACACATCGAACAATCTGCATTTGCTTTTGATGCATTGAATTTATGAAGTTTTGTGAAGTTTGATTTTTTATGGTCTTCAGGAATTAAATTGGCAGTTGAAATATGGCAGGCTTCACAACTGTTCGTTGCGGTTTTTATTTCGCCGTGGCAATCGTAACAAGATTTCATTGAAGGTTTTGAATTTGGAGACTCAAATGCATAATCGACTTTATCTAAACCTAAATGGCACGAAGCACATTCTAATTCCTTTTCTTTGTGAAATGCATGATTGAAAATTAAATCGGGTTTTTTCTGAACAAGAGGTTCGTTCACGTCCTCATAATGACATTTTGAGCATGCATCAGTATCTTGAACATCGTGACAAGTTGCGCAGTCATCTTTAGTCGGAAGAAGAGGCGATTTTAAATTTTCTGCTTTTGCTGCCCCGGAATGGCACGATTCGCAGTCGGTTAATTCACTGTGAAATTGATGCGAAAACTTAATTATTTCTTTATTGTATTTTTTATCAAACGGGACAGTTGTAAATGCAGTGAAGAAAAGAAATCCAATAATTCCAATGGTTAGTATCGAATAAAAATGTTTCATCTTCATATTACATCAACCCCAAATTTGTGTTAAACCAATAATTAATTTTGAAGAAGAGTCGATAATCGTTTTTGTAAATTTTGTTATTCATGTATTGTCCTTGAAGATCAAACGAAAGTATTCTCCAAGGGCGGTAGTTAAATCCAGCAAGTAGAGAAAGAACATTATTTTTCTCATCACTTGCAGAGAGCTTATAACCGCTGTACGATAATCCAAGACTTGGTGTAACTAATCCACAAAACAATGGATAAGCCGAATAAAGAGAAACATTATCAATCTCACCAGCATAGCCGAGACTTTTTCGGTAAGTAATTGTTCCGAAGGGAATTATTAAGCCTGCAGTAATTCGAGTTGAGTTTTCGTCTTTATAAGTTACATAACCGAATTTTCCAATTGCAGTCAAGAATGAATTAAATCGGTAATCAACTCCTGCTTCAACCTCCTGAGAATTTTCAACTGCAGCTTCAAATATTGTGAAGTATGAATTATAACGGATTAGCGGCTCTCGCATGTTGTAATACAAATTCAATCCCATATTTTTCATTGGATTGAATGAAGCAGTTGCTTCAATCTTTGTGGGCTTTTTATAATTTAAATCGTAATCCAAGCGGGTGTCAACTGAAAGGTTATCGGTGAACTCATATCCAAGTTCTGCTGACAGAAGTTTGAATTGGCTTGCACCTCTTTTTATTAGAAGCGTATCGGCATTGAATAGATCATCTAACCTAACTGCAGAATACTCTTCCTGCTTAAAATTCTTGTTGATATACCCAAGAGCAAAATGAAGATTTTCTATTGCACTTGTGGCAAATTTCAAACCGAATAAATAATCTTCACTAAACTTGTCGGTCATTTTTAGTTTTTGATATGCGGGAACATTTCCACCGTAGTAGGTCGATAATTTGAAGTTTTCATATTTTAACTCAAGTGCAGCACCATCAAAAATCCCACTCGCTACAGAATGAAAAAGTGGTTGACGACCTATCTTCAGTGTGGCAAAATCAAAAAGATTTCTGGCTTCAAAATAGAGATTATAAACTCTGACTCTGGGATCGTAGTCGAACTTTTTCAACAAATCTTTTTCAAAATTGAAGGCAGTTCTGAGTGAAACATTGTTTTGATTTAGATTCAAGTTTACCATTTGAAATGAACGGAGATACTGGTTCTCTACGCCTTGTGCCTCGGCACGTTCAAATCCATAAACCGATGATGAAATTCTTCCATTAAAAGTCTGAGCAAAGGAAGATGTTAAAAACACCAGAGAAAGTAACGCGAAGATTAATTTTATTTTCATACTCTCTGCGAATTAGTTAATAATATTATTGATTATTACTTGTAGCGCTTCCATGATTTTAGAATAAGCTAAACACAATTTTCATTCCAAAATCGGATTACTCTACATCGCAAAATTCGTAAAAAAATCTAACTATTGCTACTATTGAAAGTTGCTAATTATCAGAATTGAAAATATGTAACCGAATTAAATTATTAACTCAAAAAAATAATTGCGTCGAATACAGTATTTATTGGACAATGAAAATTTCGAAGTGCAGATTTTCTAAGTTTATTGAGTTTTTTTTAGGAGGAAATAATCGGATTTCAAAATTTTTTTGTTTCTTTATCATTCTTTTTAATAGCCACTGAATTTATTTTGAAAATTAGCCCTTCTCAAAAGTGAAAAATTATTCGGTTTTTTTTGCAAACTTAATAAAGTGACACAATTGTTAATGAAGAAATAATTTGATTCTCAAGGATTTTAAAAACAATCATTAATTTCGAAGAACTCAGAAAGTGAATTCACATCTTTTTTTGTTTTTATATTTCCGATGATTTGTTCTATCGTAGAACTATTTTTATTCGTTCCGTTTCAAGTAAGATTAATAATGATGAGAGTGATGCTTCATTGTTTCCTGTTGAAGCTAGTCCGTGGATTGATTTAACTCTTCTTAAAGTTAGAAGTCAAAATATTTTTTTTGCAAGATAAAGTAATAAGCAATTTAATTTTGTCATCAAATCAATATTTGAATTTATCTTTCCGATTGGTTAGCTTAGTCCAAAATTATTTTCAGAAAAAAATATGACAAATTTTCCCGACGATTTTTGGTCGGAGCAGGACGAAACCCGCGGCGAAGGAAAAAAAGATTACGAAATTGAGCAAGTAGTTCTTTCCTTAAAGGAATATTTAGAATCTCTTGAGGCGAATGCTTTCGTCAGTGATATCGATACACTTGAAGAGAACATACAAATCGCAATCGACCTTGAAGAAAATGAAATCGGAATAAAACTATCCAATATTTTAGTAGCTCAAGCTCCGTACAATTCTGATGGCTGGCAAAAAAGAGGAATTCTCTTAAATAACTTAGAGCAGTATGAAGAAGCCGTTGAATCTTACAGAAAAGCTTATTCGCTCAATCCGCTTGACTATGAGACTCTGAATAATCTTGGCATCGCTTATGAGAATCTTAATAACTACAGTGAAGCCGCTGAAGCTTTTCAGCACGCACTAACGCTTGCACCTGGCAATGACGAAGTAATACTAAATTTAGCGCTGTCGTACCAAAAATCAGGAAACTTCGAAAGAGCGATTCAGTTTCTAAACGATAATCTTCAACACGATCCTGAAAATATTGAAGCGTTATACGAACTGGCTTTCTGCTTTGATTCACTTGAAAGATTTAATGAAGCAATAAACACATATAAAAAACTTCTCGATATTGATCCTTACAATCACCATGCATGGTATAATCTTGGAATAACCTATTCACGCTACAATCAATGGCAGAAAGCGATTGAATGCTACGATTTTGCAATTGCTATCAATGATAATTTCGCTTCTGCGTATTTCAACAAGGGGAATGCTTATTCCTATCTCGGAAAACTTGAAAATGCAATAGAAGCTTATAAGACCACAATTCAATTGGAACCTGACGATTTCACAGCTTGGTACAACCTCGGCTGCTGTTATGAAGAACAGGAAGAATTTTTAAGAGCAATTAAATCATTTGACAAAGCAATTGAGATAAATGCAGAGCATTACGAATCGTATCTTTCACGAGGATTTTGTTACGACTCCTTAGGAAAATATCATTTAGCTTTCAAGGATTTTAATAAAGCAATTGAAGTGACTTCGGAAAATATTGAAGCCTGGTACGCAAAAGGTGATTTGGAATATTCGCTCGGACAATTACAAGAATCAATAGAAAGCTACAAAAAAGTTCTCGATAAGGATCCTGAAAATACTGATGTACATTTTGATCTTGCTTTGGCTTACTACGAAATAGGCGACCTCGGCGCTTCGTTAAAATTCTTCGATCAATGCATCATGCTCGAACCTCAATGGGCAGACCCATATTTTGAACGAGCTAAAATATTTTTTGTCCTAAGCCGGACTTATGAAGCTTTTGAATCATTAAAGATGAGTTTCATTTTAGATCCAAACAAACAAAAGCTGTTTGAATCTGAATTCCCGGAAATAGTCAGTTCTAAATTGTATAAATCTATTATAAGTAAGCTGAAATAAATTTTTAGTTGTCGCTTCCCGAATTTCTCAAACTAGGTGAGATTCCCGTCTAAAGAGCTTCGTCACTCGAGCAGATCTATTACTCAGTTACTTGTTACTTGAACCAGGAGTTGGTGTCGGCATGTATTTCCAGTTATTTGTTCCATCCGGAAATCTTCCGAAAGAAGTATCGGCAAATTGAACTCCGAAACTTAGAGAATCAAGTAATTTTCGATCAGGTGTAAAGAGTGCAAGCGGCTCCCCAATTGAAGTGATCTTAAAATTCGCATGTAAAGCACCCTGCAAAGTATCGTCATCGCACCAGATCAATAGGAATCCTTTCGGTAAAATATTTACTGAAGGAAACTTCCACTTATTGGTTATGGAGAGTTTATCTGAGAGATAATACCCCGATAAATTTACAACTGTATCTGCGGCATTATAAAGTTCGATCCAATCGTCGTATTGATTTGCTTCATCCTTAATAGTTTTCGTATTCACTGCCATGAATTCATTTATGAATACCTTCGGTTTACCAGGTGTATTATCTATTGGCGGACCGATCGGTTTATCACAGCTCGAATAGATTGAGCAAATCGCAAATATTAAAACAAATATTTTTTTCATTTTAAAAACTGATTTGTGTTGATAATAAAAGCTCACTGACTGCTGGCGAACCAAACTCTTTAGAATTAACGTAATTGATTTGGCAGCGCATGTGCTTATTCGGACTCCATTCAAACTTTGAGGTAATTATATCTCGACTGTCCACATTTGATTTAACATCCTTGAAATACTTTTCGAATCGTAGTCCAATCAAGAAGTCACCGATCTCATATTCTACAGTTGCATACGCACCGCCAGTAAGCTTACCGCTTTGGCGTTTGCCAATTAGTGCCTCTCCATCGAGATAAAGTTTTTTGAAAGGTCTGACGAAAAAGTCAACTCCATTTGCGACAAAATACTTCGCTGTAATCGAATCGAGCCGCTGTGAAGAATTAACACCAATTGAAAAATCTTTTTGGTAATTAAATTCCAACCGCTGTGCGTAATTTTTCGAGTTGTTCAAATCACCCTGCAAATTTCCGGCAGTCCCGTTGTAAACTCCAGCCATAAGCTCAACCTCAAATGTTTTTGAGGTATAGAACAACCAATCGATATTTGCACCAATGTCTCTCCCTGCATATCCAATATCTTCGATCTCTTTGACAATTTTTGATTCATCCACAAATATTAGCTTTTTAACAGAAGTTAATCGTTCACGACTGAATGGGATTTTTCTTTTGCCTGCACTTAGCTTAACGAATTGGTTGACTTCATAATCGAATTTTGCATCTTTAATGAGTTCGGCATCCGTAAGATCAACCTCAATTTCGGCATCAAGATTTTTGGTGATTTTAACTTCTAGTCCTGCGCGTGCTCTTTTTAGAAAAAATTCATTATTAGGGAACGCTCCGGCTTTAAAATCATACATCCATATCGGTTGAATTGTGCCGCCGATTTCTATATCCGGATACTTCTTCTTATCATCAGTCGGCTGCTGGCTTGATTGTGTATATGCACTTTCAGTTACTATGAGTATAAAAACTACAACAAAAATATTTTTCATTGATTTCATGGTTTAAGATCCAAATCCTCTTGAGGAGAAATTTTCATTCACTTTATCCGCTTTTTGTTTTATCCACATCATATCAATAATGTCAATTTTCTTGTCTTTCAATAGTTCCGTAATTGTGTCCTTTTCCTCAATCTTTTCCAAAATTATTTCATAAGTCAACGTAGTTTGCTCGGGAGCTGATTTTTTTTCTTTGGAAGAAAGTAACCTAAACTTGAATTTTTGATTGGATAAAACTTCATCAATTTCTTCAATTGTAACAAATGAAGCTAAAGAAGGAATAGCAAGTTTAAGAATGAAAATCTGGCGTACATTAAAAAATATATTTATTACGAAATCGGGAAGAAAATCAAAAAGATTAAATGCTATTCGTGCAAACAAAGCTCCGATGATTGCTAATAAATACAGCCCGACACCGCATGCCATTCCCAATCCGAGTGCAATAACTAATGAACTTGCTTCACGCGGATTGTTGAGACTATATCTATATCGTACAATAGTTGCAGCACCCATCAATCCAAATGCACGGGCAATTTCAGTTCCGATTATCATCATCATTAAAGCGGCAGCAAAACTTAGAATAACATGCGCCTCCATAACCGCAAACCCATAAGTGTCAATATTTCTTCTGTAGGAAACTAATGCACCAAGCAGTCCCGCGAGGAAGAAAGAAATTATCGTCTGCCAAACACTTGTAGAACCAGCGATCTCTGGAAGGATTGATTCTTTTTTAAGAATATCCCAAAAATCTGTTTGGGCGAATGAAATTTGAGGAACTAAAGCAACCGCCAATAATGATAGAATTACGATACTTTTTATAACTGATTTTTTATTCATATTTTTTATAAGATTAATTTATTTTAGATAATTGAATCAGTTCTTTGCGAAAGTTAGAATTTTTCTGAATGAATATAAACAATTCATTTATTTTATTTTCAAACAAAATTTACTTGGTCTCAGATGGAACAAACAGCACTCAATGAACTAAAATCGATTCTCAATGATACGGAATCCGGCAGTGCGGAAATCCTGGAAAAAATTAATTCCTTCATTATCACGCACAACTATAAATTGAGTGAACTAAAATCCGCAATCAAAGAAATTGATACACAATTTCCTCTGTTTGCTGGCATTCAAACTTATCTTTTGGAATTATATAGTTTATTGGCAAGTAATTCAATTGATGAGATAGTCCGATTTGCAAAGAAATTCAATTCTGACTTGAAAGCAAAGTTCAAACGTATCTATCAGAATGCACAATTCATTTTGCAAAATCATAATCGAATAATATCAATTTCAAATAGTCATACACTCTTCAAATATTTTCAGTTTGCGCAAAATAACAATCAAAAGTTTGCCATATTCATTCTTGAATCGCAGCCATGCGGAGAAGGAAAAACATTTTATTCAAAACTAAAAAGCATTGAGATTGATGCAAAGCTTAGAGAAGATTCCCAATTAAAAGAAACTGTTCAGCAAATCGATGCTGCAATTATAGGATGTGATATGATATCTGAATCCGGATTCGTAGTGAATAAAATTGGCAGCAGACATCTTGCAGAAGAATGCAGAGACTTTAACAAGCCATTTTATGTGCTGGGAGATAATAGCAAAATAATTTCGGATAAAACGTTAATGCAAAAAATTAACCACTCCAGTAAAACTATCAGAGGAGAATTATTTGAAATAATCGAAAAAGATTTGATCACACAAATTATTACTGATTGACTTCACAAGAAAATTTGATTCTGTTTTAAAAAAGAAAAGTCCGCCATAGCGGACTTTTCTTGCGAAGATGAAAATTACATTATCTCATCAAAACCATCTTCTTAGTATCGACATACTTTGAAGTTTCTAAACGATAAATATAAACACCTGATGTAACTGAATTTCCACTCAAGTCTTTACTATCCCAATTTGCCGTATAGTAACCAGCATTGTAGAATCCATCTGCAATTGTTGAAACAAGTTCTCCAATTGAGTTATATACACTGATTCTGACTTGATCACTTTCTGGTACACCAAATCGAATAGATGTTGTTGGGTTAAATGGATTCGGATAATTTTGACTGATGAAGTAAGCACTTGGTACTTTTTCTTCGCTGCCAACACTCACTACAATTGTTTTTCCGTGAATATTTGTTGCATGACCTGACGCCCAAGTAAGATCACGAGTTGTGTGGCAACCTAAACAAGCGAAATCAAGTGTAATTCCAACGATTGAATCTGCTGGGATTGCGACATTAAGAGAATCCGCAGTCCACATACCTTGGAATTTATTAACTGCTGAAGTTTTAATTTTCCACATGTGAGATGCTTGATCGCCGCGGTTGTTATTTTGTTTAACTGCAGTGTTGCCAATAAAAGCCATGTGGCATTGGATACAATCACCGTGAGAAATTGGAGTTCCATTAACAACGATATTGATTGCTTTGCCTGCATGACAAGGTTGACATGTTTTACCAGCAGTTTTCAATCCACCGCGATCATAAATTGTACTCTTATGAGGATTATGACAAGTTGTACATTTCATGTTGGCGTTGCGACGATGTTTTGTGAATAACATTTGATCGTATTGTTCTCTATGATCAAGAAATTGTTTGTCGGATTTAACTGGAATTCTTGTACCTTGACCGCGAGCATGACATGATTTACATCCCTCAAAACCATCGATTGTTGGTTTAATTGTTGGATTTGTAGTATGTGCCTTTGAGGGACCGTGGCAGCCTTCGCATTGCACTCCATACTCAAAAAAGTTACCATCAAAACCAGGACGACCTTCGAATCTCGTTGGCTGAGTTGATGCATTGTATGGTTTCCATCCTGTTGTATGGCAGGCACCACAATTGTATAATGCACCTGTTGGTGTACGAAGTGCAAATACAGCATTGCCGACGTTCGATGCGTTATAAGAGCTGTGTCCTTTTAAAGTTGGATGGTGTGTACCTATATTATACTGTCCTTTTGTTCCTTCGTAGATGTAACCATCTTTGCTCATCCAGCGGGCTTTCCAACCATATCCACCAATCATAAATCCAATGTTAGTATCTGCCGCTGTATAGCTGAAACCTAAAGCAGTTACTTCCGGTGCCAAAGGAACACCTTCTTCATTTGTACCTGCTGGAAATGGTTTATAAACTCCACCAACTACTTTCGAACGATCAATTTTTTGAATTTTCCATGGATGGCCGGATTTTTCAAATTCTGTAAAATCGATTGGTTTAATTGAAGTATGACACCCAACACAGGAAGCTTTTCCTGCATAATCGGACCAAAGCTGAGCGGATGCAGGCTGTGCAAAAATCATTACACAAGCTGCAAAAGTTAAGATCAATGTAGAATTTCGCATTCTACCTCCTCCTTTTTTATTGATTAATTTTTATGACATAAGCATTTAGTTCTTACTTAGTAACAATTAATATACCATGATTCTTTCCATTATTTGTGCATTTTTTTAACAAAAAGCAAGAAATAAATTCAATACTGAGAAAAGGAATAGAAGAAATTCTCAATCCTGACTCTACTTGGCAAAAGAGGGGCTGCCGAGGTGGAGGGCTAACCTCGGCAGCTTAGAGTTACGTTTTAGTGGAGGGTAATAAGGGTAACACAAAATAAGGGTAGTAACACTAGACGACAAATCATTTTACTACTCATTTTATCAACATGTAGTGCACAAATTTAGTCGTCTGCACAAAGAACTCAATATTTGTACCAAACCAAAATCCTCAATTTTGCATAAAAAATTAGATAGTTGACTATGATAATATTTCATTTTTGCAAATCATCACTTGGAAATTCTCAAAAACGATAAAAACATGAAAAAAAATAACCAGAGTTCCTCAAACAAATTTTACTTCCAATCAAGTCAAATAAATCTTTCCTAAGAACGCCCTTAAAGTTTGCATACTTTTTTGTGTGGAATTTTAGTTACTTTATTTTAAGTTAGATAAAAACCGAAATAAAAAGAATGTATCTAGAATCACTAATCGATTACGAAAAACAGATTTTACAGCTCAAAGAGAAACTTAATGCAGTAATTCTCGCTCATTATTATCAAGAATCTGAAATACAGGACATTGCTGATTTCGTGGGAGACAGCCTCGAACTCGCAAAGCAGGCTGCCTCAACCAATGCCGATGTGATAGTGTTTGCAGGTGTGCACTTCATGGCCGAAACGGCTAAAATCTTGAATCCGGATAGACTTGTGATCATTCCGGATGAAACAGCAGGATGCTCTCTATCGGATAGCTGCCCTGCGCCGCTTTTCAAAAAATTTAGGGACGAAAATCCCGAACTGGTTGCGGTTACTTACATCAACTGCTCAGCATCGGTTAAAGCTCTAAGTGATATTATCTGCACTTCTTCGAATGCTGAAAAAATTATTAATTCGATTTCAAAAGAAAAGAAGATTCTTTTTTCACCAGACCGGAATCTGGGCAAATATCTTCAGAAAAAAACTGGAAGAAAAATGATTCTCTGGCAAGGTACATGTATTGTTCACGAACAATTTGCAGACAAGAAAATCCAGCAATTAAAATTTCAAAATCCAAAGGCATTGTTAATTGCTCATCCCGAATGCGAAGAGATCGTTTTAGAACAAGCAGATTTTATTGGCTCGACGAGTAAACTTCTAAATTTTGTTAAAGAAAATTCTGCAATTGAGTTCATCGTAGCAACTGAAATTGGAATTATTCACCAAATGAAGAAAGCTTGTCCCGAAAAAATATTTATTCCCGCCCCGCCTGATTCGAATTGTGCGTGCAATGAATGTCCCCACATGAAGAAAAATACAATGGAAAAACTCTACTTGTGCATGAGAAATAAAAAACCCGAAATTGTATTAAATAAAGATTTGATTGAGAAGGCACTCATCCCAATTAAGCGGATGCTCGAGTTGAGCTAGTTAATATCTTCAATCGTTATTCTTCTTAAGAACAATTCTGAAGCATGTCCCCTCTCCGATTGCACTCGATTTAACAAATATTTTTCCTTTGTGATATTCTTCAATAATTCTTTTTGAAAGACTCAGTCCTAATCCCCAACCTCGTTTTTTCGTACTGAATCCAGGGCGAAAAACTTCTTGGCGTAGTTTCATGTCAATGCCTCTGCCTGTATCCCAGACATCAAGAATAATTTCTTTTTTAGTTTCATTAAGAACGTAGTTTATTTTACCGCTGTTAGCTTCAATTGCATCAAGAGCATTTTTTGTTAGATTTTCCACAACCCATTCGAACAGGTCAGAATTCAATTTCGCTGAAAAATTTTTAGTTGTTTCAAAAGCAAATTCAATTTGTTTTCCGGATTGCGGCACGCGGCGTTCGAAATAGGAAATTACTTTATCGACGATCGAGTTGACATTTTCTTTTTTCAATTCAGGCACTGATCCAATTTTAGAAAATCGATCCGCAATTTTTTTTAGTCTATCTAAATCGTTTTCCATCTCGTTCAATGTATCGATTACTTTATTGCTATCCTGATAATTCATTTTTAATATTTCAAGCCAACCTAACAAACTTGATAGCGGCGTGCCTAACTGATGTGCAGTCTCCTTAGACATTCCAACCCAGATTTTTCCATGTTCGCTTTTTTTCACATAGCTAAATCCAAAATATGCCATCAGGACAAAAAGAGCTGCGATGATTAATTGAATATAGGGATACAACCTGAGCTGCTCCACTAATTCAGAATCGCCGTAATGAATTCGGCTGAGAATAATTGAATCTTGATAAATAACATTTATCGGCGGATTTGCTTCATCCATCTGAATAATTTTATTATCAATAAATTTCTTGGCTCTTTCAAAAGTCCAACCGGAATCGACTTTGATATTTCTAATTTCAGTTCGGCTGAGAGGATCAACGTTGTTTTTTGCGTCGGTCAGTACAAGGGGAAAATCAATCTGCTGTATGATATTTTCGAAAATGAATGTATAATCAGTTCCAATATCTTCAGAGTTTGATATATATTCCAAGCCCTTTGCATATAGAGTAACAATTTGCTTTTCTCTTTCTTGAAGCTGCTTCACAATTGTATGAGTATACCATAGAGTTGCAACCGCGATCAAAAAAGCAATTACTAATAAAGTAAGTTTAATATTTACCGAAATTGATCTAAAACTTCTTTTCATTCTGCCGCCTTTTGAAAAAATTCTGCTAATCCGTTTTTCACAGCTTCAGCAATTTTATATTGGAACTCATCTGTACTTAGGAGCTTCTCTTGTTCCGGAATGATCATAAAAGCAGGTTCAATAAGAATTGCTATCGTTTCTGGTATTCTGCACATGTATAGATTGTCCCAATACAATCCAAAATCTTTCAATTTCAATTCTTGCAGAAGATTTTTGTGAATTGATTCTGCAAGCTGTCTTGCATTTTGATTATAAAAATAGACGCTTGATCCATGATGTTCAAAAGGATTTACCCCTTCGGGTAGTGCATTATTGTGGATACTGATCGAAACATCCGAATTGAACGAAAGAACTTTTTCTTTTCTCTGACGAAGAGGTATACCTTCTCCGCTATGGGTTAAGAATACAATTGCTCCCTCTTTTTCTAAAAGTTCTTTTGTCTTTAAAGAGATTTGAAGATTCACATCTTTCTCCTTTATTCCCCGTGGACCCACAGACCCAAATTCGGGATTGTGTCCAGGATCAAGCACAATTCTTCTTCCTTTGAGTGGATTCCCAAACACAAACCATTTTTTAGATATGTTCGGCGACTTTTTAATTGTCAGGACGAGAATATTTCCTTCGAACTCGTATGAGTATCCCCATAGATGTTTTTGATTTAAGTCAATTATCAATTCTAGAATGTTTTCTGAGGATTGCGTCCACTCAATATTTCGAATTAAGTCTTGAGACTTATCATAAAATATCCAATCGATATCGGACACTGCTTGAAATATTTTTACACTTAACCTCAATGGATTTGTTAATTGTCGAATTTCAAATGGAAGTTTTTGTTGTAATCCAATTTCCACTCGAACATGGTCATTGGCATCTTTAGTGCGAATAACTTCTATCGAACTTTTTGGAGGCGATATGCCTGCTGGAAGAAATCTAACTGAAGATTTCGGGACAAACACTACTTCATTCTTTGCAAGCCTGAGTCTTAACCATTCTTGAACTTCTCCATCACAAATTGCCTTCACTCCACCAGGTAGAAATAATTTGTATCCCAAACCAGGCGCGGTTCTTCCTACAACTAAGTTCGGCTCAGCAAGCAATTCAACTACATTATAATGTTGTGATTTATTTATCGAAATCTTCCCTGGGAGTGAGAAATCCAAGCTACCGAGAGTTTCATGGGATAAATGTACAACTATCGTTTTATCTTCCCATTCTTCATTCGGAAGAATAAGATGTCCTTCATAAATTCCTCTGACAGTATCATATGATAAAACAAATCCACTTCCAAAAATCGCCCCACCGAGATAATAATCATTCGACATAAATGTTTCTGTCATTGGAAATTTTTCTTTTTTGCCGGAGACAGAAAACGAAGCAGTGCAGCCTGGAGTGGCTTTAATTTTTACTTCAACTATATCGTTTGTCATAAGTTTTTGATTAACATTAGGCAGATTTTGAAATGAGGCATCGACCATGAGAACTTCAGAAGAAGTCGATGCAAGCGGAAGATTTGCACGAAGATAATGTTTATACTCCGTGGTAATACCGTTTGAAATTAATTTTATCTCAACATAAGAATTAACTTGTTGAGTTGATGAATCAGGTAACAGGATTATTAAATCGTTTGGTTCATAAATTACCTGCGTATAGTGAACGAAAGCACCATCTTCTTCGACCTGTACTTGATCTCCATTGATAAACAGCTGCGCTTTTTCAGGTGTAATAGTTCCAAGAAGATAGAACCAGCCATTTTGCGTATTAATGTAAGTACCAAGAGTTGGATGAACAATGCTAATTCTCGGCTGTTCTATTCCTTCAGTAAAATTAATTAGAGAAAAGAATGTTATAAGTACAATAAAAAGAATTTTTTTTCTAATTATCATTTACGAAAATTGTTTCAGACCTTTCTGAACCAGTTGAAACGATTCGAATCGGTACATTCAAAAATTCTTCAATAAAACTTAGGTATTTTTTGGCTTCAATGGGAAGTTCATCATAATTTGATATTCCCCTTACATTTAATTTCCAGCCTGGCAGTACAGAATAAACCGGTTCAACTTTTTCGAGAGTTTTATAGTCGATCGGGAAATAATCCAACACAATGCCATTTAGCTTATAGGAAGTACAAATTTTCAATTCAGAGAATTCAGAAAGCACGTCTAGCTTTGTTATTGCGATTGAATCATATCCATTAATCTGAGTTGAATATCTCAATGATACAAGATCAAGCCAACCGCACCTTCGAGGTCTGCCAGTAGTTGCACCAAACTCGGAACCAATTTTTCTTAGCTGTTCGCCAATTTCATTTTTTTGTTCGGTCGGAAATGGACCTTCGCCAACTCGTGTTGCATATGACTTTACAATTGCAATTGTTTCGCCAATCGCCTTAGGTGAAATTCCCAATCCAGTTAATGCACCGCCTATAGTGGGATTGGACGAAGTAACAAATGGATAATTTCCATGATCCACATCAAGGAGAGCACCTTGTGCCCCTTCAATCAATACTCTCCTGCCTTGAGCGATCGCATTATTTACAAATAGTGAATCTTTCAGAACGTATGGTTTAATGCGTTCAGCTAAATCCATCGCCTCACAAATAGCTGAATCGAAATTAATACTCTCTTGTTCGTAATAATTTTTCAGTAAAACATTTTTTTGTTTTATGCTGTTTGCGACTTTGAATCTAAGAATTTCCTCGTCGAAGAAATCAATCGCCTGAATCCCCAGACGAGCACTTTTATCTGTATACGCTGGTCCGATTCCGCGCCCTGTTGTCCCAATTTTTTGATCTTTATGTTCACTAAGATTATCAATCAGCCTGTGATAAGGCATAATTATTTGAGTGTTAGGAAGAATGAAAATTCTTCCATCTGTGTCAATGTTCAGTCCGTTCAGAAATTCAATCTCTTCAAAGAATGCAATTGGATCTAAAACGACTCCATTTCCAATGACGCAAGTCACTTTATCATGAAGAATACCTGATGGGATTAGGTGAAGAATATATTTTTCATCTTTAACGATTACAGTATGTCCTGCGTTTGCACCTCCTTGAAAACGTGCAACTACGTCACAATCACAGCTAAGTATATCGACAATTTTACCCTTGCCTTCATCACCCCATTGAGCACCCAAAACTACTATAGCGTTCATTAACTCCTCTTTAATCAAAAAAAAACTCCGAATTAGTTAGCAAACCAATACGGAGTTTATTTTATTGTTAAATCTTTATTATTTTTTGTAACTCTCAACAGCAGCGTCTACAGATTCAAAATGTTCAAATATCGTAATCAATTTAGTAATGATTAACAAGCTTTGAATTTTTTCTGTTGCATTTGCAAGTTTCAAATCGCCGCCGCCATTTTTCATTGTGGTCAATCCACCTATTAGCATTCCAAGTCCAGAACTATTCATGAATTTCACATCGGCTAAATTAACAACGACGTTCTTCTTTCCTTCCTCAAGTAAATTGTGGAGAGTTGTATTTAATTCTGCTGCTTCGGGTCCGCCCATTACGTTTCCCTTTAGTTCAAGAATTACTGCATTGTACGCTTCTGAATGTGTTATCTTCATTGTTCTTCCTTAACTTTGGTTCAATTTATTCATTGAACTGATAAATTTCAAGCAGGTTAAGATTTAAAACTGAATTTTCTTTTTTGATCTTGTAGTCCAATCGTGAACAAAAGCACTTGCCACATAAATTGACGAATAAGTACCTGTAATGATTCCAACAAAAAATGTGAACGCAAATCCTTTATTAACTTCTCCGCCTAAAAGCAATAAAACTGTAGTAACAATCAACACCGTACCTGAAGTTAGAATCGTTCTGCTTAAGGTTCTATTGATACTGAAATTTATCAGCGAAAAGAAATCCATTGTCTTATGAACTTTCAAATTTTCTCGAATTCTATCGAAGATAACCACAGTGTCATTCACTGAAAATCCAACCAATGTTAGAAATGCCGCAATCACTGATTGAGTAATTTCTAAATTCAATCCAGGAAAGAGTCCATTAAAAAATGAGACAAATCCTAAAGTTATGAGTACGTCATGAAAAAGTGCGAGAACAGCGCCCAATCCAAAGGCGAATTTAAATCTGAATCCGATATACACAAGGATCACTACAAGAGCCAAGACAATTGCAATGATCGCATCTCTCTTTAGTTCTTCCCCTATTTTTGGACCTACTTTATCTTCTTTTATAACGTCAAACTTTAGTCCTGAAAACTCAGTTCGGAGTCCTTCTTTAATTAGATCGGCAATGCCGAGTCTTACTATTACGTCTAGATTATCTTGCTCTTTGCTTACTAATCCAGCTTGAAATCCTGAAAGAAACAATTTATCAGCAATTAAAACTGCATTCTCTGGGGTATCAAAAGTATACACAACTGTTGAGGATGTTTTTTCTTTCATCGAGAAAAGTGTGTCTGAAACCGATTGAGCAATTACAGATTCAATGTTCTTTTTAATATTTTCGAATTGAACTTCATCCAAATCCTGGAGTTCGGTTCTTACAAGAATATTTTCAGTTGTTGCACCGAAAGTTTTTAATTCAACGCTTCCGAGTCCCATTCTATCGGTTGCATCGCGAACATCGCTGATTGCTACAGGTTTATCGAAAGCAACAACAACCTCAGAACCGCCTTTGAAGTCAATTCCGAGATCGAGTCCCTTTATGACGATCGAAACAATACCTAATGAAATAATAATCCCGGAAACTGCATAGAAAAATTTTCTTTTACTTAAGAAATCAATGTTAAGATTTTCGAATAGTCGCATGTTAAAATATATCTCCTAAAACTTTATCAACCGAAGTTGGGCTTTCCGCCACGTTCAACAAAAATGTCAAAAATCAATCTTGTTATTACCAATTGTGTGAATAATGTAGCCGCAATACCGATCATGAGCGTCAAAGCAAAACCTTGAATCGGACCGCTGCCGAATTGATATAAAATTATTCCTGTAAAGAATGTTGTAATGTTACCATCAAAAATTGCCGAGAAAGCTTTTGAATATCCGCTGTCAATAGCTGCTTTGATAGTTTTACCGGTATTCAATTCTTCGCGGACTCTTTCATTTACAAGTACGTTTGCATCGACTGCCATACCAATTGTTAAAATAATTCCTGCAATACCTGGAAGTGTTAAAGTTGCACCGAACCCTGCAAGCACCGAAAGAATGAAAAATACGTTTATGATAACAGCAAAATCAGCGATCCCGCCGGCAAATCGATAATAGAGAAACATAAAAATTATAACAAGGAGACCGCCAATTAAAGCAGAGGTAACACCTTGTCGAATTGAATCTTGTCCCAAAGATGGTCCGACAGTTCTTTCTTCAATAATATCAACTGGGGCTGGAAGTGCACCTGCCTTCAATACGATCTCAAGAAGTTTAGCTTCATCAAGATCTCCGATACCTTCGATCTGCGAGAAACCGCCAGTGATTTTATTTCTAACTACGGGTGCAGAGAATGATTGTCCATCTAATATAATTGATATTCTTTTATCGATGTTTGTACCGGTAATTCTTGCCCAGTCTCTTGCACCATCGGAATTCATTTCCATTGTTACGATTGGTGCACTGTTTTGCGGATCAAGAGTAGCACGTGCATCAGTGATTACTCCGCCAGTTAATTCCGGTGCAGCTTTAACACAGTAAAGTCGATAAATCGGCTGCCCTTCAGCGAAAAATTCCGACTTAGCTGACCAAATAAACTTAATATCCTTTGGAAGGATATTAACAACATCATCTCTATTCAACATCCTATCAACTTTTTGTCTATCGGATTCTCTAACAAAAAGATCGGCAGTTTGACTTTGAGGATTCGGCATTGCAACAGAATAAAGTGGATACTCCTTTGCAAATTCTTCAGGTGTCATTTGATTCGGATCTTTTTGAGTTGTGTCTTCAGCTATATCACTTTCATCGCTTGCTGATACCGAAGTGTCGACCTTTGTAGTATCTTCAAGTTGTTTACCGGCAAGAACTTTATTCACTTTTTCAAGAACACCAAAAGTGAATTCCGGATCTTTCACTATATTAAATTCTAACAGTGCTGTTCCTTGCAATAGCTGACGTGCTTCTTCTTCTTTTGCGATTCCTGGAAGTTCAACAATTATTCTTCTGCTGCCTGAAACATGAATACTCGGTTCTGATACACCATACTGATCAATTCTATTCCGGATAATTTCAACTGCACGATTTACAGCATCGTTTGCCTGCGAACGAAGCATCTCGGTGATTTTATCGTCATCGTCTCTAATTTCACCAAAATATCTGCTGAGTCTTATCCCTTTTCTCGAAGCAATTTCTGTAAATACATCGACAACTGGTTCTTCACTGATTCTCACAACATCGTTTGTTTGCTTGATCATCTCTGCAAAATTTTCATCAGGATTCTTTGCCAGTTTTTCAAGCAACTTTAAGGTATTCACTTCTAAAACAACATACATTCCGCCTTGTAGATCAAGACCAAGCTTGATTCTCTTTTCTCTTTCCTTTTTAATTGATGGATCTGCATTTTTCAAACTATCTTCAAACTGATTGAGGTACTTATCCAATCTTTCTTCATCAATATTGGGATTTTGTGACTTCAGAAGCTCACTTCTTTCATTTAGAGTCTTTTCTATTGACTTTGTATTCTGATAGTCTGCATAAGTTGGATAGAGAAAATAGAGTCCAAGCGCTATAAGTGCTACGATTAAAACAATTTTAAATCTAAATTTTTTCATATTTCTCGCTTTTAATTAAAATTTTAGGCATCAAATATATTACTACTTGCTCGAAAAGTCAATTTGACGAATTGCGAATAAAGTATGAGTTTATAAGGTTATGCTGATTCTTAGAAATTAAAGTAAACAGAACTATCGGCAATTGAAGTCTTTTGCAGAAAGATTACATAATTTTTGAAACTGGTTTAAAAGTTCGATATTTGAAAAAAATGAATGGATTATTATTAAAAATCGACAGGATTCTTAGAAGAAAAAACAGAGAATTCCGAGTAAAAGATTTAAGTCGAGGTATATTCCATTCTATATTATTTCACCTGCTAGTAGCATTTTTAATTCAAATGGTCGTGCTATATTCTATTCCTTCGACTAAAAGAATTCGTCTTATCCGTTCGAAGTCGCCAATTCCGGTTTTCCTTCAGAATGAAATTCGGGAAGAGCCAAAACCGAGCATCGGTGGAGCGGTTAAAGATACTATTGAACAGAAGTCTGAATCACTCTACGAGCAATTTGCTGAATTAGAAATCGACAGTACCGCAATCAACCAAAAATATGAGGAGAGTACATTAAATGTCTCAATCTTGTTTCCGATCAATTGGATTTACTTTGATAATAAGGTAAAGAACTTGATAGATGGAATAATTTTCATGCCAGGTGAGAATTCCGACTATCATCCTCAGATTTCAGTTTTAATACAGGTGATGCCTGATAAATCACTATTTAATAGAGCATATTTTGATTCAAGCTTTAGATTTAATGACATGGATTTTTTTATAGGACCGCCACTGAATACTTTTGGTCAAGTTACTCAGACAATTTACGTAAGAACTAAAATATACAAAGCTGATTTTCAAATTAAGTGCACTTCTCCGAGTGAATCAGAATTTAAAAAATTCCAGCCTGTATTCTTCGCAATGGTGAAATCCTTTTCGGCAGGATAACAGCGAAATAAAATTTCAATAAGTTTTTGATTAGCACGGTTTATGGTTAAATATTTCTTAATGATTATAATGCTTATTCACGGATTGATTCACCTTATTGGCTTTGTGAAAGAATTCAAACTGGCAGAGGTAAGCCAGTTGTCAGGCAAGACCCTTTTTCCGCTTACAACTCTATCAGCAAAGGCTGCAGGATTATTTTGGTTAATTTCATGTTTGCTGCCTGCAATTTCTGCCGGAATGTATTTATTTGAAAAGGACTGGTGGTGGATTTTTGCTTTAGCAGGAATTTTAATTTCTCAAGTCTTAATAATAATTTATTGGCAGGATGCAAAATTCGGTACAATCGCTAATATAATTATATTATTTGCTGCAGTTTTGGCATACGGTAATTGGATTTTCTACAAATCCACAAATGATGAATTAATGAAATTCTATCCTCCAGCATCCTCTCAAACTAAATTTATATCCGATGGATCAATTTCTCATCTGCCTGCGATAGTTCAAAAATGGCTTGTTCAATCAAATGTTGTAGGAAAACCAATAATTCAAAAAGTAAAATTAAATCAAAAAGGTTCATTGCGGACCTCACCGGATGGAAAGTGGATGGATTTTTTTGCAGATCAATACTTTACTACAGCAAAACCTGGTTTCATTTGGATAGCTGATGTAAAAGCATTTCCTTTGATTCATTTATTTGGAAAAGATAAATATGAAAGTGGTAAAGGTGAAATGCTTATAAAATTATTTGGATTGATACCGGTTGTAAATTCAAAAGGAGATGAAATCAGCCAAGGGGCTTTGTTGCGATATTTAGCAGAAATAATTTGGATCCCATCAAATGCAGTGATGGATTACATTCAGTGGGAAGAGATTGATTCTCTATCTGCAAAAGCTACCATGAACTATGGAAATATATCTGCTTCGGGAATTTTTAGATACAGCCAGAATGGTGACTTTTTAAGTTTTACCGCCAAACGATTCTACGAGAGAAAAGAAGGAGCAACATTAGAAGATTGGTATATTGAAGCGGATACATCGAGCTACAAAACTTTCCATGGTATCCGATTTGCAAGTAAATCAAAGGTAACGTGGAAATTAAATTCAGGGGATTTCAATTGGTTGAATCTTGAAATCACCGAAATTGATTATGACTGAACCAGCCGCAACCATTCTGTTATTTTTTCAAACTGAATGTTATCTCTTCAGTAAATTGTGATGAACTAATAACCAGCTTTGACTTTGCAGAAGTTATTTTTTGTGAATCAAATTGTAAAACATTCCTTCCTTGTTTAGTTAAGCCATCGTAAAGAACTGAAACGAATCTGTTCATATTATCATAAAGAATAACTTTTACTTTATCTGATATTTCGAGATCGAACGCATAGAAAACTTTATCCCCAATTTTTACAGGCAGCAAGGCAGAATTATTTATCGGAATAAAATGGCGTAATATATTTTTAAGATTAGTTAATTCAACTTTCACAATTTCAGTCGCATCTATACTTTCATTGTTTCCTTTGTCAAGTGAGCTGATCTGATAATAATATTCCAACTGCGAAGGTCGAGACAAATAATCATAGAAATAGTAGTTACTTGAGAAGCTTAAGAGATAATCCGAATTGTTTCTATCTATTATACTATTCACCGACCGATAAACATTATAGTATTTCGCAGTATCTAAATCTGCCGCTGATTGTGGAATTCCCCAAACTAATTCTATAAGCCCGAGTTTATCTCGTAAATTTTTTCCCATGAGCGAGTATGGGGCATTTGGCGGGATATTATCCTTCCAGCTCATTGGTGGAATATTTGATAAAGTAGAATAGCCAGTAAATTTCCTGCCGCTTATATTTTCATATCGAAAGAAACTCTGACCGTTGGAATTGTAAACACGCGAAATGGAAATCAATTTTTCTAATTGTAAAAAAACTTTCGGATCATACGCAGCGACGCCAGCTACAATTTGTTTTCCGTAATTACTAAGAACCCAATTATTTATCAGCACATCGAAACGAGGATTATTTTCCAGATCCCAATAGATCTGCGGGACAAGATAATCCTGTTTATTTCTTTTCAGCCACTCGCGTGAATCCTGATAAACGGAATTCCTGCCTTCGAGTCCTCTCGCACCGGGAAGATTTTCGTAAATACCTACTGGAGCAGAACCGACTTTCAGCATCGGTCTCATCGAAATTAAAGTGTCGTAGATAGTTGTAACCAGAGTATTGATGTTCTCTCTTCTCCAATCGGCAAGCTTCATTCCATTTCCAAAAACTGAATAGGAATATGAATCGTCGAAATTAATTCCAGGATAGCGAATGAAATCGAAATGAATTCCGTCAATATTATAATTTAGAGCAAGCTCTGTACAAATGTTTTTCAAATATTCACGTACTTCAGGCAGCCCAGGATCGAGCCAATATGAAACATTATTTCCTTCAAAATATTTTCTAATCCACTCTGGATTGCGATGAAGCAAATGAAGTGGATTCGAAGCAGGCGGATATTGTTCTCCAATTTTGCAACGAATCATATTTACCCAAGCGTGGACTTCAAAAAATCTTCTATGAGCTTCTTCAATAAAAAATTTTAGTGGATCGTAAAAGGGTTCGCCTCCAAGAGTGCCAGTTAAAAACTGCGACCATGGTTCATACTGACTTTTATATAAAACACTTCCTTGCGAGCGAACCTGAAAATAAATCGTATTGAATTTTTTCCGAGCAAGATCGTCGAGTAGATCAATCAATGCTTTCTTTTGAATTTCTGGATCAAAACTTTTTGGAGGCCAATCGAGCTGAAGATTTGTTGTTAACCAAACGGCTCGAATTTCCTGTTTTGGCTGCGATAAAATTTGCTCAAGTGAGATTAGAATAAGGAAAATTGAAAGAATAATTTTCATTAATCTAATTTATTCTTTTTCGATTAGAACTGCCGTCCCAAAAACTAAAATCTCTGCGGCGAGACTCATGATCATGCTGGTTGTGAATCGTGTATCAACTATTGCATTGGCTCCTAGTTCTTCAGCATTAGAAATCATTCTATCAATCGATTGATCGCGAGATTCAGCCATTAGCTTTGTGTATTCTTCGATTTCACCTCCGACCATACCCTTTAACCCGGCTAATATGTCTTTTCCCAAATGCCTCGCTCTGACTGTGTTACCACGAACGATTCCGAATGACTTGACTATTTTATGACCAGGAATACTGCTTGAAGAAACAACTATCATCTTTGCACCTCTTTGTATTTATCTGATTTTCGAATTGTGAATTTTTCTCTGATCACAGATACTAGCAATATAACGAGACCTGCTAAAATTGCTATGATACCAACTTTAACTATTAATTCGAGCTGTGAATCGTTGATCAAAGCTTCAACAAATTTGAACAGACCATACGTTATTAAAATTACTGCCCCAATGGAAAATATAATCCATCCGATTCCCCTTTCTATTCGATTATAAACTCTCACCCAGTATGAATCGAATACTTCCGGCGAAGGATTTTTAATTTTCATCGTACTGCTTACCTCCTTTAGTTTTTTTTGTTCTAATAATTCTTTTTCAAATTCAGGATATTTTTCTAAAAGATTTTTTAGTTCGTTTTTTTCATCTTCATTGGTTATCCCATCAACCTCTCTGACAATTAATTCTTCCAATCTGTTTTGACTGTCACTGTTCATAATAAACCTTCATTCGGTCTTTCAATTTCTTTCTGGCAGAATATAGACGTGACATAACCGTTCCAAGCGGTATCTCAAGCATTTCAGCAATTTCTTGGTATGAATAATTTTGAAAATCTTTCAAAATAATTATTTCACGAAACTGTGAATCAAGTGAATTAATTTCGTCCCACAATATTTTTTCAAGTTCTTTTTTTTCATAATCCCGATCTAATCGATAACCTGCGTCTTCAATTGATTCGAATAAAACTTCATCTGCCTCGTTAGAGTTATTCACAAATTTTGCGTTGTCTCTTTTCCAATTCAGAAAAAGATTTTTCAATATTCTGTAGTACCACGTAAAAAATTTCATTTCGGTTTTAAATGAATGCATAGCTTTGTAAGCTCGAACAAATGCTTCTTGAGAAAGATCAAGTGCATCTGATTCTGAATGTGTAAGTGCCAAAGCAGAAAAATAAGCTCTCTCCATATAAATTTTGACTATCATTCCAAATGCATCTTTATCACCATCTTTGCTCAATTCCAGCAGAGATTGCTCCGAAATATTTTTATTCATATTTGATCACTTGATGATGATACACTTTTAACAAAAAAATATTCATCGCTGGAATTTATTAATCTTGTCATGCAAAATCTCAATAGCATCAATATACCTTGGGCCTGGTCTAAGAAAAATATCCGATTGAAGTAGCAAAACTTGGTTCTTCTTAATCGCAGAGATATTCTGCCATTCTGGAAAAAGGTTCAATATTTCGTCTTTATTTTTTATTAAATCTAAAGTTGATAAAATAATCTCTGGATTTTTATTCAGAACTTCCTCTCGACTGTATACCGGATATGGGACAATGGAATTCCCGGCAATGTTATCCAAGCCGCAAGCAGTTAGTAATTCGTTAATGAACGTATTTTTTCCTGCGATAATTAGTGGAGAAAAAGAAACAATAAAAACCGATTTTTTACTCGACGATTTCGTGCTTGATAGAATTTTATTTTTCCTTAATTCAAATTCACTGACAATGTTATCTGCTATTTCTTCAAGTTTAAAAATTTTTCCAAAATCAATGATGGTTTTATCAATCCCTTTTAGACTACGCGGATTTGTAACAAAAACTTTTATTCCCAATTCAGAAAGTTTGTTATAGGATTCCTTCGTGTTCCCCTCAACTGTGATGAATAAAATATCTGGCTTTAAGCTTATTATTTTTTCATAGTTTAAATTAAGCAAGTCTCCTACAATTTCTTTTGATTTAGCGTCAGACGGAAAATCACATAGATTTGTAACTCCGATTATTTTATCGCCTAAGCCAAGCTTAAACAAAATTTCGGTTAAGTTAGGTGCTGCTGAAATGATCTTTTGCGGAATATTTTCAAAGGTGATTTCACATCCGATATCATCTTCTAAGCGAAAAGTTTCTTGTCCAGCCTCCTCAGCATTTTTACAACAATAAAATGTTAAACTAAAAAGTAGAATTAATATGCCAGCCATATTTTTGTTTAACGATCTGAACATATTTTAAGTATTAAATTAGTCCCACGGGAGTTTTCCGTTAAATAATTCTCTACCAGTATATTCAAGCAGTTCTTTAATTTCTGGACAGCTGATTGAGTAACCATTCTGACGCTTCCAAACGTTTCTAAGATTTCTTTTTTTTAGTAACTCGTCATGACAGCAATAAGGATCATCTTTCATTTGCTCGATCGCATTTTCTTCACCCAATTCTGCTAATCGAAAGTCTTCCGGATTGTTCACACCAACAAACGTTACCATTTCGTTTGGCATTCGCATCGCTTCACGATGAAGATGAAATCTTTTTTCTTTGAACGAAAAAGTTACTAGTGTAATCCGCTTGGGATAATAACCTAAATACTCTCTAAATCGACAAATTGGAAAAAGAAGATTTTCAAATGAGTCACGAGAAAATTCTTCAGTTGTTGAGCGATGTTTTAGTTCTTTGTTAAGATATACAAGAAGTTCTGCGACTTCCCAATAAGTCTGAGATTCACTTCTAAACCAAGCTTCTTTTCGCGACTGACCGCCAGTAAAAATTAAAAATGAATTCTCATCCGCTTTGGCAAGTTCACAACCGACTTTAATGTGTTCTATATACAGTCTTGGTTCACCTTTTTGAAAAGGATAAAGAAACCAATTCGAGTCATCGAACACATTATCAAAATTTTTCCCAACGTAAACTGAATGTCCAGCTACTATAATAAGATTCATCAGCATTTTTAATTTTAAAATAAACTTTTCTCAGAAGAATGTATAATTGTAATTGATAATGGAGAATTGACAATTTTTAATTTCTCAATTGGTTGGAAAAATTTTAATGAATTCTTAAATTGCAACGCACCCTTAGCTCAGTTGGTAGAGCAACTGACTCTTAATCCGATGGCAAATTTTATTTTCATCGTCCTTTCTAAAGATTTTCAAAGAGTGTTCAGTAAAGTGATAAGTCAATTTTCACTGAATACTTTTGCACTGGTGGAATACAATGAACTATTGTTGTTGAAATTAGTTTATTTATTTTAATTATGATCGAAATAACTAATGAGTAAAGATTTCTGAACTACAACCTTCTTTCACTCAAGTATAATAAATAAGACTTTAATAAACCAACTTAGATTTCGAAAAATTTTTTCTTTGAATAATTGTCTTTGCTTCAGAAAACGAAGGTGTTAAATCTCAACGGATGCAAAGCTCTTTCGATAATTCTTCTATTATTTTATATTTTTGACTACTATCAAAATACTTACTAATCATTGCAAGTACTTTATCAAGTCTAATGTCTGAATCTTTCTCATTTTTTAGATCAATCCATCTACGAGATTTTACTTCTTTTTTAACATTATTAACCATCTCCATCAATTTATTTTCAACATTATTTGTTTTTATCGTGAAGTTTTTACGATATGATTCATACTTTTAATCTGGAATCCCAGCTTCTGCTAATAAACCCAAAATAAATTCTCTATAGGAGATAACAAGCGTTCTCATCTCTGTATATAATCGAGATTCTATAATCTCATCGATATCATTTAGTTCCATTTTTGATTTGAATACTCCAACAAAGGTCTGTATGAGGTAACAAATTGTTTTTGTATCTATTGCTGAGAGTTTACCAGCTTGAAATAAAGAAATTGATTTGGATAGTAACTTCATGCAATCATCTAAGATATTTACCCTTTTCGCTCGTTTTACAAGTCCAACCATAGGGAGGTTAGTTTTTTTGTTACTTTTATTAATTTTTTGTAGTGATTTTTCAACTTTTTGTTGTTCCATTTTAATTTTCTTTCTGAATTAGGGGACGTTTTCGAGCAATTTTTTGTAAATATTTGCATTAAAGAGACCAGTATTATATGACTCTTGAACGAGACGTTTATAGTATTTAAGTAATTTATTACATTCACTTCGGACTTTAGAGCTGTTGGTATCCTCCATTAACTCAAGTATTGAATCCCTAATATAAATCATAAATTCATTTATATCCTTTTTGGGTTGTTTAAGATTCCCATCTAAGATTACCTTAAATAGTTTTTCATTTGTCAGCATTTAATATATCCTTTTCATTTAATGTTGGAAGTAATTTCTCTGAATAACCCACACTTATCCAATTCCAAAAGAAAATGATCCCCACTCTTTGTGTGTCTTGAATCTGATAACTTGACAACAAAGTGATTTTCTTTAATTGGAATTCCCTTCCCATCAACAGTAATATTTATTTTACTACTAGTTGTTAAAGGTTTATAAATCGTAAAGATAAAATCGGAATCTCTTGCAATTCCGATTGATTCAGCTAAATTCTCTGTGCTTGGATTCGTCAAACCCTGCCTGTTTAATTGTGCTAGCGAAATTATTGGAATGTTAAGCTCCGTTGCCATATGCTTTAGAAATTGTGATATGAAACTTAATTCACGTTCTCTATTTTCTAACGACTTGCCTTTTTGTGATGTTTTAATTAGTCCGATGTAATCAACCAAGATAATTTTGACACCATAATTCTTAACCCAATTTTTTGTTATTGCTCTAATCTCATTTTCATTATTGAGCAATTTATTGTTGATATAAATTTTTGAATCGACAAACTCTTTAATTGCATTTTGTTTTAATTTTGAAACATCTGAATCTATCAAACTTTTTGGATTTCTCAATTTTTCATAATCAACTCCTACGTACATACCAAGCAATTTTCTTGCAATTTCTTTTTTATTCATTTCGAGAGAAAATATCCCAATTGGAACATTCTCATTAAAGCTAATATCTAAAATCACATTTAAACCAAAAGTAGTTTTGCCATTCTTCCAAGCACCCGCTACAGTGCAGAGGTTCCCAGGTAGGAGTCCCTTCGTGCAACGGTTAAAAGAAGGAAAGCGTAAGCTATTTAACGATTCACTTTTTCCGTTTCTTTCTAATTCAATCTCTGAAATTATATCAGGTAAACATTCGAAAAAATTTTTCTCTTTTTGAAATCGTCCATTTGTTTCAATGAGTGAATCAATTTCGTTTCTTAATTCTATCAGCAAATCTAAACCCTGCTCACTAGCTTTTATTTTTTCAAGATTTGCTATCAGCTTATTTTCTGCAACGATAGAAAATTTAAGGTCAAGAAATCTTTTGAGCTTTTGTTCAAACAAAAATTCATTTTCAACCTGCTTGCTCCCAATCGAAATTAAATCTCCGATATCAAATTCTGAATTTTTGAAGTAATCAATTATTAACTCCGAAGATAACTGTTCGCATTCATCCAATTCACAAATAATGCTGAATATTTTACTGTTCTCACTTGAAAAATCTTTTTGAGTTAAAATCCTTTTTGCAAGATCAAAGAGAGAAGGATAGTAAATGCAAGCTCCCAAAATTTCCAGTTCTATTTTTAATTTTTTTTCTAGCTTAATTTTCATAAGTTTTAAAATTCAATGTTTTGACTTCTTTTTTAATCTGACTATTATATTCTCTTTGGAATAAACCTTGCCAACCTCTTAAAATGCTTGTCTCAATTACTTCGATTGGATTCGATTGCTTAATGAGAAATTCTAATTGATGTTTTGCAGTGGATTGAGTAATCTTTTTCTTAATTTCTTTCCTGTAACTAACCCACTCGCACCAACTTTCTTTGAAACCATCTAAGCTTAAAAGCTTAGAAGGTATCATATCTATAAAATAAATTTCCCTTTCTTTGATATTTTCTTTTTTCTTTTTAAAGGGATGACCGATTTGTCCAATACTACTATTGGCTGATTTGTCCAATACTCTATTGGCTGGTCTGGTCAATACTAAATTTCTATTAGTGTTGCTTTTTCGGTCAACTCTAAACTCCCAACTATCATAATCCTTGTTAACCTGCAACTCTCGTGGACGTACACCACGAAACTCTTTCTGTACTATTAAAATATTTTCGGAAATTAGATTTGAAACGGTTGATTGAACGTGCCTAATATTAATATTCGTATACTTAGACAAATCCCTTAAAGACAATTTTGCGATTTTACGACTATAACCGTAGCTAAAACGAAAAATACAAAGAATTATTTTTAACTCCCGCGATGTAAAATCACTCGAATAAATTACTTGCATCAATTCATTAGCAATTTTTGTATATCCATTTTCACATTGAGGTGATGCCATTCTCTAATTAATTCCTTCTAATGAATGAATCTGAACCATTAAAGTACTGCTCCTTCTGTGCGATTAAATGAATTAAAATCTAATTTTTGAACTGCATGAACAAGGTCCCTCGGGGAAAGGTGTAAATAAATCTGTGTCGTCTTTATGTTAGCATGACCTAATAGTTTTTGGATACTAAAAATGGAAGCTCCTCGTTGAACTAGCAAACTTCCAAATGTATGGCGCAGGTCGTGGAAACGGAATTTGGGATTTAATCCAGCTTTTATTACATACTTCTTGAACTTTTTGCTAATAAAATACTGATCGATTGGTTTCCCTTTGTAAGTAAAAACATAATTGAGATTTGCTCTTTCTTTTCGATTTGAAAGTATTTTGAAGGCATCAGTGGATAATGGGACCGACCTAACTCGCTTCGATTTGGTTGTATGGTTATGATTATTAAGAATTATAAGCCCTTGCTCGAAATCAACTTGTTCCCACACCATTTTGATTAACTCAGATTCTCTACAACCAGTTAAACGTGCGATCAGTACTAGCTCTTGCAGATCAATATCATCAATTACACCAAGTAGTTTTTCAAATTCTGGATCAGTAAAATATAATGGTTGCCTTTCTGGGGTCGGAATTTGTTTTAATTTCTTGCAAGGATTTTCTAAAATATAATTTTGTTGTACAGCATAATTGAAAAACGCTTTCAAGTATCGTAGATATTTATTATGTGAATAAATAGAAACTTTTAACTGTTGGCGCAAAAATAGTTGAACTTCTTTTATCGAGATGTCATGTATCAGTGGATTATTTAGCTGAAGCGCCAATTTATTCAATGTAATTTTAATATCTTTTGTGGTTTTCGGCGAATGAAAATTTGAACTATATATAAGATATTCATCAATGAAGTTTTCAAAATTTATTGCAGTCAATGATGATGATTGAATAAAATTCTTTGTTCTGGCTACGATCTTTTTAAAATTCATTTATTAAATAAAAAATTTCAAAATGAAGATATGGTCGTAATAGGAACTTATCCAGAGACATCGATTTCAGTTTTTTGCTGAAATCGATTTCAGAAAAAATATCCAGAATGGACTTTAAGTATAGAAAATCATCACAGAAATAATTACGAAATTTGTGAAAGGCTAGACGTTCAATTAACTGAAATCGATTTCAGTTAATTTCAACTTTAATTTATAGAAGAAAGGCAAATTCTGAAGTGATATTATGGCTTGTTGAGCTTTTCTTTCCGAATTGAATTGCTGCGAAATTTATCGTATGAAGCAATAAGAAGGTAAAATTCGATACTATCATATTTAATGTTAAGTCCTCTATTCTTACACACCATAAACAAGGCGTTCTTATAAGTTAAACTTCCGTCTGTCTGACTTTTGTATAGTTCATTAGCGTCCCTAAAAATAGTGTAATCATGTTTTCGTTTATCGAATTTTTTTAACGGTTCAATTCTTTGGGTTAATGCCTCTAAAACAAACTTTGGAAGTATCAAGAGCTTATCAATAATGTTCTTAGCAATATCATTAATATTTTCACTTGAAAGCAAATTCGCTTCGAAAAATGATAGATAATTACTTATTTCATATTCCATCATTTCACTAAATAAGTCATAATAATATTTTTGAAAGTCCTTATTTAAATATTCCTTTGGAACTTTTGACATAAAATTGTTCCAGAAAATTTTAAAATCCTCATGAACAATTTTATTAATGTATCTTAATTTTTCGTCAATGTTGTTAAATTCATTTGTATTCATATTTCAAATAAAAAATCCTTTCACTACTTAGAAACCGATTGCGGCGGCCTTCGGAGTTTAACCCGAAATAGTAAAAGGATTTTAAACTCTACTCGCAATTATTTCTAAGTTTATTACTTTTTACTTATTGATTAGTACCTTTAATTCCCAATTAATGGTACTGACACTTGAAGAAATTTAACAAATCAATTGATTTTTCACAACTCTGTAATAACTCTCAATTTATTTTTTCAGATTAACATAGTTATTGAGCATCAGTACAGTTTTAATTTGTGACCTTGTATCAACTTTAACTTCCGTCTGGTCTTGTCCAAGCAAAATTAGTTTAACATCATCAAAAGTAATGACTAGGCTATATATCTTAGGAATATGAATGAAAGTTCTACACAGGTCCACAGATAGAATTTTGTCTTTGTTCACAAGAGAACTTACTTCACTAGTTCATTTAATGCTGTGTTTGTATATTTAGTAATCACTATCGTTCAAAAAATTTTTTCCGCATTATCGGTTTGCAGAAAATTATTAACTCTCAACTGAAAAAGAACCTTTTATCAACTGATCTAATCTTTCTTTGGCTGAAGTCTGAAGTACTAATCCTTCGTTAAAATATTCAGTATAGAACTTATCATCTATTTCTTCTAAATATGTTCGCAACTCTTTATGAAAAACCACATTTTTCTTTCTTTCTTTTTCAATTACTTCTAATTGATCAGCCAAGTGTCTTATGAAATCATGGCGTATGCTAATTAAGTAACTGATCACTCTGTTTCCACTAAAAAGTCTTTCAACAATTTTGAGATATTCTCCCCATTGAATTAATTTTTCTGTGAAATCTAAAATAGTCTGAATAAAATTTAATCTATGGTCGGCTATACTTTTAGGTTCGGGCAGATTAAATTCATCGTCAAGAAATATCATTGCACAAATAAGAACACCAAAAATTGATAGTTCCCAAGTTTTATATCTCTCTTCTTTTGTATTTCGAAGCAAACCTGCGCTTCTAAGATGATTCGAAGCAAAACGACAATTATTAATAAACCTAATCGATCCCGAATTCAATTGCTGGAAATCCCCCTTCTTAAGGTAATCCCTTAAATATTCCATAAAGCTTGCAGAAGTAACTAATGCTGAATTTTTTTTATCATAATTATAAAATAGATAATAGAAAAGAGGGAGAATTAATTGGGTTTGTGGAGTAAATTCAAATCTTTTGTCAGCCCTCAATATATCGTAGTCACTGAAATATTGGAGAAGACTTTGATTTTCCAACGATGAAAGATTCTTAAACTGCTTTATATCAATAAACCTGAATCGATACTTTACATCTAAAAGTTCTTCCTCAAGTTCAAAATATAGCCGTGCAAATTCTCTTTTTATGCTCCTTCTCTTTTCGGCGTTTGATGATGCTTCAAAAGAAAGCAGTAAAGATTCTATCTCTTTAGATTTTTTCTGCAGATTCATTATGGCTCCGTATTTTAATTTTTATTCTTTGCTTAAAAATAAATATGCTTTATGATACTTGACTAAACGTTTCATCGTTTTGTTATCGATATCTGGTAATCTGGTTGAATCTAAATTATCTTTTAGATCAGCTAACTTGACTTTTGTTGCTAACGGATTTTGCTTTATTCTTCTTACGTATTCAAAATAATCTTCCTTCTTATCATGCGTTAATAATCGGAGACAAGAAGTTATCTCGTCCGAAAATCCTTCTTGAGCTAACTTATCGAATGTCCACGTACCATTCGAATCTTCCACAACATCGTGCAGAACTGCAACGATTCTTTCTGTTTCAGTATCCATTTCCATCATTAGTCGGAGAGGATGAAGTACATATAGCTCACCAGCTTTATCTCTTTGCTCTTTATGACTTGTGAGGGCTATTTCGATTGCTCGCTCTAACAATAACATTTAATAAATCCCAATTTTAGTTTGTCTTCATCAGTATGACTTTTATCTCGCTTGTTTCCAAGATAAGATGCGATTGTATTAACCCCTTTACCTTCGAAGTAAGACTAAAAATTTCTTGTAGTATTCTGTTTTCGTGCGGGTTGATTTCAAGAATGTTTTTCTCGTGGTTATAAGTGTAGCCGAAAGGTATTCCTTCACCTTGCCAGTGGTTCATTTTTTCTTCTTATCCTTGTTATCTTTCTTACTATTGTTTTTTTCTATTTTAGATATATAATCAAATAAATAGGAATTAAATATGGTAATTGAGAACCACGCTATAAATCTGTACTCTACATATTTTTCTTCTAAAGTTTCACCAGTAAATTTCGTATGTAACATAGTTAGTGGATTTTTGCTTCTGAATACATCTACATAAGCCAAATTTATATCTGCCCCTGATTCATAAGGCCTACCATGAATCATATAGAGTCTTTGATAAGTTGCTTCTCGGCATATGATCAAGGATAATTTATTGGGAATATTAATGGTATCAAAAATCGCTATTATAAGATATAAATTATCATTGTGGAACGTTAATACTACTTTTTGTAAGTAATTTCCGATTTTTACATAATTATATTCCAACTCGGTAATTTTATCAGACTTTGTTAAGTCGTATTCTATCTTTTTTTTCAAGGTTTTTGATGTGAACGAACTATCAACGAGTTCCTCTACTTGTTTAACTGTCATCCCTAGTCTTAATTTATAATAACTATCTATACCTATCTGAGAAGGCGAAACGCATGGATAAATAAAAATTATTATTAAAACTAGCTTTTTCATTTTGCACCTTTCGTTTTTTTTGTTAATATATTTTTATTAAAGTCTCCAATTTCTGATGGTAAAGAAATCGTTCGTGCTTAACTATTGAACATTATAAAAAAACAATGGAACAAATACCCTAACTTTATCCTTTTCGGTCACCATTTTTCATTTGTCCACTTATATTCATATATAGGATATTTGTCCACAAGTTTGTTGTCCAGTTATGTTCGGTTTTCTTATATGTAGTTAATTTTTTACCTGGTTGATGTTCAATTATAATTACTACAGTCGAAACAACATTTTTTGCGTATCTTCATCCGAATCTCTATCTAATGAAAATTATACTCTCTTCCCATAGTAAGCTAACCATCCAGCAATAAAGAATAATATCCCGCCAATAGTTATACCAGACGTGAGGGAACCTCCAACTAATATTGTTATCCCGCCAAGAATCATAAAAATTACACCGATTACTTTTAAACCTGTAGGAACTTTCATTGCTTTGTGTTTTGGTGCTCCGCAATGCGGACATCGATTTGATTCAGTGCTGATTTCCTTATTGCACTCAAGACAATTTACTAATGGCATATTCAATTCCTTATTGTTTTAATGAGACATATCTTTTCTTATAGGCAGAAAACTTTCAATAGTACATATCCGAAAGACCAAATTTTTTTCTTAAAATAAAAAGGACGCAACCTTCACTACGTCCTGAACTGAGGCACTGGCATGCCCATCCTCAGAAACGTAAGAAAGTGCGTCCAGAGTCGGACGCAACTTCCTTTTAGATTTCTGTGGATGATGAAAATTGCCAGTTTTCAGTTCAAAACTCTAAAGGGAGTTACGATTTTTTTACAAATCTATTTCAAATAACTGAATCCTATTATTGTAAATTTAATAAACCAAATCTTTCGTTACAGTCAATGGTAATATCAACTATTTCAAATTTAGGATTAATTTTACTTCTAAGTGTATTTAGTAATTTCATACTTTCTTGATCAGAAGTAACAAAATATTTTATTTGAAGTTCAGTATCCGCCTGAGCAAATAGCTTTGCATCATTTATGATTATAGAACGTTCACTAACATCTATCTGTTTATTCTTTTTAGCTTCATGTAATATCCGTGCAAATTCACCAGCTCTTTTTGCGTGATCTAAATTGAAAGGTAATATCTTTAGATTTTTTAAGCGGAAGCTGATCGGATGTTCCCCCGACACAAAACTCCGCAATACTGATTGTAGACATATGCAGGACAATTTCTTTTTCAAGAAAAAACTTATAATATTTGTCAGCATTTTCAAAGAGTCTATCTTTCTCATTCAAAAACCTTATAAAAAAACTTGTATCAAGCAAAGCTCCCTCAGGCATCGTATCCTCTTATTTCTTTCAGCCATTCATCGGGATCAATATTATTTAACCAGCTCATTGCCTTCTTCCTCAATATTTGCAAATATTTCTCATCATATTTAGTGCTGTAATCAATCAGTTCTAAAAATGTCAATCCGCTTCTATCAATTTCTCCAGTTTCGGAGTTCTGCTTTCCTTTTGCCCTTATTACATAATTTTTATAGAGAAGATTTTCTTTTAGCTGAGCTAAAAATTCTTGTGGTGTTTGAATGGTCAGAGTACCAAATTCGTCCGAATAGAGATGGATGCTTGCTTTTTCTTTACCACCTGCAATCGTTACCTTTCCGTAAAAATAGAACTCGGCATCTGCCCAATGCTCTGAAGTGCGATAGTAGTAGGTAGAGGGATCAATCTTTAACCTTTTGGCGTCATCTAATGATGTACTAATTTCGAATGCGTAATTTTTCTTAATCGCAGTTTCTTGAATTGTTTCAAATGCTTTTGCTGTGTTGAGTTCAAGAAAATCGATGTTTTGAGATTTTTCTATTTGTCCTAATACCGCATTAAAACTAATGATAGCCTGCATACTCGTTTTAAAAATGTGTTTAACAGACCCATCTTCTAATCTATAACTTATTAATGGACGTTCTCTTTTCTCACCTGGAAATAATAGTCTCTCCGCCTGTTCAATAACACTGACAACTTCCTTGATATCGTAATTATCAGGCTTTAGTTCAATGTTTCCTGTTGATCCAGTGATTTTTATTTCAAGGTATCCGATTTTTTCCATTTCACTACTTACATAATTGACTATTTCAAATTAACATTTTTTTTGTATTATTTCATTATAGAATAAGACTTTCCGAAGAATCCTTTGGAAATGATTTTTCACACACTCCTCGCCTTATTCAACCTATTCTGCACAAGCTCGCAGACGGCGTAATAGACTTCTTCCCGCTCTGCTTTTGTTAAGCCAAGTGCATCGAAAATTATGTCATCAAGGGCTTTGCGGTCGGGTAGAAGATTAAGTTCTTGAGATCGAATTAACTTTGAATCATTGACACCTATTTCTTCGAATACGGATCGTACTTCTCTTTTAATTAAAACGTTTTTCTTAAAATTTATAATTAATGGAATTTTTACCAATTCACGAATATTTAAATCTAATGCACCTAAACCCAAACCTTGTTTTGCGAGGGATTCAGTAAATAAAACAAAAATCATTGAATTAAAATAAGTTATTAATTTCCTTTCACTTGATACTATACCATAAAAACGATCACTATAGTTTATCCCACCAACATGACATATATATGCATCGTTAAAAGTTCTTGGAATAATAAAATTATCTGAATAGTTTTCGTTTATGGCGTACCACAATTCACGACCTTTAACGCTTGGAACTTCGTTCCAATTAACCCCTTCATCAGTAATTTGTTTTTCTCCCCAATTAATGTATTTCAAAAGGTTTGTCCCCTTTAATTGATTTTTGGATTTATGGCATATGATAATTTTTGTAGATAAAGGCTCATTCTTAATTTTAATTGTTTTACATTCTCTAGGGCTTTTAATAACTGGTCGTAAAAATTTTCTTTCAATTCCCCACTTAGCAATTTTTTCATCGTCAAGATAGAAAAATTCATTTGCTCCAGTTGTAAATCCTCTCCTAACCTCAGCAATATCACCCAGTCGTACAAGTTTATCTTTTCCTTTTTCAAGTATCGTAAAGAAAATATCAGGTGCCCGTAAATATTTTCCACCCCACTTGTCTCCTTCGTAGTCGTTCTCTTCGTCAAGTCCGTTTTTGTACAATTCATTCTGGTTAATTGGATAGACACGCCATTTATCTGTCGAAGTTATGACTTCGACTTCATTTATTGTTTGCATCTCTTCAGAGACCGCAACCTTTTCAAAATCGTCTCTGAAAGTTACAAAGCGTGATGTATTTTCTGCCGATATGTTGGTTTTCTTTCTTGTAACTCCATCGAGCATAATTTTATCAACGCTTGTGTCTTTGACAAATAAATTTATAGTTGTATTCACATCGGCTTTTTCAAATGAGCGTTTAGCGCTGTTATCGTAAATTGCTTTGACTCTGCTTTGACGGAGTAAAACTTCCTGAAGAATTTTTCCGTAGCCAACATCAAGCCAGGAGTTCGAGCAAATGTAACACAGAACGCCTTTCTCTTTCAGCAGTTGTAATCCGCGTAAAAAGAAGTAAACGTAAAGGTCGCATTTCCTATCAATCTTAAGCTCAAGATGTTCGTAAATTTTTTCATAAGCTTTAACCAAGTCTTCTTTATTAATTGCACTATTAAAATCATTAAACAGCCAATTAATTTTTTCTTGTCTTAGGTAAGGTGGATTTGCAATACATATATCAAAACCAAATTCACCGCTTTCGGAAAATATTTCAGCAAAATGAATCTGCCAGAGAATATGGTTTATGTTCTCGAATTTTTCGTGTTTACCAATTCCCAAACTCGATGCTATATTCTCTTCAAGTTTATTTATCTCATCTATTAAGTCCATCTTGGAAACAGACAACTCGATATGACCCGACTTTCTTAATTCTTCATACTGAAAATATTTATTCTTTACATCACGTAATTGATGAATGCTCTGCATGGAAAATGCATCAAGCTGTAAATTTCGTATGAAGGAATCGAGATTAAGGACTAGTTGTCCCTTACTTGTTTTTACTTTACCAAGAAGCGAAAGCAAGCTGTCTCCCACCCGAAGTTTGAAGTCGAGATTTGGCAAAGCTGGAATCTTTTTTAGGTCACTGATAGAATTTACCTCAATTTCATAATCAACAACAAGCGAAAGCCAAAACCTCAGCTTAGCGATTTCAACAGCAAAATAATCAATGTCGGCACCATATAAATTGTTCTGCATAATGCTGAGTTTCAATTGATAAATACTTCGAGGGTCAACAAGCCGATTTTGAACAATCAACCTCAGGTTTCCAGCACTTATCTTTTTTGCAATTGCTTGATGAATTCCAATAATCTCTTGCATCATTCTTACGGGATATGCACCAGAACCAACAGCAGGATCAAGAATTTTTATTTTAAGAAGCAGATCATAAACGTCGAAAGCTTCTGCTTCTGTTAATTCATCCGCATCACGCAAATCGACAAGCTTAGCGATTAATCTCGGATTTATTTTTAAGTATTCTTCAAGATAAGTTTTAAGGGCTTCACGGCACATCAAACCGACTTCAGTTGGGTGTGTATAGAATGCACCTTGACCGTGACGGTCGGCAATCAATTCTTCATAAGCATAACCGAGCAAATCTGGATTCAGTGCAACTTGGATATCGAGAGGTGTATTTTCCTCAATTGTGAAATTGTACGGATTGAGCAATCTATCAAAAATCAAATCGAATGCTTTATTATCTGCTTTTGCAATTTTATCAAGCGGCGTTAAGCTAAACAATCCTCCATTCAAGAAAGGAACCGTACCAATCTTTTTTGTTACCTCATCGCTTGTTTTTCTCTTACCGCCAGAATCGAACCTATTTAAACCATGATGAAACAAAAAATAAAAGAAATTTTCCCAAAGGTTTTGACTTCCATATTTTGATTTTAATATGTTGAGATAATCTTGTCTGACTTCAATAGGATCATTTTCGTTTGTAAAAAGCCAGCCCTTTCTTTCAAGGAATTTCAGGAATAATAACCTGTTGATCAAAAGTTGAGTGAAGGCTCTTTTTTCTTCATCATTTTTAATTCCATGAATATAATTCTGACTTATTTCTCTAAAGACTTGTTTTATTTCTTCGAAGAATTTATCGGTAACCTTTTTGATATTGAACGCTTCTCTCCACTTGTCAATCCAGATGGATGAAGCAATTTCACCGAAAAGATTCAAATCTTCTGGAAGAACCAAAGCAGAAAGATTATGTTCACAAACCGTTCGAATGTAGCTTGACTTGAACTCCCATCCGAATGTTAAAAGTTTTGCTGTATTTGGTTTATCGCCAGTAAAGTGAGCGAATGTGTAATTTTTCCAATCGTGAGTGCAGATGAATAAGAGATGCTGCGGTTTCCAGGTTGGATAATCCTTAACTTTTCTTACAGATGGAGCAAGTCCTCGAATAATATTTCGAAGCTCTGTAATACTTAGCTTTGGAGTTTTTAACTCAATAATAAAAATACCCCACGGCTGACCAGGATTAAGAGGACGAATTTGAAAAACAGATGATCCCTTGAAATAATTTTTATTGAGACCAAATTCATCTGTATCCCAGTAGTAGGTTAAATCTTCAAATGGCAAATCTTCAGGAAATTTCCAATTCAAGTGTTCACGAAGGAAAATAAATAAGCTCTCTTGAGAGGAAATGTTTTGAACAACTAAAGGATTAATAATTCTATGATGCATTCTTTTTCCTTGAGGCATATTTTTCTTTTGGTTCTTTCACTTGAAAACCTATCTGGCGTTTTGGCTTTTCAGGAGTTTGAAGTAGCTGATTAATTGCTTCGAAAATTGCAATAATTTGTTCATCGTGAGCTTCAATTTTTAACTCAAGTTCGTTAAGCTTTTGTGCGATCTCTTTATTAGTAGATAATATTTCTTGAAGTTTAACAAAAGTCCTCATGATTGTGATGTTGACTTGTATCGCCCGTTCTGAGTTCAAAACTGTTGATAACCCGCCACGGCGGGCAACCCCTTGTTCAGTGAACGCATAGGGAAGATAGCGTCTGCCGCCACGACCTTTTTTTGAGGCCGCAATTTGCGACCTCAGAGTGATATATTCATCATTAGATAATTCAAACATAAAATCAGCAGGAAACCTTTGTTCGTTTCGTCTCACTTGCTCTTTAATTCTTTTAGTTGGAACTCCGTATAGTATCGCAAGATGAAAATCGAGCATTACTTTCTGATCCCTGATTAAAAAAATTTGTCTCTCAATTCTTTCAATTGGAATAACTTCTGTAGAGTTCACTCGATAATCCTTTTTAAGAATTTTGCGTTTTCACTCATTTTATTATCGAAGGTAGTCGCATTTTGCGACCAGCTCATTCTTTTCACTCTTCGTAAGTCGAAGCATAAAATCTTCGGGAAATCTATCTTTGTTTCTTTTAACTTGTTCATTGAGTCGTTATGTTATTAGAATCTAAAGTTTGTTAATGTCGGAGCAACAAAATAATTGCCCCGAGTTCTGTGTTCACGATTCCCCAAGTAGAAATCACAAATTGTGATTTCAAGATTTCAAACTCACTATCTGTCAATTGAAACATAAAGTCTGATGGAAACCTACTAATATTTCTTTTTACCTCTTGAGTTAGGTCTCGAACCTCGACACCATAAAGTTCAGCAAGATGAGTACTGAGCATCGCCTTCTGATTTCGAATCATCTAAATTTTATTTTCGATTCTAACAATTGGAATAATATCGCCATTAGTCATTGATAATCCTCAACCGATTGTTTATAGGACAAAATTCAATAATTAAATCTAATTTACTTCCATCCAGCAAACGAGAACTGCCTTCTCGCCAGCCGCAGCCTGTCTGTTCCGAAGTTCTTTATCGATACATCTTTGCTCGATTACTTTCAATTCTTTTCGTAGTTCATTAACAGGTTTTGAGACAAAACGTGGTGTTAATAAATCGGATTCAATTAGTGAAAAGATTTTTTCGATGTTTTCAATTACCTCATTATTTTTTCTATCGAAGAAATACCATTTACATTCGCCTGGCACTTCTTCATTAAAACCTTTTTCGTTCACAATCCTCTGTGGAGGGAATCTGAATGCAGCAAAAATTCCGCTTAACTTTGATTTATCACCTACTTTGCCAGAGAACAGTCGGCGTGGTAAAAACTCCAGCTCTTTAGAAATTTCAGGGTGAGCATTTTTTAACTCTTCAAATATCAATCTCATTTTTTCTTCGAAGCTCATAACACCATTGTAGGTGTAATTGAAATCTCTGAGTGCCTCAAAATCGTCCTCAGGGGTTAGCAATTGCTTTCCTTCAATGCCCAGCGTTTTTGAAATCCTCAAAACTTTACCAGATACTTTTTCATAAAGGTTTAGTAGTGAATCGAGTTCGTCTGGTGGAAGGAAGTTCCAAAATTTGATAATGCACCCATGACGGTCAAGAGTTTTTTCTTTTTCAGGATCGAGTCTTCTATCTACACGACCAATTCTCTGCATAAGCCGAACTGGATTCCAGTGCAAATCGTAATTAATCAAATAGTTCGAATCCTGAAGATTGAGCCCTTCTGAAAGTACATCTGTCGAGACCAGAATACGAATTTGATTATCGAGATACTTCGGTAATTCATCTTGTGCACAATTGTAAATTGGTGCAAATCTTTTTATAACGTCTTCACGATCTTTCGATGAGGTGCTATCAAGCTCCTCTAAGTTTTCCTTAAAACCATTCTGAGATAATTGCTTAAATAAATATCGAGCGGTATCTCTGTATTCCGTAAAGATGATGACTTTTTTCTCTTTCAACTCTGGCCTGGAGAGCAAGCTGATTAAAGATTGTAGCTTGCGGTCTGTCTCCTCATTAATATTCTCGTAAATGAATTGAAGAAAATCGGAAAGTGCATCAAGGTCATTTTCGACACTGTTCAATATTTCGTCAAATAAGAATTCTTCCTTGTTTATTATCTCATCTTCATCTGGATCGGGTAAAATATCATCTTCTTCAACATCAGATTCCTCCATCCCACGAAAGTCTGCAAACCGTTCTTTCCAGTGATTCTCTAAATCAGACCAAAGTGAAGTGTGGTTTGATTTCCACTCGTTCCAACGTTCTTCATCATAGTATTTTAAGAATCGAGCCATTTTTCTTAACAAGTCTTCACAACTATATTGAAATGCAATGTAAGAAGATTCCATTCGCTTTAAGAATGTTGCTCTTATCAAAGATATTACTTGAATCTCCCTATTCTTTTTGAATGGATCGCTTGCAGATTCATCTTTACGTTTACTTTCTGTATTGTAGATTAATAGATCAAGAAATGGATTTTCTTTATTAAAAGATTCTTTAATCCTTTCAAACAAATCGCCATAAACATCCGACAGTTTGTAAGCTACAACTTCGGGGGGTTCTCGCTCTGGGAAGAATATTTGCCTATCTCCTTTCCGTTCAAAATACTTCTTAGCGAATTCTCGGCTTCTCTGAATAATAATTGCCTTGAAGAGAACATCATTTTTCAAAATTCTTTCAACCTCTTGGGCATTTAAGTCAGAAAATAAAGATTCTTGATCGAACATCGGTCTAATACCCATCTTGTCATCAATTGCTCTTTCTTTTGAAATGAAATAGCTTCTTGTATCGTTGATTCCAATTTTCTGGAAATACTTCCGATCCTCTCTTGAGAAATATTCAATTAAGTGTAGTATATCGAATAATGAGTTGTTGACTGGTGTTGCAGTCAGCATATACAACTTTTTCTTGCGGCCATTATATTCAACCAGCTCGCTTAGTTTTTTTCCCCTTATTGTACTCTTATTTCGAAAATGATGAGCCTCGTCAATAATAATGACATCTGCAAGCTCTCTAACTCTTTGAAGTTTTGCTTGAAATCCTTCCCGATGTAAATCTGTGTGATTTATTATTTCTATCTGCTGTCCAAATGCTTCATCGGGATTATATTTTAAATATCGCTTAAGCAAGCTTTCCCAAACACTCTTTCTTACCGATAAAGGAACAATTAAAGCTATTCGTTTTCTTTCGTATAAAAATCTTTCAATTAACATTAGTCCAATGTAGCTTTTGCCGAATCCGACGCCGTCACAGATCATTGCTCCGCCCCAATTTTCGGCAATCCAGAGCGCTTGTCTATAACCTGTTTTTTGAAGATCGTCTAATATTTTATAAATTTTGGAGTGGGTTTCCTCCCATGCAGACGTTGGGACTTCTTTCCCCAAAAAATACTCATACAATGCTTTAAGGTATATTTCAAAAGGCGAGTATAATTTGATATGAGGTTGAATAACTTTGATGATCTCATCAGTAACATCTTCTGCTTCTTTCCATCTTTCTTCAAACCAATCCTGTAAAGAATTGAGTTGGTTGGGTTCTGTCGTTACAAGGTTGAGTTCTATATTCTTTAATAAGCCTGGTTCAGTAAAATTGCTTGATCCTATTACTCCATAATCTGATAGCTGATTTGGTTTCATATGCATCAAAAAAGCTTTTGCATGGAATTTTGCTTTAGTATAAACTTTAGCTTCAATTTGTTTCTGCTCAAGCGCTTCTCGAATTGCTAAAAGTCCAGTTAAAGCATCGTCCTTTTCTTTTGCTGTCTCGATACTCTCATTACTTCCTCTTCTTGCAATTTCCAATAATTCAATTTTTGTTCGCTTAGTAGTTTCGTCACCCATCACAATTCTCATTTTTTCAAGGTTATTCCAGCAACCATCGAGTTTAAGAAGAGAGCCAATCTCAAAAAAGCCAGTAGCTATATCGATATTTATAGTTTCGGGCAGAAACTTCTGCAAAGCCTGAAGAAGCGTGTTATTCTCAAAGTTATCTATTATTGACGTTTGCTTCATTTATGAACAAAAGATATGCTAAATTTAATTTAGAAAAGATTTTTGAAAAACGCATTAAAAATTAATGTTCATTAGTTAAACGGTCGGATAACTACTGAAAAGGATTGATAAGATTAGAGCATATAAGTCTTTTGAAAGAGTAATGAGGAATAATTTTTAATATACAGTCGTAGAGTGAATATCAGATGTATGACATAAATCATAATGACGGGATTCAGCATCATTCTATGTGATTCAGAATTTTAGCGTTAAAGACGATTAGAGAAAAGATTTTTTCGGGTGATAGTTTTTTTATAGGATAACAAAAATAATTGAACGGCACTGCATCTAAATGAAAAATTCGGGTAATCTATTATAATGTGACTGAGTTCACGAATCAATCATCCAACTCTTCATCCTTTTCTTCTTCTTCATCCTCTTCATCCTCAGAAAACCAGCTATCTATTCTTTTGAGCATTATGTCTGCAGCATGCTTTTATCCATTATCGGTCAGTTTAAGACTCTCCTCTTCGATGAAACCGTGCATTCGTGCCATTCCAATTTCAAAGAAGTCTCCTTCCTTTCTGATTTTGCCCTTGCGTCTTATTCCGCAAGCAACCTTTATTGCATTATCCTCACCGAGAATTTCAAGTATTTTTTCTCTTTTAGTTTTTATGTCCATTATTTTATTCTCTTTGATCTGTGATAAATAAAGAGAAAATTTAGAATAGTTATTTTAGCATGGAGTCACCCCGAAGGGAGGCATATCATATTGGGAGATATATATTATTACTCTATCCTCTTAAACTCTCAAGTTTCTTTTCAATTCTCCACAGCAGAAGTTGAGAATTATTCTTCAGTTTTAATATAATTGAATCGGCTTCCTCTGAGAGTTTTTCTATTTTTTTTCTCCTCATTCTTCGGTTCAACTTTCTTTCTAATAATTTTAATCTCATTAATGGTCTTAAAATATTTTCATAGAACCAGTTCCTATGACGAGATGAACTAAAGTAATTTAATCCACTACATTTCCTACATACAAAATGAAGATTAACTAGGAAAAGTTTCCCAACATTTCTTTTGCACTTCGGACAATGTATCCATTTCCTCTTACCAAAAGTTAGATCAGTAGAATCAATTGTAATTGGGAATTTGTTTGCAGGCGTAAATACGGAGGTGAGGAAAATCTGGTGTTCAATAATCTCACTGTAACTCTTACCAGTTTTTTTCTTAATTCTTACTATTTCATTAATGTCAAGTTGGAAACAAAAATCCAAATACCTTACAATTTCACTGTACTCCAGTCTACAACTTCCGAAATCATTTGGGTTTAGTAGGAGTTTTACTGGACAAGATTGACTTGGTGAATTCGACTTCATTAAACTGAAACCTCCTTCTGTGGATTTATTGTATCAAGCAATTTTACCGCCTCTATAAGATTCTCGTTTTGAAGATGTGAATAAATTTGTGTAGTAACAATATCCTGGTGCCCTAAAAGCTCTTTAATCACATAAATATTGACTCCACGCTGAACAAGATTCGAAGCAAAGCTATGACGCAAGCTGTGAAAATGAATCTTATCATTCACACCAGCAATTTTAACTGCTTTTTTGAATCGTTTACTAATATACTGGGTGTTATATCTTAATCCAGGTAACTTCTGAAATAGATAATCTCCATTATTTATGGTGATAATCTTTGATAGTCTTTCAAATAAACGTTCATATAGACTTTGATTAATTGGAATTAGTCTTTCAGATTTACTTTTTGTAATAAATGTTTCGTTATTAGAAATTCTTATAACCCTATTTTTCAAATCCACATTACTATACCTCAGGTTTAGGATTTCCGATATTCTTGCTCCTGTGTGAAATGCCATAAAGACTATGTCCTTAATATCTATCTCGGTTTTTCCATTTATGCAAGACGATATTTTTTGCAACTGGCTGTCTGTTATAAATATTGGGTGATTTTTTTCGACTTTTGGAATTTTAACTTGTCTGAAAGGATTATTCTCAATGTAATTCCATCTAATCGCTTTGTTGAAAGCACTTTTCAGATTTCGGTAATCAGCATGAGCGCCATGCTTTGTTTGATTAAATCTTTTTGTAAAAAATTGCTCAAGGAATCTGAACGTAACTTGAACCAGTTGTAAAGCTCCACAATGTTCATTGAATACTTTAAAGGATGATTGAACACTTTCGAAATATTTCTGAGAAAAATTTGCCCTAATGAAGTTTAAATATTCTTCTGAGAATTGTTGAAGTTTTATGTGATTCGGTTTCCAAATGCTCGTTTGTGAATCTTTAAAAGAAACTAAGAACTTCATTGCTTCACTTTTAGTATTCTTTTTAGTTGACACTCGAACTTTTCGTTGTTCGGCATCATCAAAGTACTCAATGTAATAAAATGGTGAGTTTTTTCGTTTGAACAGAAACATATTTTTATTCTCCTTCTGTTCATTGAATCCTCAAAAGTGGTAAGTAAAGTGTACAGTGAAAAATTTCTAAAATTTGACTCTGTGGTCTTTGAATCTTTTGAAAGGTTTCGATTCTTGCTTATATTTGCAACGCACCCTTAGCTCAGTTGGTAGAGCAACTGACTCTTAATTAGTAGGTCGAGGGTTCGAGTCCCTCAGGGTGCACTTGAAAAGTGTGAATATAAAATATAATAAAATATATTTGCACTTTTTTTATTTTCGGAATTTTGGTCAACCTGCTAATGAATTGAGAATTTGTATTGACTTTTGTATTGACTAATAAAGTGAGCAGTTCCAAATACTGAAGATTTAAAATGAAAAAACCGAACAAGTAAAAGTATAGGTAATTTAGCAAACCCAAAATCTCGTCCGGCTTTTTCGTTAAAATTTTTCTTGCTGCTAATTTCATTTTACTTTTGTGCAACATTAACAAAGTAAATAAATAAATGCAAATCCTAACCCGCCTTAAATTCACACAGTAACTTATCTTATTATCTTAATATATTATATTTAAATATAATATTATAAATATATAAGGAAAATGAAGGATTTAAAGAAAGTTTCGTTAAGATGAAGCTTATCTTAACGAATCTTAATATCTTAATGAAACAGAAACAGGTAAGACTATTTGATTGAAAACCAAAACAAAAGCCGGGAGTCGAAAGAATCCGCTAAGGTAAGCCCAGCAAGTACCTCAATCTTTTATTTTATAGTGCAGCGATTTTCTTTTACTGGAATCTTTTGAGAGATGAACTTCCTCAATCAGCTCTCTCTCTTTTAAATTCGAAATCAATTCACTAAGCTGCTTTGCATTTGTGCCGGAAAGTGAATTGAGCAAATCCGATCTTGAAATTATTCCATTTCGGTTTTTAATTAAGCGTACAATGTGATCCTCTTTTCTTGAAAACTCATTCCCCTTTAATTCAATATTCAAAAGTTTTGAAATGTTTGGCTCAAATAACTTTTCATTAAGATTGATTGCATCTTGCATATCCTCTCTTGAAATCAGAAACCTTTTATCGCTCAAGGCAATTAACCCAGCGACTTTCAGAGTGTTAATGATACCTCTTGCTTTGAACGGAATCTCAGTTTCATTTTCAGAACATAGCAAAGCCTTGAATCCTTCGCAATCATATTTAATGTGCAGCTCCGCCGCTTCATCAGAAATTTCAAAAGGTGTTTCTTGATCAATGCTTACAAGGAAATCGAAAACCTCTCTCACATTGAAATACGTTTCTGATTGCCGCATTCCCAATTCCCGAAGCTTCAAAAGTGGAATATATTTTTTATCTGGAACATTGCGAATGATATAAATGAACCTTGCAAAAAATCCGCTTCGCAAATCTGATTCAGTGCTAAACTCTTGAAGCCAATCGCTTGTTGACGCCGCAAGGATTGAAAGATAAGGTCTTTGTAAGATTGTGTTTCCTTTTGTTACTCTGCTCACTTCATACCATTGAGGCGTATCATATAAGCTTGTAAAAAATTGTTTTGCATCAGCATTGTAACTTTTATTGAACTGGTTTAAAAAGCTTGCAAACTCGGAATGAGTGAGTAAGCCACGTTTTGAATGAGAGAGAATATCGCTTAAACTTTCGATCGTGCAATCAGAAGGAATTAAAAAATATTCTCTGATAGGTTTAGGAATTTGATTTTTTTCTTTTGCAGTTTTTAACTCTGCAAGGTCTAACTCGTATTGATCCAATTTAGATTTAAAAAACGAATAAGATTTATTTTCGATTCTCTGAAGTTCCTCTTTGCAATAATTAATTGAGGTTGTCTTTCTCATTGTTGAGGATCGACCGATTAGGATAACCCAAAGATTGAGATAAATTTTAATCGATGAAGTAATATTGAAAAAAACTTGTTTGCCAACAGCTCCGCTCATTGCGGCAAGAAGTCCGCCGATTAAATACTCTGTCGGTGAAACGCAAATCGAGTCTAAATATTTGACCATTCGCTTAAAGTTTGAACTATGCAAAAAATTAATATCAAATCTGATCTCTGAATCTTTTTCAAGATTCGTTTTTTCGATCTCAACATTCCCACTATTCAAAAAAACTTCAGCTTGCTGCATTGATTAACTCCGTTAAATCTTTATGATGTTTTAATTTTATTATTTTAATTGGCTTGTCAAATAGAGATGAAATTTCTTGCATTGCCTTAGCTCCGGTTTCATCTGAATCGAATGCTAAAGAAACATTATAACAATTGAGCAGAGAAATTTTATCTTTTGGGAAGTTTGTAACTCCGGGAATTGCGATCGCATTGAAGCCGATTTGATTCGCAAGAATACAATCAAATTCACCCTCACAAATCATAAGCTCGGAAAACGCTTCCAAGTTTTTAAGCAAATCAAAATTAAAAAATCGTTTCGGTGATAATGTCAAGCTCCAATTATTTAAGCCGATGTATTTTCCGAAAGAGGAAGGAACAGCATCGCCTTTATAAAAATATCTTCCACGTAAATAAACAATTTTACCCCCTTCAACATACGGAATAATAATTCGATGCCTTGAAAAGAGAAAATATTTTTTTGAAAATAAACCAGCGATATAAATTTCATCTCTCGAAAAATTATCACGCAAGAACTCGATTAAATTTTTAACGCTATTGATAGAGAAAATCTTGAATCGTTTAATTGAATCGAAACTCAATCCTCTCTCCTTCCCGGTCAAATATTCCATTGCCTTCTCATCATTGCCGAAAGAGTCGCAATAAGAATAAATCGCTTCAAAAATTTTCGATTGAATTTTTTTTCGCTCTTTAAGAATATCTTTGAAAGCAAATTTATTTGCTTCTTGCCTTGTTAATTTGCCTTCAAATTCATAAATGCCGGCTCTTTCCTCAAAAAATTCTCTCTCAGAAGGCAACAGCAAAATTTTTCTTTGCTGGTAAATCCTTTGAGGTGAAAATTCTCTTTGCTTGGGTGAATAAGGTTCACCGCTTAAATTCAGCATCGCTGAAAGCTCTCTAACTGCTTGCTTCGTGTCAATCTGAAAATAATTTTTGTAAAAATCGATAATATCGCCACCTTGATTTGTGCTGAAATCAAAAAAGGAATTGCTATTGAAATAAATCTTTAAACTCGGTGTCTTTTCTTCCTTAAAAATCGAATGAATGAAACCGGCTTTGTTCCAAACGATATTTAATTTATTAAGCAACTCGGAAATTGAAATCTGATTTTTTATTTGCTCGATTAAATTCATCGCCAATAAAAATCAATGTACCAGTGATCACCCGGCTCATCAATTCGAAAAGTAATAAGTTTCTCTCTCGATGAAACGCTATGAATTGAAATATTATATTTGCAATCGATTAATTCGCATAAGGTTTCGATAAGCTCTGTTAAATTTTTTCTGATAACCATTTTAATTTTCCTTCTTTCAGTTTGAATTTTGTTTTCTGAAATTCTTTTTTCCAAGTCGGAAACTATTTCATCGCCGTAAATTTCCCACCATTCGGAGAGACTCATTTCATTTTTTTTCTGTTTCATAAATTTTTCACCAATTTTAAATTTGAATTATTACCCAGCAGCTCAACCGCTTGACGCAAGCTATCACTTGCAAGATGTGAGTAATTTAAAGTTGTGCAAAAATCCGAATGTCCGGCAAGCTGTTGAATAACTGAAAGAGAAGCCCCCTTGTTTATCAAATTGCTGCAGAACGAATGCCTCAAGGAATGCAGATGCAATTTTGGATTTAATCCACTCTTACGAATTGCCTTTTTGAACCTTTTGCTCACGAAATCCA